>Ga0116155_10002705_pt1 | contig 11960 bp, 9 predicted proteins | sample AD_UKC032_MetaG_FD_89890 | JGI IMG/M metagenome (GOLD analysis project Ga0116155, IMG submission 89890) | Active sludge microbial communities of municipal wastewater-treating anaerobic digesters from USA - AD_UKC032_MetaG | ecosystem: Engineered > Bioreactor > Anaerobic > Digestate | place: USA...
AGACTTCTGGAAGGGTTTGCAGCAGAGCATCGATGACGCCCAATTGGGAACGATTGAAGCGCAGAGCGTCGCCGTGGGCGGTGCCCAACTCGCCCAAGGCGGCGAGCTCACTGAGCCACTCGGTAGGGATCAGGGCTACCGCATCAGACCCTACATCGAGCGTGGTTTCACCTCGTTGGAGGGCTTGCAATAGGCGCGGCAAGGGGACTTCGGTGTCTTCGAAATTGAGGCCACCGGTGACATCGAACCAGTCAATGCCGGAGGTGACTTTCAGCTGTGGCTTGTCGGCCTGGCGGAGCGTGCGCCGGCCCAGATTTACGACACAGCCTGAGTCCAAAAGCCCGCGCATAAACTCGTTTCGCCGGCTGTTCTTCACATAAAACGCCCGCCCCTGCTCCCAGGAACCTGCGCGGGCACCATGACGTAGCAGTGCGCCCACGGCTTCCGCTTCGCGGGTTGGGTCACGGTACAGCACGCGGTGGTTGAGGGGCTCAACGACGCTGGGGTCGCTGCTGCCAGCGTCTAGAAGAGTGCCGGCATAATCGAAGCTCAATGTTGCGACGAACTCCTGGAGGCCAGCCACCGGCGGTAGCATTTCGATGCGGACATGCGGAATCGGAGTCGGGCGGCATGCGGCGAGCTGGAGATTCGCCGGGAGCCTCAATTGACGCGGCTCGGCGGGACCATAGAGCGCCGCCATCAGCGCTGGCGTGCCTTCTGCGGGGACGGCGAAGTCGGGATGCGTGCGTGTGAGAGCGAGCCAGCGATAGCCCTCAAGCTCCAAGCGGGCCACTGTGTTGCCCAGCAGCATCAAACCCGCAGGAGAGATGAATTCTGGAGTGCTGGCCTCTAGGTGGCGGTCGCCGCGGACCAGCGTGCAACGGGGTCGAAAACCCGCAGGCGTATCTTGGATCGCGAGCGCAATGGCCCACGGTTCGCCGGAGTCGAAGCAAAGCGGTACCGGTTCGGGAGGCGGTGTCTCTTGGTGCAGGTGATGGAGGAAGCACCGGCCGGTTTCGCACATGCTTTCGATCAACAGCGGTGCCGCGTGCAGGGTAAGGAAGTACTGCGCTTCGCGTGCTTCTGGGTCGTGGGCGGCAGTATGGCTGGTCAGCTGCGCGATGATCTGGCGATCCCGTGCATCCGGGAGCAGCGGGATATCATGATGGCCAATCATGCGGGCTACCGGCTTGCTCCACTCGCCGCTCTTTTTTCGGCGCCGCTCGGCAACCCCGATCCGTACTGCGTCCGTGTCGGAATTTTCAGGAAATACTAGCAGATAGTTCAACGCGACGTCGGGGTTATCCCAGTCGTTACCGGTGGTTGTCAGTGGCCGCAACGGTTTCTGCAGCGCCTCAAGGTGTTGGACCCACGTGGGTAGGGCGACGTCTGTGTTTGACATGCTTACGACGGCAGGTGACGTAACAACAACTGGTGCAACTCTTCGGTTCCGAACGGTTTGAACAGGCAGCCGTTCATGCCAGCCGCCAAGCATTCCTGTTCATCGCTGGCGCTGGCCCGTCCGGTCAAGGCGATAATCGGCACCGAGGGAGCTGCGCGTTCCTGCTCGCGCTGGCGCAAACGGCGCGCGACTTCTAGGCCATCCATGCTTGGCATCTGCACATCCAACAGCACCAAATCGGGCCGCTGGTTGCGGCTTTGCTCCAGTGCCGCGGCACCATTGTGGGCCTCGCGCACCGTGCAACCCAGCCGCTCAAGCATCGCGCGGGTGAGGCTGCGGTTGATCTCTAAATCGTCTACCACAAGCACTTCGAGCCCTTCGAACCGGCCTGCTCCAGTCTCAGCAGTGCTGGCAGGCACCGCCGTTGGAGCACTGACAGGTAGTCGGAGAGGGAGGTCCACCAGGAACACGCTGCCGGCGCCGAGGCGGCTTTGGACCGTGATCTTGCCGTTCATGCGCCGTACGAACTCAGCGACGATTGCCAGCCCCAAACCAGCGCCGGCGTTCTGCCGGGCGGCCGAGGTGTCAACTTGGGCAAAGGGCTCGAAGATTCGGTCTCGGTCGACCGAGGAGATGCCGATGCCGGTGTCGCGCACTTCGAAATGCAGTCCGGAGGGACCGGCCTCGCCCATGTCGAGGCGCAGCTCAATCGAGCCACGGTCGGTAAACTTCACCGCGTTCATGCCCAGATTGAGCATGATCTGCCGGATGCGTCGGGCATCACCTTGAAGCCACCGAGGTGCGGCGGCCGCGACATGAGCATGCACGCTGATGCCCTTCTCTTGCGCCAACGTTTCAAGCACGCGCACCACTGACTCAAACACCGGGACGGGGGCAAAGGGTTGGTTGTCGATGGCGAAGGTGGAACGCTCGGTGCGTGCCAAGTCCAAAAGGTCGTCGAACAGTGACAGGAGACTCGTGGCGTTATCCTGAGCCACGCGCAACATGCTTGCGTGGGCCGGAGATAACGGCGCCTCCTCCAATCGCCGATGCACCCCCATAATGACGTGGAGGGGGGTACGAATCTCGTGGCTGAGATTGGCTAAAAACGCCGATTTGGCACGACTCGCCTCTTGCATGCCGCGGATCGCGCGCCGACGCGCACCGTCATACATCAACGCGAGCCCAGTGATAATGACGCCCCCGTAGAGCCAGGTGACAAAAGCGTCCAGCTCGCGGGATTCAAGCGGCATGGCTTCGGGAAAGGTGTAACCCCGCAATGTTGCCACCTGGAACGTCACGGCTGTGGCAAATGCCAAGAACGTCCAACCCAGGCCACGGCGTCCAAACAGGAAGACCGGTGCAATGAAGAGTACGAAGAAAGCGGCCACGTTGGCCAGTCGAAAACCGCCGGTGAGGTAAGTTGCGACCGTGGTTAGGATATAACTCACCGCGACACCGATGTGGCTGCACTCGCGGATCTTTCCGGTGAGCCACAGGCGTACCAACGTTGCCACCACCAGTATCACCGAGGTCGCAAACAACAACGCCAACTCCTGGCGGCCAGCCCGCCACTGCATGACACCATAGATAAGCGATGCTGAGGTGCTCAGTGCTGCGATCAAAAGCAGCACCTTGGCGCGCATCTGCACAAACGGATCATCGCTGTGTTTTACGATACGATTGATAAAACGGTAGAAGAATCGGGTTACGCGGGCAGGAGGTGGGACGGTAAGATTGACAGGGTGCGGCGTCATCGGTGACGTGGGGGGACGCGCTGGAGCGGGCTCGGCCACTGGGGGTGGCTGTCGGGCAGTCATCCGCTGAGTGTCCTTTCCAGCGAGCCACGACACGGCTCACACGCTATCCAAGCGTGATCAGCAGACCATTCCAGATCCGAGAGTGCAAGTCTTTCGCGCCACAGTGTGGGGTCAGCCAGACCGCTGCCGACCTGCGCTAGGGGCCGAGTTGCGTCAACCAGTGCGCGAGCTTCTGCATGCCGGTCTGGCTCACTGGCACCTGCGCGCCGGTCTTGAGGATGGCCACTTTCGAGTCCTTGCTCATCGGCTCTAAGCGCGCCAGGCGCTCGCCGTTAAGGATGAAGGAGCGATGCACCCGGACGAAGCGCGCGGGATCAAGGCTCGTCTCCAAATCTTGGAGGGTCTGTTCTTTGAGCCAGCTCTTCTTGCCACTTACGAGCTCGACGTAGTCTCCCTGAGCCCGGGCGTAGTCCAGCTCCTGGACCGACAACAGTTCGATGCGCGCGCCGTCTTTGATGACCAACCGTTCAGCATAGACACCGACAGGGCGGGACGCGGCCACCAAGGCGCGGAAATCGAATCCGCGCGGTACCCCGGTGTGGCTGCGTACTTTGGCCAGTGCCGCGTCAAAGCGACCTTGGGTGATCGGTTTTAGGAGATAGTCCACGGCGTTCACTTCAAACGCGCGGACAGCGTACTGATCGTGGGCTGTCGTGAAGATGACACCCTGTTGTTGGTCGAGAAGCTCCAAGACCTCAAAGCCATTGAGCTTGGGCATCTGCACGTCCAACAACAGCAGTTGCGGTTGCAACTCCTGCGCAAGTTTCACCGTCATCAGGCCATGGCTGGCCTCACCCACCACGATGAGGTCCGGGTGATGTTGGCAGAATTCCTTCAGTAGTTCGCGCGCGGGAGCCTCGTCATCGGCGATGAGCACGCGGAGCTCAGGGGGGCGCGGCATCGGGAGCCTCCTCGTCGAGTGGGAGCAACAACTGCACCTGAAAGGCCTCGGCATAACGCGCGGTCGTGAAGGCGGCGGCTTTGCCGTAGCGAGCGTGTAAGCGGCGGCTGACATTGGCCAAACCGACCCCCCCGCGTTTGCGCGGTGGTGCCTCAGGGTCAAAGGGATTGCCGATGCGCACCTTTAGCATGGCGCCTTCGCGGACTGTCGTGAGCGTTAATGTGCCCCCTTGCACACAGGTGGCGACACCATGGGTGATGGCATTCTCGATGAGTGGTTGCAGCAGCAACGCTGGTACTGGCAACGCGAGAGTCTGCGGCGCCACATCCCAGGCGATGGTGAGGCGTTCACCCAGACGCAGCTTCTCGATGTCCAAATAGTTCTTGGCCAAGGCCAGCTCGTCGGCGAGTGGAATCGTGTCGTGTTCACCCAACGTGAGACTCTTGCGTAGGAAGTCGGCGAGTAGCGCACACAGCTCACGTGCCAAGCCGGGTTCGGGGGTCACGAGGGCGCTGATGGTGTTGAGGCTGTTGAACAAGAAGTGAGGATGCACTTGGGCTTTGAGCAGGTTCAATTGTGCTTCGCGGGCGCGCAAGCGCTCGGTTGCGGCCTCTGCCAGGGCGGTGTGCGCTGATTGGATATTGATGACCAGATAGAAGAAAGCGATAGCCCCGAGATAGAACGCAGCGCCCAGCGGCAATAGCTGCGGCCAACGTGCCTCGATGAGCGGTAGGACGTCTGTGGCGGTGCTCACCCAGTCTACGAGCCAGGCTGTGGCATGAAGTGCCGCGAGGTAGACCACCGCCCAAACCACGGCCATCAACAGGTGTAAACCCGATGCCCGCGTAAACAACGCGGGGCTGAGCGGCAGCGTGCGGCAAACATAATAAAAGCTGAGTGCCAACAGGCCAAAGAGGAACGTGGGCATGACCGTTGCGAGCGTTGCTGCCGGCCATAGGTCAAAATTGGGTACGCTAATGAACAGCGCAGGGAGCTGCGATAGCAGTAACCAAACGCCTAGATAGACAAGAAAGTGCCGGAGCTTGGGCAGGGTGGGGTGCACGCGATTGAGTTCAGTTCTTGGTGGCGACCGCGCCCATCGTGATGGAGCCTCGCAAGATGAGCTTCTTCAAGACACCCGTGGAGTCGGGCACAGGCTCTGTTTTGTCTTCGACCGCGCCCATAAACGGTTGGATCTCGTTCACGACTTGCCAATGTGAGGGCACGCGCATTTCTAGGCCGCCCATCATCATGTCAACGTCGAGGACGGCAGACTCCTGCACCATCAAGGCTCGGCGCAGGTCCACTTCCATGCCACCCATCGTGACGCTGAGCGTACCACCGGTGAAGGTCGGGGTGTCGACGACGAGTTTGGCGCCACTCATCGTCACTGAACGTTTCAGCTCACCCACTGAGACGCTCTCATTGCACAGATGTCGGTGGTTGTTGGAACGGGTTAGGCCGCGCCACAGGATAGCAACTCCGATCGCCACAATGACCACAGGCCAAAAGTGCACGGCCCCCATTTCGATGAAGCCCAGCTTCTCCACCAGTAGGCCGACGCCAAACAGGCCGACCACGGTGCCCATCAACATGCTGCCCATGCCACGCGCGCGGATTAGGTGTGACAGTCCGAAACCCACGAGCAACAATGGCCAAAAGTCGACAACGCGTAGGCTGGCAGGCAGCATCCCCAGCTCGCGCAACAAGAGCAACACGCCCAACGTAATGACCATCAGCCCCGGCACGATCCCGTGACGGTGGTGGTGGGAGTGGAAACGATGCAGTCGTTCTGCCGGCGTCGGCCGAAGTTCTTGATTCATGATAAACCTCCACGCACCCGTTGTGAGTGCTTGCTATGCCACAACGATAGCCCCGCGCGAACCCATGCGCGTCCGCTTCCCGATGAATGCCGGAGTTATCCCGACGAACCCCGAGTCGGTTGCCCCCAGCGCCGCGTGTGGCTACCGTCGTTGCATGGCACCTCACTTCAGCCCCGAGTTGTTTCGTTTTCTTACCGAGCTCAAGCGGCATAACGACAAGGCGTGGTTTGAGAAGAACCAAGAGCGGTTTGAGAACGTCGTGCGTTCGCCAGCCTTACGTTTTATCGAAGAGTTCGCGGGGCCTCTTAACATGTTGAGCCACTACTTTGTGGCCGAGCCTAGGAAGGCTGGCGGCTCGTTGTTCCGCATTCATCGAGACGCGCGCTTTTCTAAAGATAAGAGCCCATACAAAACCAACGTTGGCATTCAGTTTCGCCACCAGGCGGGCAAAGATGTACACGCCCCCGGGTTCTACCTGCATTTGGAGCCAGAGGATTGTTTCATAGGCGTGGGTATCTGGCATCCCGATACGCCCACGACGAATCGGATCCGTAAGGCCATCGCCGAGGAGCCGGCAGCCTGGAAGAAGGCGGCGTACAACAAGCCGTTCGCAGCGGTGTTCGAATTGGTGGGTGACAGCCTGAAGCGCACCCCCCGCCCCTACGATGATAGCCACCCGGCAGCGCTGGACCTCAGGCGCAAGGATTTTATCGCGGGGGCGTCACTTACCGAGGCTCAGGTTTGTAGTCCAACATTTTTAAGTCACTATGCCGAAAACGTGGCCAAGGCTGCACCGCTCATGGCGTATCTATGCCGAGCGCTGGGCTTACCCTATTAACGCTGAGCAGGGGCTAGAAGTGATAGGTGGCCGCGGCCACGGTAACGCCCGAGCCAAAGGCGATGAGGACGGCCTTTGTTTTGGGAGGCAATCGCCCGGCATCTTGTGCTTGCTTAAGCGCGAGCAGCACCGAGGTGGAGTGGGTGTCAGGAAGCGTGGCGGTCAGATCTAGCACCCGCTCCGGCGCAATGCCCAACGTGTGGGGCAGCTGCTCTAAGAATTGCGCCGAGATTTGCGCAGGGATGACAAGATCGATGTCATCTAGGCGCAGGTCATCTTTTGCAAGCACGCTCGCGACCGCTGGCGACGCCCCCGCAAGATAGGCCGCTTCGAGCCCCGCCTGCTCACGCCAAAGCAGATGTCCACCTTTGGTTGCGAGGCTCACGGTGGAGGTCACGAGCTCGGCTTGGCGCTCATTCGTATGAAAAGCAAAGGCACCAAAACCGACATCGTTCTTTGGAGAGAGGTCAAGGAGTGCCGCCGCGCCACTGGCGGGAAAGCGATACCCTGGGTCGGGACGGCGGTCGGAGTTGGCTTCGCTGGAGATGATCATCCCCGCGTAGATCTCTTGGGCCTGCATCAGCGAGGTTAACAGGTGCATGCCGTTTAGCATGCCGCAGGCACCATTCAGCAGGTCGAAGGCGAGCGTCCGCCGGCCCTGGAACTCGACGTTGATCTTGAGGTGGTGCTGGATGTACGCGGCGATGGCTGGCTCACAGACGTGGCCGTCTCGGTGCACACCCGTGTTGATAAGCACGCGAACGTCGTTCGGATGGTAATGGGACGCCTTCAAACAACGTCGGCCAGCGGTGAGGGCGTGTGTCAACGCGCCTTTGCGTAGCAGCGTGCGTCCTGGCTGGCTTACGCCCAAGCTCTCGATGCGACAACGCCTCATGATTGCACCTCGTGGGCGAGATGCATGCGGTAGCGGTCGGGGAGATCGTCGAGCGTGAAGGTGGCATGTGAGATCACGATGCCCGACGCACCGCTCACCAACACCACGTTCTCGTTCCGATGGATTCGGCCGCGCAGCATGAACTCGTGCAGCGCCAGGAAGTGGCTTGTGGTCGTGGTGTTGCCGTACTTCTCGGCACAGCACAGAAAGTAGTCGGGCATCTCCACACCCAAGAATCGCTTCAATGCCTTGGTTCCAGTTTTGATCGCGCGCACCGACACCTGGTGTGGAATGATGTGCTGCACGTCATCCACGCTCCATCCGGAGCCGTCCAGCGCCTGCTTGAAATAGAACGGAAAGTGTTGGTTGCCCTTGATCTGTAGCCCCCTCGCCTTGGTGATGAGGATGCCACCATGGCCGCGGGCCGACGGGCGTGAGTAGCAGTAATGATCGTGCTTGGCGCCGGTGACCAAATCTAGCCAATGGAAGCCGTAGCGCGGGTCAGAGGATTCATCCAAGATCACGGCCGCGCCGCAGTCTCCCAGCGTCAATGCCGCCAATTGACCATCGAGGCTGTGGCGCACTTCGCGCGTGGCGGTCCAGGCGAGCGGCAGGTTTTGCTCGCCGCTCACCACCATGCCGCGTCGGGCTGCCCCCGAGCGGATGAGGCCCTGTAAAATGTAGATTCCGGTGAGCATGCCGGCGCAGGCGTTGACGACGTCGAAGACGATAGCGTTCGAGGCACCTACGGCCTTGCGGACCAGCACGGCGGTTGCGGGCTCGAAGCTAAACTCATCAGGGGCGTTGTGCTTGGAGATGCTGGTGCAAACGATCACGTCCAGCTCAGCGGCCTGATAGCGCGACATCGCCAGTGCCCGCAAAGCCGCTTTGCTCGCGAGGTCGGCCGCATATTCGCCCTCAGCCACCCGGCGCTCATGCACGCCAGTGATCCGTTCGAGGTCAAGGCTCGGTCGATGGCGGCAGGCAGCCAGCAGCTCCTCCATCGTGATGACCTTCTCGGGAAGGTAGACGCCGAGGCTTTCGAGCTTGATCTTACTGACCATGCGATGATTCTCCCGGATGCACCGTGGCGCCGCGACCGAAGCTTGGGTCTTGGGCGAGCGCACGGATGCCCTCGCGGAACGTAACGTGAGGGATGTAGCCAAGCTCGCGCTGAGCCTTGTGGAGGTCGTAGCGGCAATGGCAGGAGGCGAGGCGCACGCCGTAGCGGGTGATGGCGGGCGGCTTGGTGCGGCCGCAGATGGTGGCGACACCTTCGAGCGTCGCGCCGACGGCATAAAGCGCCCAAAATGGTAGCGAGCGATGTGGCGGTTGGGTGCCAAGTGCCTCAGCCAAGGCATGGAGGGCGGTGCGTGCCGTAAGCTCTTCACCGTCGGTGATGTGGTAGATCTCGCCCGCTGCGGCCTCGGTTTCAGCAGCGAGTAGCATTCCCGTTGCGAGGTTATCGACATGTGACAAAGCGATGAGATTGCGGCCGCCGTTGGTCAGTACCATCCTGCCTCGGCGCAAGAGCGCGGCAAATCGCGGAATGATGGTGATGTCGCCCGGACCCCAAATGACTCCAGGCCGTACGATGGTCACCCCAAGCCCCATGTGGCCGTGAGCCGCACGCATCAGCTTTTCGCCGGCGATCTTGCTTACGCTGTACGGGTCACGCACGTCGGTGCCGTACGGGCTTGATTCGTCGATGAGTTTGCCGTGGCGCGGCAAGCCCAAGACGGTAAGCGAACTCGTGTGTATCAGCCGTTCAACCCCCGCCTGTTGGCAGGCGGCGATCATGTTGGCGACCCCGATCTCGTTGGCTTGAAAGAAGGCGTCGGGTGGCCCCCAATCAGCTACTTTTCCGGCGGTATGAAATACCAGGCGTTGGCCGGCGGCCGCGCGGCAGAGGGACTCGCGATCTCCCAAATCGCCTGGCACAACCTCAACGCCCAACGCGGTGAGTTTGCCGAGGTCGCTTGTGGTGCGCGCCAGGGCTCGCACCTGATAGCCCTTGGCCACGAGCAGGGCCGCAAGATGACCACCCAAGAAGCCCGTGGCGCCCGAAACTAAGGCACTTGCACCTGTGACCAAGGCGGTCTTTGGGTCGACCATCAAGCTGCCAGCTCCTCGCGCAACGCTCGCCTGAGCGGCTTACCGACCGCGGAGAGTTTAAGTTCGCGGCGAAATTCAATGGCGGATGGGACCTTGTATTTGGCGAGGTTCTGCCGGCAGTAGCTGAGCAACGCTTCCACGTCTGCGGCAGCGCCTGGCTTGAGGACTACAAACGCCTTCACCAGTTCACCGCGGCTCGCGTCGGGCACGCCGATGACCAAGGCGAGCTGCACCGAGGGGTGCTCCATCAGCACCGTTTCGATTTCGGCTGGATAAACCTTCATGCCGCTGCGGATAATCATATCCTTGGCGCGATCGACCACGCGAAAGTAGCCGTCCTTATGCATTTGCCCGATATCGCCTGTGTGCAGCCAGCCATGGCGTAGCTGTGCCGCGCTCTCCTGGGGGTTGTTCCAATAGCCCTTCATCACTTGGGGGCCGCGTACCACGATCTCTCCGGGTACGGTCCAGTCACCCTCGAACGGCATATCGCGTAGGCCCGTGTCGAGATCGACGATGCGTGCCTCAGTATCAGGGTAGGGGATGCCAATCGTTTGGTGACGATCGTCACCAAATGGCGGATTGCCCATGACCACAGGGGCTGCCTCCGTGAGGCCGTAGCCCTCCACCACCCGAATGCCTGTGCGTTCGATAAACGTGTTCTGCACGGCCGGGGCCAAAGGGCTGCCAGCGCATGGACAAACTCGTACCGAGCTGAGGTCGTGCTTGTAGCCATCAGCATAGTTGCTGATGGCTACAAGCAAGGTTGGAACCACCGGAAAGACGGTGGGTCGGAGCTCTTCGATGGTGCGCACGAGCCCACCAATATCGCGTGGATTGGGTACCAATACGAGCGTGGCTCCCGTGAGTAAGCCGACGTTGACACTACAGGTAAGGCCGAAGGCATGAAACATCGGTAGGGCGGCGAGCGCCGTCTCGCAGCCATCGCCCAGGTCTGCCCACGCGCGATTCTGCTCGGCGTTTACCACGAGGTTCTTGTGCGTCAGCTCGACGCCTTTGCTAACGCCGGTGGTACCGCCGGTATACAGCAGCACTGCGGTGTCGTCTTCGCTCACGCGCGGGATGGGCGGGATCGGCGCCGGTTTGAGTAGATCACGAAACCGTAAGTCTCCTTTACCAAGTGGCGCGCGCGGAAGCTTTCGCTCCTGTTTGAGCGTGTACAAAAGCCACAGCGGCGCTGGGAAGTATTCCTTCAGGTGGCTGACAATCACGTGGGTGAGGGCGCTGCCGATGCGCGCTTCTTGAATGAGGGGGTAGAACTGGCTCAACACCAGCGCCACCTTGGCGCCGCAGTCGCGCAGCTGCAGGGAGGCTTCGCGGGCGGAATAGAGCGGATTGAAAGGAACGCTGATGGCGCCGAGGCGAGCGGCAGCGAGGTAGCCGATGAGGAATTGAGGGCAGTTCGGCAAATAGAGTGCTATCCGATCGCCCTTGCTTACCCCAAGGCTCGCCAGCGCACCTGCGAAGCGCGCTACGTGGACCTCAAGCTCCGCGTAGGTCATCGAGGTGGTGAACAATCGTCCCGCGGCTGCCACGGCCAACACCAGAGCTTGTTTGTCCGGGTAACGCTGTGTTGCGGCCGGGAGCAATTCACCCAATGTGAGGGGGTGATGTACCACTGAATGGGGAACGTTGTTGGGATAGTGCGAGAGCCAGGGCTTTTGCATGGGGTTGCTCACAGGGTGACATGCGCACAACGATCGATGGCGGACAACGCGCGACAAGGTCGGCTCAGTGCTTGGGGATTCAATGCGATACTCTGCGTTCTTCGTGGTCCAGCGTGGGGTGTAAGTAGCCGCTGGGTGTTGGAGGGTCAAGGTTGGCTCTGTCGATGGACAGCGCGCTGTAGGTTTTGTGCTGGGCGCCTGCGGCAGTCGGGAGTCCCCATCTTCCAACCTCCGCGACAGCACTCCGGCGGCTCACGGCTTCGGAATACAAGCTGTTGCGTGACCGGCGACTTGATACGGACCTCGAGGTTTGGGCCCGAATCACGGCCTAGCGTTTTCGGAGCTTGTCCAACTCGCGCAGCACTCGTACGGCCGCTTGTTTGTGGTCAACGGGCCAGTGGGTGAAGAGCGAGCGGATTTGGGCGAGCTCAGGGTCGTCTTTGATGGGCTTGGGGTTGGCATCGGCGAACAGTTCGGC
>Ga0116155_10002713_pt1 | contig 11952 bp, 9 predicted proteins | sample AD_UKC032_MetaG_FD_89890 | JGI IMG/M metagenome (GOLD analysis project Ga0116155, IMG submission 89890) | Active sludge microbial communities of municipal wastewater-treating anaerobic digesters from USA - AD_UKC032_MetaG | ecosystem: Engineered > Bioreactor > Anaerobic > Digestate | place: USA...
CTCTCGAGGATATCCAGGATCGCGGGGGCCTTCTTACGCTGGTCCCCGCTCCATCGCCGCGTCATGGCGGACAGCGACTCCGCGTATCCCTTCGGGTCCTGCGCATTATACGCTGCCAGGCACTCGCCGACGATCTTCCTGAGCGTTTCCGCCAGGAACCGCTTCATTTCAACGTACTCGTCCGTCCTATCCAGGGACCCCGGCAGCGAGCTCTTTTTCGCCCAGCGGTAATACCGGTACAACCGCTTCAAGACATCGCCGCGGTTCGCCGCAAGGGTGTTTCCGCGAGCCTGCGCGGCCAACTCCTTGCCCAGCATGGCAACGTCGCCGGCGGACAGCGCGGCAGGCGGTTCCCCGTTGACCTCGCTCACCGCTTTCAGCACTATCTCCCACGACTTCCTGTTGATCGGCCGCCGGGCATCTTTCAGCGAGTATTGCGCGAGGCTTATTTCGCATACCTTGTTTTGCAGCGAAGCCGGCACGTCCGCGGTATCCTGCGGCCGGTCGCTCCGCCCGTCATAAATAGCCGAATACTGCTCGCGCCGCGAGAAGGCGTCCGGCGGGAAGGCGTACATCAGCACGGCGTTGAACAGCGGATCGCCGTCGACGCCGGAGACATCCCCCTCGATGATCTTCGCATGTATCTGGGCGCACCGTTGCCTGAGGCGTTCGGCCTTTTCAGGATCGTCCTTGTACGCCTTGTACAGCTTCACGATCGGGTAGCGGATCTCTTCGAAATACCTGTCGAGCGCGGCTTTTTCTGACGAAAGAGGTTTTCCGATAAGCCTGTTCTCGACCCCTTCAACCAGAAAATTCTTCAACAGGTCGTATGAGCTCATCTGATGGCGTTCGATGAATTCCTTGAGATACTCGACATCCGCGGACGTTTTGAGCGCGCCGAGGTCGTCCAGCTGGCGTATTTCTTCGAAACAGTAGTATGAGTTCTTACCCTGGCTGTACAGCACCGGCTTGACGAGGCTTCCCCACGCCCCGGGTATGCGGCGAAGCAGCGGGACAAGGCCGGCCAGAGAGTTGGCCGTCCTGTTCTCGACCCCCTCGCACAGGCTCATTATCTTGATGATGTCGTCCGCCGCCTTCCTCGCAGACTGCGCCGGGTCGGCTCCGGCATCGTGCACGGAGGCCGCCTCGCAGATATCCGCCATAGCCTCAAGGCCTTTCAAGTCGAGCTTTTCCGCAAGGAGCTCGTAGACCTTGTTCGCACGCCTCCTATCGACGAAGGCAGAGATATTCGCCACCGCCTCCGCGGCCCGGTAGGCGTTATCTCCGTATCTCTCGGGCAGCACATTCATCAGCAACTTATCAACACGCGTCGTCGGCGTATGCGCCATCAGCCGGTTGCGGACGGCGACCATCGCCGCGGCACGACGATCGCCGTATGCATGCCGCAGGCCGTCTGCCGCCTGCGCGCTCACCGCGTTCCACAAAAAACTACTACCCGGATCTTCAAGACAGCGGTTCATGACCGACCGGACCTTCAGGACATTCAGGTCGTAGTCCGCGTCAAGCATGCGGCGGTACGCGAACGCGGCGTCGCGAACCGTCTGGTCTTGTATAAACCGATCGTCGCGAAACTCTCCGGCCGCCGCCACACACAGCGCCCGGAAAAGCCCGACGCCGATGATCAGGCTCCGGATCCTCTCGTCCTTTACCCCGTTCAGCGCGGAATTAATGCCGATAACCCCCCGGGCAATGCCGTCCTCGAACAGGCGGGGCGATCTGTCGAGCACGCAGAGAACGATCGCAGCCGGCAGCTTGTCGACGCTGCCGCCGGCGCTGTGCGTCCGGGAGACGGCCTCGGCGATCAGGGCCTGCGCCTCCGCTCCGGAGACGCCGGCGCCGTTCTCGACGATCACCGTGAAGGCGCGCCCGAGGACCTCGACCGGCGAATACCTCTGTGCGCGCCCGGCATCTATCAGCTTTTGCCCGAACGCGCTTGCCGGGTCAGCGCCATCGAGCCTGAGAGGCGCACTATCCTTCATCGGATCGGCGCTGTAAAATGGCCGTTTGACTTGAAGGTAGACCGGCGGCAGTATCGGCGCGGAAGGCGCCAGGATGCCGCGGAGCAGGCCGGATGCCGCCGAGACGCCGGGTCCGGGAGAGATGGCGGCGATATCGCCGGTGCCGGCCGGCCCGTACTTTTCGAACCGGTCGACCTCGCCGAGCGCCATTGAAAGGAACGCCTTCTTCTCCTCTAAAGGCATTGCCGCAATATCAGGGAGATACGGGGCGCAGGCGAAGATCTTGGTTTCAGGGCCGAACCAACGCTCGCAGGTCGCCTTCGAACGGCGCATCAGGAGGGGGTGCTGCATGACGATGACGGAAGCGAACGGGATCTTCTTATCCTCTATCAGCTTTTTCGAATTGAGGACATTCTCTTTGGTGTTCGTCGAAGCGGTCTCGACCTCTATCGCATCGGCGGGGACGCCGAGGGCGATCAGGATATCGCGGAATATCTCAGCCTCGGACTTCGCGTCGAGATCGTCCACCTGATATTTCGACCGGCGGACGCTGTCGCGCAGCGCCAGCGTCTCGCGGCCGACCCCGCCGGAGACGACGATCTTTTTCGCCGCCCCGTTCTTGTAAAGCAGGGCCGCATGCTCGGGTGTTTCAAGCCGGCTGTTGCCAAGGACGAGCAGGACGTCGACAGGCGTGCCGGGGAGCGGGTCTCGCTGCGCGAGAAAGTCGGCCAGCGTCTGCCCTGCGCCGTTCATCGCCGCGACAGCTTTATACAGCTCCCGCTGGTCTTTGAACCCCTCTCTGCTCTCGGAATGAGGGGCAAGGCAGGAATCCGCAGGAAGTGCAAACGCGGCAGGGTGCATCCCGGTCATCGCAACGACGACGGCGCACGACACGACCCGTCTCGCGAATGCTCTAAAGACAATAGTGATGCGGCTTAACGCACGTCTCATGCAGACCGCTCCTGTACCGTTAACTTAACTAGCATAACGTTAGTATTTTACGCTAGAAATTGCGGTTTGTCAAGAGCAGGGCAGGCTGCAGGAGAGTTGTTCCCAGTGCTATTTCCGGGCGGCACGTCGGGGGCGGCGATTTTTTGCGCTAACCTGATTGAACAGCCAGAGCGAACCAAGGACGACCGCGAGTGTCGCCAGGGAAAGGAAGAACGGCCAGACTTTCAGCACATTGATGTCGTTCAGGCTGCGGAACGACCGGGCGACCCATGGGCTCGCCGTAACGATCATCCCGACCAGCAGGCCGAAACCCCACGACGCCAGCAGGATGCCGGCGGAAAGCGAGAACTGTGTCATGACGAGTTTCCAGCGATGGCGCCGGCTCTTCCCGAAAACAACCGAAAAGAACTCAATAACCGGCATAAACAGTCCGCACAGTATGTAGAAAACGCCGCTCAACCCGATCCCGGGAACGCCCGCAACCATATATCAATGTCCTTTCTCGTAGACCTTGAGTGTTTTTTTCCTGATTATTTCGTTCCAGAAGGCCTTTATCATGAACACCGCGTTCACCGTCCTCAGGACGAAGTACGCCGGAACGCTTGCCAGGGCCCGACCTGTTTCGCCTCTCGGTATCGCCGCCGCAAGGACCGGTACCAGCACCGCCGGCACGTCGATCACGTAACCGATCAGGAATATCGGGTTCCGGAAGATAACCGCAAGGAGCGGCAGAATGACCATATACGCCGCCGACGCGATGATCGCGTCCCAGACGATGACCGCGGCCATCGAGTTGAGATAGGGCACCTGCCTGATGCTGTCCCAGTGTATCATCAGATTCTGGACGAAGCCGTGGCTCCACCGCTTGAGCTGTTTGCCCATGAAGTGATAGTTGTGCGGCTCTATCGGGTAGCAGACCGCATCGGGGATGAAACGGACGCCGTAGCCTTTGGAGTAGAAGGTCCAGGTCAGGTCCATATCCTCGGCGACGGTGCGCGTCGGCCAGCCGTTGGTTTCCCGCAGCACCTCCGTCCGGTACATGGAGAAACAGCCCGAGGATATGAGCGGCTTGCCGAAATAGTCCTGTATCTGCTTGCAGAAGCTGAACGCGAACAGGTATTCGATGTAACGCCCGCGCTCCCATACCGTTTTGACGTGGCGCGGTATCACGAAGCCGCAGGCGGCGACGATCCGGGGATCGTCGAACGACGCCAGCAGCTTCTCGATCGCGTCGGGAGCTAAAGTGGTATCGGCATCGATGGCGAGCGCAAATTCGGTGAAGACATACTTGAGGGCGAAGTTCTGCGCGCCCGCTTTGGAGCCTGTGTTCTGCGGGGGCGTCACCACCGTGACGCCGAGAGAGCGCGCGACCGCGTCGGTGCCGTCCGTCGAGCGGTCATCGATAACGATGATCTCGTGGATCGGAACGGTCTGCGCCTTGAGGCTGCGGATCGTGTCGGCAAGCGAGCCGGCCTCGTTATAGGCCGGCACAAGGATCGTGAGCTTACCCAGCAGGCAGACGCCGCGCCGCGCCGGCGACTGCTTCGATTCTCCCGCGGGATCGACGCCCTGTTCGGTCGACACAAGCGGCAATACTTTATCGTTCATATGCTTACGCCTTTTTCGGCATGAAGCGATTTATTTTAATATGTTCGCGCGCTTTGTCAAGCACTAAGGTGTAGACGACGGGATCGGAAAAAGGTTCCGCCTTACGGCGGCGTGCGGGAAATAGTCACGATCGATCCGGGGCTGACGCGGAAAGAGATATCGTCACTCGTTGATGAGATACAGCATATTGTCCTCGATCCGATAGAGGAGCGGGGCTACTGAAAGGCGGCCGTAGCGGCGCCGCAGGCGCCGGGCCTCGGTGAGGATGAATTCGGTCTCGTTCTCTATCTCGAACATCGGCGCAAGGTTCATGAAGTGCTCCTCCGCCGCCTCGCGGGTCCAGCCGGCCCTCTCGACCAGCCCGTCTATGAACTGTTTTTTTCTCGCGGTAAGGTTGACCATGCCGCAGCCGTCGTGGGCGATCAGGGCAATGTGGCTCACCCCGCCCACGCCGATAGCGTAAGAGACCTTGAACTCGCTGTACCGGAGATTGGCGCCGCCCGTGCGGATGATATACGCGAAGTTATCTGGCATCCGGAGCGATTTGCGGTGGTCCATGCACATCCCGACCAGCAGCTTCGCCTGCGTGAAGGGGTCGAGCGGCCGGTTCATGTTGTGGTATTCGAGGAGGAGGCCGATCGGCGAACGCCGGTGCTCGACGGGGATATCCTCGACGGCCGTTATCTTGCGCAGTTTATCCATACTCGCGCTCCCTTTTGTATCCGCCGCGCTATCGCCCAACAGTCAGCCGCTTCACTGCGGCACGCACCGCTTCACGCTGTTTCGGGGACAGCCGCTGCTTCTCGGACCGGCAGACGTCGCCCAGGTACAGTTTTCTTACCGCGCCCGCGCCGGCAAGCCGCGCGGCGTCCTTCATGGCCGTGCCCGCCGACGGCATGAGTAGCGCGGCGAGGAACCCGGGGCAGCTGCTCGAGGCGATCACCAGCGCGATCTTGTCGCGCTTCGCGATCCGCCCCTTGGGGACCATCGTCCCCCACGGCCACCGGCCGTAACAGATCATCCGCTCAATGAACCGCTTCATCAGCGCCGTCACCGTCCCGAAGTTGACGGGCGATCCGAGAACCAGTGCGTCGGCCGCATCGATCTTCGCAAGCAGCGCTTCCATCCCGTCGTCGTGCACGCACGCGCCCCGGCGCTTGTGCGGATCGTCGACGGTGCATTTCCGGCAGTTCTCGCAAAACTCTATCGGCACCGTCTTCAGGGAGATCTTCTCGACATCCCACCCGCTCGCGCGGGCGTCCTCGAGCGCCGCATCGATCGCCTGGTCGATGATCCCGCCGTTGCGGTAGCTTCCGTGTATCGCGAGCAGTTTCTTACCCATACGACCTCCTTTTTCGGACCGCCGCTGTTTCAGGAAATTATAGTATCAAAACGCCGACACGGCGTAATCACAAAAGCAGCGGGGAATGTTTTCACCGGAAAGACTTTGCCGGATCGCGCGCACAGCCAAATCGCCGCCCCGCTACTTGAGCCGCGTATCGCCTTGCTTTGAAGAAATGAAGCCTTTCAACGATTCCCTGTCGTCGATCTTGTAACTGTGTTGCGAATGATCTCTGTCGCTCCCAAAATCACCGATCTTCTTTCCGACATCGATCCTGTTCGTCGTATCAATCCTTCTATCGGACGGTTTCCTTATCGAGACAGTAAGCGCGTCTTTCATTTCCACACTATGCGCGTTGCCGCACATCTTTAGAACGATGAAGAACGTAAAACAAAGACACGTCAGCGCTTTTACAGGCACCCCAAAACATAGACATCTAAACTGTTTACGCATCGTCCCGTCTCGATCGGATAAATAGGCAAGAAATCAACATATCGGTTCCCGTCGCCAAAGACTATCGCTAGATCGCCATCCTTGTCAGGATAACGGCGGAGAGGTTGAAATAGACGAGCAGCGTCTGGATGTCGCAGAGGGCGAGGACAAGCGGGCCCGATGCGGCGGCAGGATCGATCTTGATGCGTTTGAACAGGATCGGCAGCGTGAGGCCGAGCAGCGCGGATATGCCGATCGCCAGAAACATGGAGAGAGCGAGCGCCAGGCCGAGACGGCCGCTCCCCTGCCATAAAACCGCCGCTGACCCGACGACGACGCCGCACACGATGCCGACCAGCATGCCGACGAGCATCTCCTTGTAGAACAGGAAGGAGAGGTCCCTGAACGAAATATGCCCGAGGGCGATATTCCTGACGACGATCGTCGCCCCCTGGACGCCGGTGCTCTCGGAAAGACCGAGGACGACGGGGACAAACAGAAAGAGCACCGCGACGGTCGAGATATCGTTCTGGAACACGCCGGAGATGAACGCGCAGATCAGGCCGCTGGCGATGTTGAACAGCAGCCAGGGAATCCTCATGAGGAGGATCTTCCGCACCGAGCGGACCTTCATTTCATCGGGGTTCGTACCGATGATCTTGGCGATGTCGTCGGTCGCCTCGTCTTCGAGGACCTGGAGCGCGCTGTCGGCGCTGATCACGCCGGAGAGCCTCTGCGACGCGTCGACGACCGGCAGGCCGAGGTAGTTGTGGCGCTGGAGCAGAGCGACGACGTCGCTTTGCGACATGCCGGTCTCCACCTGGACGACGGGGCCCTTGAGTATCTCCCTCACCGGCGTGGCGGGGGCGTAAAAAATGAGGTCGCGTACCTGGATGACCCCCTCCAGCCGCCGCTCATCGTCGACGACGTAGATATAGGATATCTTGCCGCGCCGCCGTTCGGGTATCTCGCGCAGGTACTCCACCGCCCCGCCGACCGTCGATCCCACCGGGACGGCGAGATACTCTTTCGCCATCAGCGCGCCGGCGGTCTCGGGCGGATACGACAACAGCTCCCTGAGGTCGGCGGCTGTTTCCGGAGATGACCGGCTCAGGATCTTCTCCCGGACGCCGTCCGGCAGGCATCTCATCAGCGCGGCCGCGTCATCGGAGACCAGCCGTGAGGCCATGTCGGCAAAGAACTGTGCGCCGAGCTCCTCTGCGGCCGCGGCCGCCTGGTCCGACGGCAGAGAGCAGAACTCGGCCGCCGCCTGGTTGACGTCGAACTTCGCGAGGCTCCGCAGCCGCGCCTTCTCAACAGTTTGTGCCATATCTCCGCCTGTATATTCGGATCGCCGCCGACAAGCGACCTATTGTACGGCAAACATGGGATTAATGGAATGGGAATCAGGGGCTCGCGCAGAACCTCTGATCAGGCGTCGCCGGCGCAGGCGGCGATCGACGATACGGCCGGATCGGCCGATTGAGGGAGAGGAAGTCTGCCGAGCTTGTCGGCGATGCCGACGACCTGCGCGAGCTGCGGCCGCTCGGGGTCAAGCGACGAGTATGCGCGGACAAGAGCTGTGTACGCTTCATCTGACAGATACCCGCCCCGCTGTACCTGCGACAGGATATCGACCACCGCGGGATCCCGCATAAGAGCCGGCGCGATCGGCGCCAGCGGCTCGACCATCGTCCAGAGGGCGTTCGCCAGGCAGCGCAGGACGCCCGCGTCCCGCTGCCGCTGTCCGTCGGCGATCACCTCAGGCGGGATGAAAACCCACGCCTCGCCGAAGGCGACGAGGCCGCGGTCGGCGAAACAGAAGGCGGGGGATCTCGCCGATAAGGAATTCTTCAAGACGGCGGTCAAGCGCTGCCGCCCCTCCTCGGACAGATACATCGCGGCGTTCCTGCAAAAAACGATATCGGCTTTGTCTGCCGCAATGGTAAGGGCGGCGTTGACGCTCTCGAGATCGACGAAGACCGGGACGATCCATCGCCTGACCCGGTCGTCGACCTTCCGCTCATATTCGCCGTCTGCCGTGCGGGACGCGGTCAGCAGAGACCGGACTTCGAGCGGGACAGCCCCGATATCCTCCCACTGACGGGACTGGGGGCCGGGCACCTCCGACTCGCCGAACACATATTCGCCGGACAACGCCGTCCTGAGGTTGTCGATATTCGCGTCGAACAGCTCGATGCGGACGTCCCACGATGAGATCCAGGCATCGGCGGCCGCGCGGCGAGCCTGCGGATCGGCGATCCCGCGGCACACGGCGTCTTCGGCGTACGAGCGCAGCGCGTCATAGACGACCAGCCCGACGCTGCATCCCTCTTCGCCGGTCGAGGACCCGACGCTCTTGACGACGAGCGTCCGGTCGCCGCGCGAGAGCTTGTACGGGATCGCCGCGCGGAGATATTCCCGAAGGAGCGGCCCCCACGAACCGTAGGCGCGGAAAAACCACGTCATGTTCTGCGGGTCGGTCGCCGCACCGGCCGCCAGCGTCAGCTTGCCGGCAAGATCCGCACGCGCCCCGCCCCCCTGCGGCGTCCCGCAAAACCGCTCGAACTGGTCGACCGTCATGCCGCGGCGGGCGGCCTCGGCGCATACGGACGGCAACAGCGCCAGCGGCACCGACGGCATGGCTATCAGGTACCGCGCCCGCTCGTCGCATTCGTTCCCGATACCGCGGAGCAGGCGCGCCACCGACCGCACGCCGGCCGTGCGCTCGACATCCCGGGGAGAGCAGCCGATACGGACGATGCCCATCCGCTCGTCGTACGCCGCGCGGTATCCCATGCACCGGTATTCCGTCAGCAGCGCGCCGCACGCCTCGCCCACGTCATTCGCCCTTTTCACATACTCCCGCATGAAACGGGTAAAGAACTCCGACATGTCCCGCATGACGCCGTCGTCGAGAACGCCGAACGCCCCAATGTCCCTGCCGAACTTGGCGGCACGCTTCTCGAGAGACAGGATCGCCTCTTTCCGTATCTTTGCGGGCACGAGGCCGGTCAGGACGATCTCGGCCGGCGTCAGTACGCCTTTCTCCTTGCGCATCACCAGACAGAAGCCGAACTCGTCTTTGTCCGGGATAACGCCGGAGAGAAGGACGCCTCCTTCTTTGAGCTTCCGCTCGAACTCGACCAGCGCCGCGGCAAGGACGTCCTTGCGCGGATACGACATCAGGACGTTCATCGCCCGTATCAGGTCGGCTTTGCCTTGATATTCGAAATCGAACGACCCCTGTATGAACGTGATGCCCTGCGCATCGGAGGGGGGCAGCATGTCTTCGGCGCGCAGCACCATCCGTCCGCTCTTGCTGTGCGTCACCGTATGGACATTCCGGTACTTGTCTACGCCGACCGTGACCGCCCGGGGATTGAGCTTTTTCGCCCTGAAGGCAAGCTCGGAGGTGGTGAACGGAGGAGAGCCGGTCCCGAAATCGACCAGAGACCGGGCTCCCTCGGACAGGTCGAAGTAGCCGAAACGGAACGAGGGGCTGAAAAGGAATTCGTCAAGCGACGCGAGGCGGCCGGGGTTCGTGATCGGAAGAGAGCTGGTCATCGTCCTGGTCCGACCGAGTATCGCGGATTCTATGAAATCTGCGGCAACACGGGAGGCCGCCTGGCGCGCGCTGTCCGCCGGCAGACCGGATCCGGCAATGAACTCCTCCGCGCGCCGGTTGTCACGCGCGCCGTCACGGATGGCATAGATCGCCCGCACGAGGTCCATCTTCTCTTCGATCCCATCGGCGGCATCGATCATGGCGCGAAAACGCGCCGTCAGCGACTCTGCCCACTGCCTCGCCTGCGCCGCCTGAAAGATCTCCGAATCTTTATCAAAACCAGCCGAACGCGGCGCCAGGGCGAAGGCACACTGGCATGCGCAGGTCGAGCATACTATAAACAACTTAAGAAGGTGAACTATGCGTTTAAGCATCGCACCGTCTCCTTATCTCTCTGGTTTTCACGCATTTACAGTATACCTCAAAAAACACATAAAGTCAAGCCGGCGGACACTCTTGAAATTCAGGCTGATTTCGTTCGGACCACGCCGTGAAATAGGATATAATCGGGCAAAAAGGAGGGGGCATGAAACTATCGAAGCGTAACGCATTGCTGTTCATGGCGGTCATATGCGCGGCCGTCATCTGCTGGGCACACCAGGGAGCCTGCGCCGAAGAGGCAGTTATCAAGCTGTCAGACCCGCAATACACGCGGGGAAAACTACTTATGGAGGCGCTGAAAGAGAGGAAGACGTCGCGCGCATTCAGCGGGAAGGAGCTTTCGGATGAGCTGCTTTCCAACCTTCTCTGGGCGGCGGCAGGCGTCAACCGCCCTGATTCCGGCAAGCGAACGGCGCCGACGGCGGTGAACTGGCAGGAGATCGATATCTACGTCGCGCTGAAAAGCGGGCTCTACCTGTACGACGCGCCGAGCCATTCGCTCAAGCCGGTCCTGGCAAAAGACATAAGGGAGAGCGTTGGGATGCAGCCGTTCGTGAAAGAGGCGCCGGTGGGGCTTATCTTCGTTGCCGACTTCGCGAAGATGGCGGGCGCCTATCAGCCAAGCGACGAAGATAAGAAATTCTATTCGGCGACCGACACCGGATATATCAGCCAGAACGTCTATCTCTTCTGCGCCTCGGAAGGGCTGGCGACAGTGGCGCTCGGGATGGTCGACAGGCCGTCGCTCGCCGCCATCATGAAGCTGAGGCCGGAACAGCGGATCATCCTCTCACAGCCGGTAGGTTATCCAAAAGGCGAGAAATAGACGCTACGCTGTACAGTATCGCAGGGTACAGGCATGCATGTACCCTGCCGGCCTGCGGGAATGACAGAAAAGCGAAAAGGGCCTCACGTCATGTGAGGCCCTTTTCGCTTTTAGTAACAACTTCAGCTTATTCGAACGAGATGTTGTCGATGTTGATCGCGCCCATCTTCTCGGTGGAGTTGGTGTCGTCGAACACGATCACGAGCTCCGTCAGGTCCTTCTTGCTCGTCAGGCCCGCGAACTTATTGAGCGGGATCGTTACCTTCTGCCAGGTGTCGGTCACGCCGGTCACCAGGTAGCTGCCGGTCTCGGTCTTGGTCTTCAGCTCGACCTTGAACTGCGAGGTGAAGCCCAGCTCCGGATCGCCTTTCACGTACATCACGAGGTTCTTGCAGGGAGTGGCGTCGAGGTTCTCGAGCTTCATCCAAAAACCGTTGTAAGCCGGATTCGGAGAATCCACATCATAATCGAGGCGGATGGAATAGCCTGAGGCATCCCCTTGGCTGTCATCCGTATCGAAAGACATCTGGGTCCCCTGGGACTCATCGTTCGGGTCCTTGTCCCATCCACCGAAATCACCGCCAATATTATTCGGCTTGTCTCCGGTATCAAAATCCGCGATTACAAGCTCGTTCGCTGCGGGAGCGGCCGCATAAGTGGCAACCCCAAAGCCGACGACCATCAACGCAACGAGCACTAACGTCAAACTGATGTTGAACTTCTTCATTTTTGTGTTACTCCTTTCGTGAAATGATACTGTTTGGCGGGGTTCGAGTTGAAGTATACCCTTTTAAAAAGATAAAGACAAGGGTTGAGAGAAAAAAGTTTTACCTACCCCGGGTTTCCTGAAAGGGCCCTTAGGGCC
>Ga0116155_10002716_pt1 | contig 11946 bp, 10 predicted proteins | sample AD_UKC032_MetaG_FD_89890 | JGI IMG/M metagenome (GOLD analysis project Ga0116155, IMG submission 89890) | Active sludge microbial communities of municipal wastewater-treating anaerobic digesters from USA - AD_UKC032_MetaG | ecosystem: Engineered > Bioreactor > Anaerobic > Digestate | place: USA...
ATATTCAAGCATGTCCGATTCATCTATGTCCGCCCTGTTGCCGATACTGACAATCTTGCTGAATCCGACGACATCGGACATGAGAGAACGCAGAACAAGTGTCCCGACCCCTCCGCTCTGGGTGATGATGGATGTCTCGCCCGGGTTGTCGAATAATTCATCGAAAACGCCCGGTTTCACCCCGAAAAAGCTGGTGAACCGCCTGTGCGCATCCATTGACCCGATGCAGTTCGGCCCGATGAAGCGGATGCCGTATTCCCTTGCCGTGAGATCGATCTCCTGCTGCAGTTCCTTCCCCTCTTCCCCCAGCTCCCCGAAACCGGCGGTTTCGATGATAACGTTCGAGATTCGCTTTTCCCCGCATTCACGCATGATCCGGGGCACGGTCTTCGCGGGCGTCAGGATCACCGCCAGTTCAATTTTTCCAGGGACTTCACTGATCGAAACGAAACCGGCGCATCCATGCACCTCCTCCCCCTTCCTGTTCACCACGAAGACATTCCCTTCGTATCCCAGTTTTTTCAGCGAGTGACACATCGGCGCGCCGAGATTTCCAGGGGCATTGGATGCGCCAATGATAACCAGCGATCCGGGATTGAAAAAGCTGCTCATATATGATGATTCGGTGTTTTTAACATTCATGTCTCTGTCTTCCGCTTCAGGCTATTACCCCGCCCTTTTTCAGCTTCCTGATCGCTTCAGGCGAAGCGCCGAGAATTTTTTCCAAAACTTCTTCGGTATGCTCACCGAGATCCGGCGAGGGAGATGAAATGAAACCCGGCGTGTCTGACAGATTCACCGGGTTTCCCGGCACATCTATATCGCCAAACCTTTGATGGTTCACTTTAGCAAACATCCCCCGCGAATCGAGGTTATCGTCTTTATTGACTTCATCATAGTCGACCACCTTCCCGCAGGGAATTCGCCTGCCTGTCAGCTTGGCGACGACCTCTTCGCATGAATACTGCTCCATCCAGCGGTTTATGACAGCCCGGGCGTCGTCTGCGTTTTTTACCCTGTTCACGAAATGCGAGAAGCGCGCATCCTGAATGAGATCCGGCCGGCCGATAGTTTCAAGCAGACTGTTCCACTGATTGTCAGTCAGTGCAACCACGCAGACATATCCGTCGCTGCATTTATACGTGCTCCAGAAAGGCATCGGATGCTCATGATCGGACAAAAATTTTTTCATCTCCCGGCCGAACAGCTGCTTAATGTTATCCTTTACAGGGCCGTTCGCCTTCTCCGTGAAGCACCAGAAATTGTGGAAATACATCACGTCCTGCATCGATATGTCGATGAACTGCCCTTTCCCGGTTTTTTCGCGGGCCATGAGGGCCAGCATGATGCCATATGCACAGTATGCGCCCGAAGTGAGATCGCCGAAAAAAACGCCCGGCGGCCTGTCGACGGTTCCATTGGCGTACATGATCCCTGCTGTTGCCTGTGAAATGATGTCAAAGGCAGTCCTGTCGGCCAGCGGGCCGTCATTGCCGAAACCCGATATTTTTGCGTAGATGATCCGCGGATTTCGTTGTTTCAGGTTTTCATAATTCAGGCCGATCGTGTCGAGTGTCCCCGGCTTCAAGTTTTCAATTATCACGTCCGATCTTTCAACGAGCTGGACGAATAAATCCGCCCCTTCCTTTTTTTTCAGGTCAATGATGATCCCTTTCTTGTTCTGGTGAAGGCAGCTCATCGACCGTTCTGAACCGCTGACCTTCAACAGCAGCCTCATCGAGTCTCCGGCCGGCGGTTCTATCTTGATTACTTCGGCGCCGAAAAAAGCCATAAGCTGGCTTGCACGCGGTCCTGACAGAAATTGAGAGAGGTCGAGCACCCTGATATTTTCGAGTATCTGCATCATAATTTTTTCCCTGGCGCCATGTTTAATGTCATATAAATACTGAGATTTCAGTATTTATATGACAAAAAAAATCACCAGTATTCCTTTTTATAGATTATTTTTATCAGCATTTCGGCCGTTTCACCGATGATTCCGTCCAGCTTTCTTTTGGTAACGGTCTCGTTGTTTCGCGCGATATAGTAATACGCGATCCGGGTAGCTGTTCCGAAAATAACGTTCGTCAGGAGCTCGATATTACAATCCTTCTCGATAACGTCGAACTCGATTCCCTTTTTGATTCCTGATTTTATTTCATCAATGAAATGCTGTTCGATCCGGCTCACGAACGGTTCAATGGAACGATTTATACCCGGCCCCATTCTCAGTAAAATTTTGGCGCTGTCCGGGTCATTGTGAAAAAAATGCATGATTCCGGAGAATTCTCTTCTGAAGTAATCCGCAGGCGCGGCCAATGCGGCCGCTGACGACCTGTTGCGCCGAAAGTCCCTCCAGCTTTGATATATGCTCTCGATAAGTGAAAGAAAAAGCTCCTCCTTGTTTTCAAAATACTGGTACGGAGTGCCCTTTCCGATATTGAGTTCGTTTACAATATCGATGATCTGCGTTTCGTAAAATCCCTTCCTGGCGAAAATAACCTTGGCGCATTCGAGTATTTGATTTTTTCTGTCCCTGGATTTCGGGGTTTTTGTCTTATTAATCGATTTCTGAAGGTTCATTCAATTTGTCCGGTTAATCCCCGGGAGAAGCGTCGCGCTTAACATCGATTCGGTAATCTTCACCGGGATAATGACTTTGAATAATAAGAAACCGTTCAAAGAAAGATTTGTCAACGAAAATACTGAGAACCCGGTATTGATTTTTTGCTTTTTCAATCTCATCGCCGCGCCTGGACAGAAATATTGAAATCCTTCCAGCACAAGATCAACTATTTCCCTTAATGATACCCGTTGCATCATTAAAAAAAACGCTAAAAGCGGATTCAGAGATTTCTCATAACTCCATGATACTGCATCAGTGCATCGCAGATCCGGGATATCGTGCTTCGTCAAATTGATGGATGCCGGCGGCGGGACCTGAAAGAGAATCCGGACGATGCCCGCAAAGTTCAGTGATTTTTTTCTTGATTTCTGAAATGCGGGCATGTCTTCATGATAATGAATAAATCACAGTGGAGTATCCCTATGCGCACCATCAAACCCGAAGAGATAAAAGACAGCGTGTTCACACTGGTCGGCAAAGATTATTTCCTGCTGACCGCGGGAACGAAGGATTCGTTCAACACCATGACCGCAGGATGGGGAGGGCTGGGCGTGCTCTGGAACAGGAACGTATGCTTCGTGTATGTACGCCCGACCAGACACACTTACCAGTATCTCGAAAAAAATCCGACTTTCACGCTTTCCTTTTTCAGCGGCCAGTACCGGGAAACGCTGAACTTCTGCGGAACCCATTCGGGCCGCGACACCGACAAGGTCAAGGAGACCGGACTCACGCCGGCCTTCACCGAAAGCGGCTCTGTGTATTTTTCCGAGGCCCGGCTTGTCATCGAGTGCGCCAAAATCTACAGCCAGGACCTCGACCCGTCTGCCTTTCTGGATCAGAAAATCGAGAAGAACTACCCCGGGAAAGATTATCACCGCCTGTATATCGGCGAAATCGTCACGTGCATGGAGAGATAGACACTCATGATCAGTATTCTATCAACTCAGAAAATAAAAATCCTGGCGACGCTGGCCGCGGGGCTCGCACTTCTCATCTATATTTCGATATCATATTCAAACAGCCAGCACCGAAAGAAAATAGACAAAATGATCAGCCAGGGAGCCCTCACTGTAGACGTACGGACACCCGAAGAGTTTTCATCCGGGCATGTCAACGGGGCAATCAATATCCCCCTAGCCGAGATAGAAAAGAAATTATCCCTTTTCGGCGACAAGAACAAACCGATAGTGGTTTATTGCCGTACCGGCAACCGGAGCTCCAGGGCAAAAAAAATTCTCGAAAGCCGCGGATACACGAACGTTGAAAACGGCGGCGGGCTTGATGACATGCCGAAATGATTCAGGATTACAGCTTCTTTCAGGGCATATACTCGAACGCTCCCGGATCGACCGCATCCCCTGCCGGTCTCTGATTACCGTCAAAGTCGTATAGCGGCGCGAGTGCCGGTGATCCCGCGTCGATGATCGCGAGAGCGTCGCCCCTGAGATGGAAATCGAATGAATCGGGATCAACGAAATAACCGGCGTAGGCATCAGGATCGCTGATGATGATGTTGTGGTCCTGATCGGTATCGCCCGAGTAATTCAGGTTCCACGCAATATTGTTGCGAATAAGACAGCCGGAACTCGGCGACCCGTCCTTATGGGAAGTGACCATGATCCATATGCTGTGCGCCTGGTCGATCACCGGATACGGGTTCAGCACGGTGTTGTTGACGATGCGGCATTCGATCGCGCCGTACAGTGAAATCCCGTGCCAGTGGTCGACGATGACCAGGTTGTTCTCGACGATCCAGTTGATGTACCATCCGTCGAAGCAGCCGATACCCTGGAGACAACCCCTGAGCGGCTGGTCCGGATCCTCGTTGTTGATGATGGTGTTGCCCCGGAGCACGACACGCTCCCACGGCGGCGCGCCGTTCACCGAAAAGGACTGGAACCCGTCGTCATGGTTACCGTTGCCCGAATCGATGCAGTTCTTGACTGTGTTGCCCTCGAAGGTCAGGTCATGGGCGTTGCCGCGCATGCCGTCCCCGTCGAATGTGTCGACCGTGTTTTTCTTGACCACGGTGCGGTCTCCGTCGACCGTGATGCCGAAATTCACGTTCTTCAGGTAATTATTTTCGATCAGCACATCCTCGGCACCGGACATGATGCCGTTGCAGGCCAGGTCATCCCAGTCCTCTGCATCCCACGAGGATGAATCACTGACTGATGAAAGACGGCAGCCCTCGATAATGATGTTATGTGCCGGACCGTGCCATCCATGGGACTCGATGGTCACCAGTGTCGTGTTCTGATATTCCACGCCAGTTACCGTTTCGTCCTGGGTGATCGTGAGACCCTTCACATGCCAGCGTGATACGGATGAAAGAACAAGGCTGGAAAGAACGGGAGTTTGGCCATCCTGGGCCATGATGGTTATGAACCGGTCATTGAACCCGCCGCGAAGGAAAACAGAGCCGTGATACCCGCTCCGGAGTACGATGACATCTCCACCCTTGACCGGACCGTCGGGATTGATAATTTCCAAGGGCGTATTCTCATCAGGGGGAAGCTCGCTATAAACTTTCATCTCGATGAGCCCGTTTTCGAACACCTCCTGCAGGGTGCGCCACGGGTGATCCGATGAGCCGTCATTGTCCATGCTGCCGGCTGCAGGGTCAACATAGAAGACGTTCCCCTGGGGATTCGTCGTGACCGTGACCGTGTTCGTGAATGCGTTTTTTCCGGCTTTTCCTCTTATGCGCACGAAATATTTGTACGTTTGCCCGGGCGACAGGCCGGTATCGGTATAATGATAGACGTATGAGGCGCCGATCACCGTGTCGCCCCGGTAAACCGAAAAATCCCCCGAGCAATCAAGGTCCGTCGGCATGGACCAGGTAAGCCGGACCTCGGTCGATGAAAGGGCTTCACCCCTGAGCGATCCGGGAAACGGGCTCTCGGGCACATGAACCATCGAGCAGTCGCATCCGGCTGAAAGAAGAAGCGCGGCTGATATAAAAAGAAACAGGGACGCGGCGATTTTTCTCATTGAATATCCTTTTTGGGCATTGCTAAAAATACGGCGCCTTTGACAGGCGGTCAAGACATTAATGCGAATTGCTACATCCGGGTATAAGAGCGAACGACTTCCCTGACAGAGTATTGCGGCAGATAATATCCTTGAAATAATTATTCCCGGGCGCTATCCTGTCAGGATTTCAATCTGCGGGGGCAAGATGAAAAAGTTAAATCTGCTCATTATACTATTGCTTTTTATAAGATGCGATATCCGCAACAGGAAAGATGAAGCTTTCGTCATGCCGAAACCTCCCGCGGACGCGCCGCTGGTGCTGACCCAACACGGTATTTCCTGGTACTTTGACCAGGAATATGCGCACGGCACCTTCGCCAACGGAGACCACTGGGTCGTCGGGCCGGCAAATGTAATATTCATCAATCCTCCATCATTCAGCTACAAGGGCAGGGTTCGAAACGGATCAATGATAAACCCGTCACCCGCGCTGGGCACGACCCAGGGATATGACAGCAGCATGTACGGCGGTTATGCCTCGGATGACGACTATGACGACGCGCTCAACGTATCCTTCGGCGTATCTCCCGGGTCGCCGCTTCAGCTTCAACCGGATTCATCGCTTGTCTCCGCCATAAGCCTCGACGAGAGCGGCGGCCGTCCCCAGCTCAGGACCGCAGCGATACTGACCGTGCTTGAATCAGCTCCCGGCGAAACAGATTATTTCCGCCCGCCCTACTGCGGCACCGATAAGACTCCCGGGTACCGGACCTCGGACCTTCTCACCGGAGAGCTCGCGCAGCTTGCGCCCCCCGCGGAAGGAGCGCCGGACATAACCGGGGTCGCAGCATATTTCGAGCGACCGTGGATCGATCACGTGCCCAACTGGATGGGCCGCTGCATCCATCCATCCGACAACATGCCCGACTACGGAAGGGAAATAGCGACCGAAGTCGGCATCGGCGCGCTCATGCTGCACCTGGACATCCCCCTCGAAGACAAGATGATCCTGTTGGTGAGGTATGTGCAGCTCGGTATCGACCTGTTCGGCGTCATCCGGGACGGCGGCGAGGAGAACTGGGTGCCCAACGGCGGGCATGCGAGCGGCAGAAAATGGCCTATACTCTTTGCCGGAATCATGCTCGACGATACCGACATGATTAATATCGGCCAGGAGGACATAATCTTCGGTGAGGATGGCCAGACCTTCTATGTTTCCCAGGCCGAGATCGACATCACCCACAGCGACGCATGGAGCCCCGACGAGCGCGCCGAGGAATTCGCTCCCTACGAGACGAGCGACATCGGACTGCCCGAATGGGGCATCGTCCACTCGCTGCAGCCAGAGGCCGACAACAGGGGATGGCTCACGCCATACCGGCAGTGCTGCACCGCGTATTCGTGGGCCGGGTTCGTGCTCGCCGCCCATATCATGGGCGCGGTCGACCTCTGGAACCACGACGCGCTCTTCGATTACCAGGACCGGTACATGCAGGTGACTTCAGAGGCCGGAGCGTATCCCGGATGGCGGTGCACGTCTGATTTCGTGGAGAACATGTGGGATTTGTACCGCGCCGATTACGGGACCGTGTGGAGTGAATAGTGAAAGGCCCGCGTTTCCCCGCGGGCCTCACGGTAATCGTCAATCAACGCCGAATGGCCAGCTCCCGTCTGTAACACCGCCCACGTAAATGTCCCTGACCATGGACGTGCCGTCGCTGGTGCCGTCACTGGTCCAGAGCTCGAAGTAATGAGCGCCATCATCCGCGCAGAAATAAAGTCGGTCCTCCATGACAGTGAAGTTCCATGGATTTGAATTGCTGGGCTCGGCAGTGGTATTGATCTGCTCCACCAGCTGGGTCCCTTCAGCAGTGCCATCAGAAACCCACAGGTCGTTTCCCAGAGCTGTAATTTCGGCCCTGAAATAGATGTTCCCGTTAAAAACGGAAAGAAACATCGGCGAATATGCGGTGTATGTTTCATAGGTCATTCGGATTTCGCCCGCAGTGCCGGTCGTGCTGTCGAACACATACAATCTATTCTGGCCCGCGCTCGTTGCTGAAAAATACAGCCTGCCGTTGAACACGATCATTTCATCCGGATTACTGTTTCCTGCTCCTTCGTTGATGTCGGCCGCGCATCTGGTTCCCTCTTCGGTGCCATCAGAACACCAGAGCTCGTTCCCCGACTCCCCGTCGTCGGCAGCGAAATACAGCTTGTCGTTATAAACGACGAGAGTATCATTAATCGAGCCGGTAGTATCGGAATCGATGTCGGACACGAGCGCGGTGTTTGCCTGCGTCCCGTCGGTCTTCCAAAGCTCGCGGCCATATGAGGCAGTCACGGCCGTAAAATAAAGCATGTCATCCATTTCAGTCAGATGCATAGGATTGCCGCTTCCGCCGCTGTTTACTTCGATTTCAGATGCGTCCCCCGTCCTGTCAATGCACCACAGATCGGTGTCGCCGGAATCCGCGGCCGAAAAATACAGCTTTCCGTTGTAAACGGCCATCCCGGTCGGATTCAGCAGCGTCGGCTCCCCGGCTGCCGGGGCCTTAATGGTGCCGGCCGCTGTCCCGTCGGTTTTCCACAGTTCGGTCCCGGTTGATGTGGTCCCAGCGAAATAAAGCCTGCCGTTGAAAAGAGTGAATCCGTATGGATTGAAATCTCCCGAACCTGTATTGAAATCGTCAAGCATTTCGGTCCCGACCGCAGTGCCGTCGCTCACCCAGAGTTCATATCCATCACTGCCGTTTGTTGCCTGAAAATAGGCTTTCCCGTTTAAGTAGGCAAATTCATTCTTCAGTTCATCCGGAATGCCGTCACCGGCGCCCTCATTGATGTCTCGGACCTGTTCCGTTCCTTCCTCGGTCCCGTCAGTGATCCACAGCTCCCTGCCGTCACCATCAGTTGCAGCGAATACCGAGAGCGGCGCACCCTCGAGAGTTGAGGAAACCCTGGTCTTGCTGCCTCCGTCATCATCACATGCAATTATGGCCCAGGAGAAAATAACAAGCAAACCGAAAAACCCTCGAATTGTCTTCATATATTCCTTCCTTTTTGCATATAAGATTGATTGCGCGCCGGATAATCCCGAACTTTCGGCCAGGATATGCGCATATTCCGTACAGTGTTCTATATTATAATACCGGATACACATGAAGAATGCAACAGAAAATTCGGGGTCAGAGCAGATACTATTTTCGCAGCCTCACGAAGTTCTCGTATACGGCCTTTTCAAGCTTCGAAATGGACTCGCCGCGCAGATCGGCAATGAATTGATAGGTGTGGTGCACGTTGTGCGGCCGGTTCTGCTTTCCGCGCAGGGGAACCGGCGTGAGAAAAGGGGCGTCGGTCTCGATCAGGATCCGGTCGAGAGGTGCGTATCGAGCCGCATCCTGCAGGTTGTGCGCTTTTGAATAGGTCACGTTTCCGGCGAAGGAAAGATAGAACCCCAGGTCGAGCAGACTGCGCGCGTCCGGGACTGTGCCCGAATAGCAGTGCATGATCCCTTTACCCGGCTTTTTACGCCATAGAAGATCGATCGCGGCGGCCATCGCGTCGCGGGAATGCACGATTACCGGCAGCGAGTGGCGATGCGCGAGGTCGATCTGGAACTCGAATGAACGCTCCTGGACGTCCCGTTGCTGGCGCATGCGATAGAAGTCGAGTCCGCACTCGCCGATCCCGAACAGAAGATGTGCGTCCCTGCCGGCCATGACTTCGGCCGTGAAATCCGCCAGGTTCTTCAGGTCTTTTTCCGAGGCCGGCGACGACGGATGTATTCCCAGTGTGAACAGTATGCCCCGGTCCCGGTTTCTCGCCGCAAATTCCCGCGACCATGAAAAGCCGGCAGGATCGATGGAAACCTGTACCGAAAAGGCCACGGAATGTTCTTTGAGCCCGGAAAATATCTCGGCCTCCGTGATGTCCCGGCCCTCGAGCACGAGATCAAAATGCGCGTGCGAATCTATCAGCATATAATAATTCTCCGGTCGCCTCAGCGACATTCATCCACGGCATATGCATCTTTTGCAAGGAAAAAACCCCGGAAGTCCTTGACATTTCGGCGTACAATCTATCAATTCTCAGGTACAGTCAAGGCGCACACTCATATGAAAAATTTCGTTGTTCTGACCATCATGACCCTTCTCTGCTGCGGCTCATCAGGGAATGCCGGGGGGAACGGCGATTATGTCGTGCTTCTTCACGGGCTCGGCAGGTCAGCCTCGTCCATGCATAAAATTGAACATTATCTGCTCGACAAAGGATTTACGGTGGTCAACGAGGGCTATCCTTCGACCGCGCATCCTGTCGAGGTTCTCGCCGAAAATCATCTCGCCGGGACCCTTGCCCGCCGTTGCACCGACCCCGGCAAAAAAATCCATTTCGTGACCCATTCAATGGGCGGAATCGTGCTGCGCTGTTACCTTAAAAACCATGCGTTAAAAAACCCGGGGCGCACCGTGATGATCGCGCCGCCAAACAGGGGCAGTACGGCCGCGGATTATTACCGCAATGTCCTGCTTGTGCGCCGCGTCCTTGGTCCCGCGCTCGGACAGATCGGCACCGGACCGGATGGCATCGCCGGAACGCTGGGCCCGTTGCATTTTGAGGCCGGCATCATCGCAGGCACCTCGACCATCGACCCTTTCACTTCAATCCTGATACCCGGTGAGGACGACGGGAGGGTGGCAGTCGAAGAGGCGAAGGCGGAGAACATGAAGGATTTCGCCGTAGTGAAAAGCAGCCACGCCTTTATCATGGATTCCGCCGAGGTCATGGAGCTGACCCTCAACTTTCTTCTGAACGGAAACTTCGGCGTTCAGCGTCAGACGCTTCCGGATTGACTGCGCCGCCCCATAATTCATTGCGCGGCCATGCTCCATCTTGGAGACGCACGAAAATCCTCTTGAATCCGCCTGTTTTTTTTAATTGAATTTTTTCATTTGATGAATATCATTGCACAATACCAGTCCAGGGAGACGAGATGAAGATATTCGCCATATCCGACATTCACGGAGACATTAAATACATCGAGCAGGCCTCGGAGCTGATAGCAAAAGCCGAGCTGGTCATCATCTCCGGCGACATATCCCGGTCAGGAAAAATCCTCAGCGCCGAGAGGGTGCTGGATTCGATTGAAAAATACAACCGGAACATCCTGGCCGTGCACGGGAACTGGGACCGATCCGAAGTGATCGACCTTCTTGAAGAAAAGGGCTACAGCATCCACAATACAGGAAGAATAATCAAGGGAACGGGCTTTTTCGGCGTCGGAGGATCGACCCCCACCCCGATGAAAACCGCATCGGAATACAGCGAAGACGAAATCCTCGACTTCCTGAAAACCGGCTATCAGTCGGTCAAAAAGGCGGGAACCGTCGTACTGGTATCGCATACCCCGCCGCTTAACACCAGAGACCGGACATTCCTCGGCCTCAGGGGAGGAAGCCAGGCGATCAGGGACTTCATTGTCGAGCACGGGGTTTCCCTCTGTCTTTGCGGCCATATCCATGAAGCCAACGGAACGGCGCAGCTCGAAAAATGCGCCGTTGTCAACCCCGGCTCCTTGAAAAAAGGGAAATACTGCCTGATCGAGATATTCAAGGATGGCCACGCTGAAATCCAGCACGGCAAACTGAAAAGACCTTTTTTCAGAAAATTATTCAAACGCACCGGCGACGCCCGGCGGTAGCGACCCGGCCAACATCAATCGTAAATTCAAAGTCTCTTGACAAAGGGACTTTTTTCATACATAATGAATATTCTGCGGGGTCGCGGAATGGTACTGCTCAACAAGAAACCGATGTCAAAGCTGAAAAAGAAGCTCTTTCTCTATTTTCTTCTTATTTCGATTGTTTCCATATCGGTAAGCGCCGAAATCATTCTGGAGATGAGCTCTTCGCTCTTCAAGGAATCCATAAAGAACTCCTTCTACACGCAGATGCAAAGCACGATATCAGCTGAAGCCATTGAATCATTCAAGGCCCGCGCCGACGACAGGGAGCTTTTCGCGCCGGTGACAGACCTTCGCAACAGGATGATCCTGCTTCTGCTGGTGATATCGGGAAGCATTATAACCGCGCTCATACTTTTCACCAAAGACATTGTATCTCCGATGGACAACATGGTGGAGGCCACCAAAAAAATCGCCGACGGGGATCTCACCATATCGGTCCCGGTCATCAGTCATGACGAAATCGGACAGATCGGCGAGTTGATCAACAGCATGAACGAAAAGCTGCTCGACATGATCATTCAGGTCAAACAGGACCTGAACCGCCACAAGGACAAGATGAAGGTCGCCGCCAGCATGATTGTCGACATGGTCGAAA
>Ga0116155_10002723_pt1 | contig 11929 bp, 15 predicted proteins | sample AD_UKC032_MetaG_FD_89890 | JGI IMG/M metagenome (GOLD analysis project Ga0116155, IMG submission 89890) | Active sludge microbial communities of municipal wastewater-treating anaerobic digesters from USA - AD_UKC032_MetaG | ecosystem: Engineered > Bioreactor > Anaerobic > Digestate | place: USA...
CCTGCCTGCCGGGCTCGGCTTTGGCTGGACGGGATTCTCACCCGCTGGACGACGATTCCAAATTTCAAGAAAGTATCGGCACTTCCTATCCTTTCAGACCGACAGAGCTCGGTCGCACCTGACTGATTCTCTTGGCTAGATCCGGATAGTAGAGCAACCGTCAAAGTGAGGACATAACTACAGTTGTAGACTCGCTTTGGGCAACGGCAGGTGGGCTTTGTGGCTCCTACGCGCCGGTCTACAAGGCTCGGGTGTCTGCTACGGCCAGGCCCAATTTCCGGCCGCGCGCTATCCTCGGGGCCCGTCGATAGCGTCAGCGCCCTGCTGCCGCGGAGCGGCTTTGTTCAATCTTTTTTACGTCAACTCCCGAAAACCTTGAACCAGGGGCTTTGTGCCGACTACGCTCCTGCAGCCCCTTTACACGCCCTTCAGCCGAACGCTGCGGTTTCCAAACTGCGCCACGACCTGCAACTCGCCGCCAAGTGCCTCCACGTATTTTCGAAGCGTCGACACCCGGTGGTCTTGACGCCGCTCCAATCGCGACAACTCGCCCTGTGCGACTGCTGCTGCTTTCGCAAGCGCGGTCTGAGTCTTCCCTGCGAGCTTGCGCACATCACGAAGGTTTAGTTCCTCGATTTCGCGCTCCACCTTGGCGTGGATTTCCTTCACACGTTTGTCGCCAATGCGCTCGCGCCGGATGTCGTGCCACCGATGAGTCTTCATGTCACACCTCCGCCAGATATGCCTGCCAGATCTTTTCAGCCTTCCCTACCAGCCGTTCGTAGAAGCCCTTCTCGCCTGACTTGTCGCCGCCAAGTAGCAGCACGGCCTGCCGCTTCGGATCGAACGCGTACATCACCCGCAACGCCCGGCCCGCAGTCTTGATGCGCAACTCCCGTAGCGCAAACGTCGATCCCTTGATGGCGCTCGAATACGGAAAGCCCAACCCAAGACCCAACTGCTCCAGCCGTTCGACCGCCACCGCGACGGCGTCTGCCTGCTGGTCCGCGATGGACCGGTACCATTCGGCAAACTCGTCAGTGGCGATCACCTCAACCATGATATCAATATAACTTATGACGCATATAACGTCAAAGCCATATATCAAGGAACACAGGCCAGCCCGCGGCCTTTGTTCTGGCCGCGAAACCACAACATTCCTCAGATGCCTTACGGAGGCCGTTCACAACGGCATCTACGAGCCACACGCATTCGTTTAGCCGCTATCTCCCAACCCCACCCCGCCCATCGTCTTTGTCGGAGCCAAGCTCAAACCCACGCTCGCGCCCAATTCCGCGGTCGGCTTCCTTGCCCAGCTCGCGAGCCTTTTGGCGCTCCGCCATGATTTCCCTGACCCGTGCGGCATCTCTTGCCGACAACACCTGCTCTGCCATCGGCAACAACCGATTAGCCTTATGCCACCGTTCAACGCTGGCCTTCGACATCGCCTCGGCCTTGGCCTGCAACGCAGGGTCTTTCTCAACCCGCTCGCGAATAGCCTCCGCCTTGGCCTGGAATTTCTCCGCCCTCTGGAGACCCTCTGAAAGCGTAACCCTCTGCCCATCGCGGTCTTGATAGGTAGGTTCACTGCCGAGCTTGGCCTTGATGGGGTGGTCTTTCTGCCATTGCTCAAGCTGCGCCGTCCGCTGGTCGACCATCTTCAATAGCGCGAGCTCATCCGCCCTCGCCTTCACGACCTCAGGCAGCTGGTCGAAGGCCTTTGATTGACTCAGCGGCGCCGTCTTTACCAGCTGCCGCAAGTCGCCCACGAGGCGTGCCAACTCCTTGCGGTCCATCGACTCGAGCTTCTCTCGAACAAGGCCTGACTTGACCGCAGCATGTTTCTTCTCTACCTGCTCGACTGGCGCCCGTGTGACCGCGCGGTCGAGGGACTGCACGGGGTCTGGGGCTTTTCGGCTGGTCTCCTGGCCAAAATCCTTTGCCTGCTTCTCGGCCCTCTTGTAGTCGAGTGCGACGTCCTTCATTCGCTCGCGGCCGAGCTGACCCACCATCTCCTCGCGACTCCGGAACGCTTCTTCGCTCCAATGCAGCTCAACCTGTTTGCGATGCCGCGACAGCGCCACATAGGCCACGTGTTGGTCAAAATACTCGGACGCCAGCACCTGCACCCGGTCGGCCGTAACACCCTGCGCCTTGTGCACGGTGACCGCGTAGCCGTGGTCGAGGTGCTTGTACTCACGCACGTCGAAAACCACTTGCTTGTGGTCGGCACCATCGAGCCGGACGGTCATGATGTGACCCCGAATGCCCTCGACCGTCCCCAAGCTGCCGTTCATGACCCCGAGCAGGCGGTCGTTTTTTAAGAAAACCACCCGCTCGTGCTGGGCAAAATGACGCTCGCCCTGCTCGGTAACCACCAATTGGTCAGGGCCAAGCTCACCCGCGAGGTGCCGTTGACTACGAGCGGCTTCGTTCAACGCCCGAACCTCGCCTCGGCGGAAGGCCAGCATCAGATTCAACTCTTTGGGGTTCGCCTGACGGTTAGCGGCCCACCGCGCCACCATCGTCTCGATAGCCCCCTGCTGTGTCATGTGCTTGTGAATGTGGCCGGCCCTGCCATAGGCATCGAGCGCTTCTGCCACCTGCCCTTTGGCCAAGTCCTCTGACGCTTTGCGTTGCCAATCACCTTCCTGGCGCCGCACTTCACCCAAAACCACCTGGCCAACCTGGTCAGCGATGGCGCGCATGGGTGCCCCCGCCTCAATGGCTTGGAGCTGGCGAATATCACCCACCAGCACCACCTTGGCGCCCGCTCGCTCTACCTCAGCCAACACCCGTTGCATCTGCCGGCTGCCAACCATGCCGGCCTCATCGATCACCAACACGTCTTTGCCCGTAAGCCGGTTGCGGTCGTGCTGCCAAGCATGCTCCCACGCATGAATCGAACGCGACGCGATGCCCGATGACACCTCCAACCCCTCAGCCGCTTTGCCGGCCAAGGCCGCCCCCAACACTCGATAACCTTGGGCCTCCCATGCCTCCCGAGCCGTGGCGAGCGCGAAGCTTTTGCCAGCGCCGGCGACACCCTGCACCACCGCCAAGTCGCCCGACTCCCTCACCACATGCCGCACCATGGCCCGTTGTTCGTCGCTCAAGGTTGAGCGGTTTCGCTCAGCCTGAGTAACAAACCCCTCGGCCACCTCGTGCTTCCGGTTCACACTCAAACGCTTGGCACCAGCCACCAGGTTCTGTTCGACTTCGAGCATCTCGCGGGTGGTGAACCGCTCTTGGCCTTTGGCCTCTTTGCCAAGTCGCACCACCTCGTCGCTCGACAGCACCGCCGACATACACTTGGCAAATTGCTCCGCATCTAACGTGCGCGGGTTGAGCCAACGGGCCACGTCTGCTTGTGAAAAAGTCGCACGTTGTCGGGTGATGGCATCCAGCGCCAACCGCGGCTCGCGCTCGATGGCCTCGCCGTTCGACCGTGCGATTTCATCGTGCTTGGCGAGGCGCTCGCGAATGATGTCGCGACCTTCAGTCGCATGCCGGTCGGCGCTGATACCAAGCTTGACGCTAGGAGTCAGCTCGATGCCTTGGTCAGCAAAGCTGCGATGGTCGATGCGTACCTGCTGCTGCGCTTTCATGAGGTGCGCGTTGACGCTCATGGCCCATTCTTCGCGCCAATCCATGAGCTGCTCTTTGGAGTTCCACCCCCGCACCTTTTGACCAAACCCATCCGGTCCGATGGTGCGCATCGTGAGCATGATATGGGCGTGCGGGTTGTCGGGGTTGTCGCGGTGCACGTTGAGGTCGGCCACCATCCCCTTCTTCACGAACTGCGCGCTCACGAAGTCCCGCAAGAGTTCCACCTGCTGCTCATGGTTCAGCTCGACCGGTAGGGCCACCACCATCTCGCGCGCTACCTGGGCGTCCTTGCGGTTCTCGGCGGCCTCGACCTGATTCCACAATTCGGCGCGGTTATGTACCCAAGCAGGCACGCCTTCCGGTGCCATGATCTCTTTGTGCTCGACACCAGTCTTGCGCTCGTACGAATGCACAAGACCCGTGCGGTCGTCGCGGATGGTTTCGGCGGCACGGTACGCGGCTGCAGCTATTGCCGACCGGCCTTTGCCTCGCGAGATCACTTGGGCGTGGAGGTGGTAGATGGCCATGGGTGGTTGTTCTTGTCTTGCTTGTTCGCACTGACGTTGCGCAGCAACGTATAAGTGCGCACTTCGTGATTTGTGTCATGCCATTGACCGGCGGTCAAGCATTTGAGCTTGAGTCTCATGGCCGACACTCAGGTTCGCATCGACCGGCTCAAAGCGCGTCTTGAAGTTCTTGAGGCCAAGGCCAAGGTCACTGAGCGCAAGCAACGCACGAGGCGCCTTATCTTGTTGGGCACCGTCACCGAAGAGTTGATGTCGACCGACGCCAACTTCGCCAAGCTGGTCCGTGAGAGAGCCGACCAGAAGTTTCAGCGCAAAGTCGATCGGCTCGCTCTTGAACTGCCGTCCACCGAATTACCGTCACCGCCCAACCCGAAGCCACCAACCTGATGATCCTGGCCTTGCCCATCCTGGTCTAAAATCTCCACCTCCTTCATCTGCGTATTCCGGCCCATGTCGATCACCATTGCCCACCTGCTCTGACTGGTTTGATGGCTCGGCTTGTTTGGTCTCTTGCAGTTGCCGCTCCCTGGTTTTTGAAGTTGGTCCTGCTGGTTTTGCCCGACCCGCCTTCTAAAATTTGCTCCTCCTGCAAGCTCCCCGACCCCACCCTCGGCTCTGATTTTTTCTACCTGGTTGTGAGGGTGGGGTCGGGGAGCGCGTCAGGTTCGAGCTTACAAAAAAATCTCAGGCGGGGCGGGTGGTTAGGTTCAAATGACTGTCCCAAAAGCTGTCACAAGGCCGGACAGTTCTTGGGACAGGGCCACTGGGCCAATCTCAAACCTGAAGCGAGTATTTTTCCAAGGCTCGTGACCCAGCGCCTCCTCGAAGAGGAAGCGGTTCAGTATGGCCGTGTTGGGAACTGGGTCGGTCGGGTTTTTGCAGATAGGCAGAGGGGCACGTTAAGATCGAGATGGCCGCGTATGCGGCCCACCGCTTGTATTTATATTTGTGGTCTGTTTTTCGTTGTACGGCCCCCGGACAACTAAGTAGCCGCGTTCAACCTGCCGATCGTCCACGCCATCGGACAACTATAAGTGCTGTTGACAACGGCTGGTGCTAACTGCCAAGGCGCTGCTACAGACTTTTGCACTGATTGGTCGCTACAGGTTGCCTTGAAATCGACCGCGTAAGGCGTTGTGCGCCTCTGTGGGCCGTTCTGCCGCAACGAGGGTGGGTTCGGTGGCAGTCCCTCGCCCTGCGGCCTTCTAAAGGCTGCTTTGGATCTTGCGAAGCCACTCTCGGCCGATGTCCTGAGTGGGGCCCTCGACAACGCCCCCTCCCCCGTCGGAGCCCATGCTTTGGACGTGGTCGAGCTCGGCGCGACGGATTGGTTCTGCGTTGGGTGTCAAACGCGTGGCTGCAGTTTTGCGTTGTGCGTAGGCCAAGCGTTTTTGTTGGCGGTGGTGATCGTCAGGACTGGGGAGTCCAAGCATGAGCCGGCCGAGATTGGTGAGCACCAATCGCGAGGTGCGGTAGACACGCCTCATCTTGCCTTCGAGAAATGCCCATGCCGTACGCCGACCGCGGTGGACGATACAGAGCCCGCGGCTGAGTTGGTCACCCTGGTACTCGATGGCCTCGGCGCCAATCCATCGGAGCACCGCCTCGACGGTGGACTTGGAGTAACCAAGCAAGTCGGCGATGTCCTGCGCAGAGATTTCAAGCCGCAAGAGTTTGCCGGTTTTGAGACACGCCCCTGTTCGGAAAAGCCCAAGGACACGACCGAAAGCGCGGGGGGATGGTAGGTCGATGCGTGCGTGGTTGGGTAGGTTGCGCCATTGCTCGTGAGCGAGGTCCCAAGCGCGTTGGCCGAACTCATCGCCGGCCTGGAGTTCGAGCGCTTGTAGGCGTGCGCGCTGCTCAACACGGACGGTGTCGCGCCACAGGCGGATGATACGTGGCGGAGTTGTAGCCGCGCTCGGTGGCCTTGGGTTGGAACCCGGTATGGCGATGGCTGAAGCCAAAAAAATCCTCGGGACCCCGAGGACGTTGACATGGACCGTACACAACGGTACCTTGCCTGTGACTCAGGGACCTATCGCAAGTTGGTTTTGAGTTCACCAGTCGTTCTGTTGACGCAGACCGACCAGAGAAGCCACCCATTGGGTGGCTTTTTTATTGGTGGGTGTCCTTCTCCTTCTTGCTAGGGCGCCCAGGATGTGGCGGCGCCTTCTCGCGATGCTTGAGATAGGCCTCGATGTCGCGGCGCCGGAAGAGCCTATAACCCTTCTGAGTGCGCTCAGCTGGAATGCGACCTTGGTCACAGAGAGTGCGCAGCCAAGCGACGGAAAGCCCCGCTATACGAGCGGCCTCCGAGATGCTCAGCAGATCGTTAGGCCCATCCATGAAATTATGTAGACCCCTACACCTGGCTAGTTAGTGGGCTAGACCATACGCCTGACCACAGGGGTAACGTCAACAGGAAAAACAACTTCTGGGCGAAGGGAGTAGGCGAACCTTACGGGAAACAAAAATCGCGCTGAGGTTGATTTGTCGATAGTGCAAGCAGTTTCGAGCTGTACGATGTCTTGAGCAGATGAGCAAGAGGACGATCGCGGCAGCAGAGATCTACTGGGGGCCTTCGAGCAAGAAAGCCCGGATGGTACGGATACGCAATGGGAGGTCACTGCGATCCATCAAGACTGCAAAGTGCTTGAGATCGCCGGTCACGAGAACCTCGGCACCTGCGGCGACAGCGGCCGCGAGAACTGGCGCATCCTTGTTCGGCACGAATCTACGCGCCCACTCAAGTTTGTCCTGGCCATCAGGAACTTCGCCGACGATCTCCATGAGCTTACCGTAGCGGTCTACCGCATCTGGCCGCTTGTGCCGAAGATTGTCTAACGCCTCCGTGTTGCAGTAGGCGCTGGTGACGAGTTGCAGCTTGCCAGCGCGCGCAATCTCCCAAAGCAACAGAAAGGGTTCGCTTCCGAACGTCGTCGAGAAGAGCACGTTGGAATCAAGGAAGACTTTCACAGACCCCACTTCGTCCTCGCTGCTCGAACCTCGTTGGTCGTCATGTGAGATGCCCGCTCAAACTCGGCGACCCGCTCGTCAGTGTACCGCTCGATGGGCGTCACGACTGCTGGCGAAAGAACGATGCGGCCGTCCTCAATGGAGACCACCATCGCATCGCCAGCCTTCACACCAAGCGTGTTCCGGACGTCGACCGGAAGGGTGATCTGCCCACGCGGCGAGAGTTGAACCAAAGAGTCTCGTTTAAGAGCAACACTCATATTTTCATATTATCCGCTTTACAGAAAAACGCAACTTGCTTGAGACATTGAAGCCCAACGCAGATGCCACAGAGAGATTTACCAGAAAGAAGAATAAATATTCTTGACTCTTGATAGAAGATTCTGTTTTCTGCTTTCATGAAAACCATCTCGGTCTTCAACATGAAGGGTGGCGTTGGAAAGTCAACCACGACCTACAACCTGGCTGCGGGTCTGGTACGGTTTCACCAACGTCGGGTCTTGCTTGTTGATATCGATCCACAGGGAAACGCTGGTGCAGCGCTGGGCATCTCGATCTGGGAGCTGAAGAAGCAGATCAAAGATGTGCTGTTGCGACAGGCACCTATGTCTGAAGCCATCGTAACCACACAGGCTGGTGTTGACGTGGCTCCCTCAAACATCCTCTTGGCGGAGGAGGAAATCCCGATATCAGGCCTTCCTGGTCGCGAACTACTTCTTAGAAAAGCTCTTGCCCCTATCGCTGGGAACTACGACTTCACCTTGATCGACTGCCCGCCGAACATTGGTGTCTTCGCAGTTAACGCTCTCATGGCAAGCAACACGGTCCTCATCCCAGTAGACATGAGCTACCTAGGCCTGCTTGGAATCCGAGGCATTGAACGTGCCCTCGGGTTGGTTCGCGACCAATTAGACCATCCGATAGAGTTGGGCGGAGCACTAGCCACTAAGTTCGATGGCCGCAACAACCTCAGCAAGGAAGTCCTGGAAGCACTACGAGAGCACTTCAAAGAGAAGGTTTGCAAAGCCGTAATTCCAGAGACCGTGAAGCTGAGGGAAGCGCCAAGCTTCGGAAAATCCATCTTTGACCATGAACCCGACGGAATTGGTGCCAAGGCTTATCGCACACTGGTGGATGAGGTGGCATCGTGGCACTAAAACCGAAACTGGGTGCCAACCCGCTAACCCAAGGCATTTTCAGCAAAACCGAACCGGCCCAGGATCTACAACCAGACGAAGAAAAGAAGAATCAAGAAACATCAAATATAAGAATCAAGAATCAAGATAATTCTTCCGCTACAGGAGCACCTCACGATGGCGGTCTAAGAGAAAAGGTAAACCTCCGCCTTCCGACCGAGCTGAATGACTGGCTAGACGAGCTATTAAAGGCTGGTAAGCGGCGTCACGGTAGAAAGATAGCGAAAGAAGTTTGGGTTCAGGTCGCGCTCGAGTTCATGCAGGCGATGCCCGTCGCGTGGAAAGAAATCCAAGGCGAAGAAGATCTTCGCCAACAACTGGAAAATCTTGTTTCAAGAATAAAGACTCAAGAATAGTACCAGCCTCAATCTTGCCAAAACCCGTTGAGCCTTGTAGCGGCAGCCGTGTGTTGACGGGTCTGTACTGTCTGCTATACATATATAGCAGGAGATCGCCATGCTTGCGATTCGTCTGCCAACCACGATCGAACGACGGCTCGAGCGACTCGCCAAACGCACGGGTCGAACCAAAACCTTTTACGCGCGCGAGGCTCTCGTCATGCACCTCGACGAGCTAGAGGATGCCTACCTTTCCATCGAACGGCTCGAAACCCCGGCCAAGCGTTGGACGCTCGAAGAGCTAGAGAATGACTCCGACCTGGACCGTTGAGTTTGACGACCGCGCTCGCCGGGAATTACGAAAACTCGACAAGCAAGCCCAACGCGACATCCTCGGCTATCTGCGCGAGCGTATTGCCACCGACGGTGACCCCCGACGGTTCGGAAAGCCGCTCGTTCATGAAAAGTGGGGTCTCTGGCGGTATCGCGTCTACGACTACCGCGTCATCTGCCGAATTGAAGACGCGCGGCTCATCGTCTTGGTTGTGCGCATCGGAAATCGCAAGGATGTGTACGAGTAAAGCATTCAGTCCTGCCAAAACCCGTTGAACCGGTCCGAAGCCAACTGGGTGTAGGTCACGGTGTGCTGGATGTTCTTGTGCCCAAGGTAGTGCTGGATAGTCCTCGTGTCGCGACCCTCGTTGGCGAGCTTGAAGCCCGTTGAGTGTCGCAACATGTGCGGATGCACCGGCAGGGCGATGCCGGCTGCCTTACCTGCGCGCGCCACAATCTTCCGAAACAGCGCGTCCGTCAGCGGCCCCTTGCGCTCGCTCACAAACACATACGGAAGAGACTTGTCGCGCTCGAGCTGACGCAACGCGCGAATCTCCGGACCATAAAGCGGGTGGGTCGAGGGAATGCCGTTCTTGCGGCGGCGCACGTGCAAGAGCCCAAGCTTCAGGTCAATCTGCTCCCACCTGAGCGCCACGAGTTCGCTTACGCGCAGCCCATGGCGATACGCAATGAGCACCATCGTCGCATCGCGATGGCCATAACGCCCAAGCTTGCCGGCGGCGGTGATGAGCGCTTCGATTTCCGGCGGGGTGAGGTACTCGCGGGTGCGCGTCTCGGCATTCGGCCGGCGGCGCGGCGGGGGAGTTCTTGAACTTTCCCGAAAACGATGGTCGGGTAGGGGGATGATGTCGGCCATGGCGCCTCGACAACTCTTGGTTTTGTAGGCGTTAGATTCCCTAAAAGGGGCCTTCTCGGGAAAGTTTTCCCACGGCAGGCCCATACCACCAAACACAAACTGTCTCAAAACGTGTCGCAATTTGAAACAACGATACACTTTTGCAAAACCCCACCTCCTGGCCACAGCGTCTGTAACTAGCCGCCAAATCTAAACAATCACGACGAATAAGCACCCCTACAACAAACCGGCCAGCGGCTTGCACTACCGGCAGGCATGCTCGGCGAGACCTCGGTCAAACACCTCTATTGCCCGCGCCAGGCGCAGGACACGGTTCTGCGCCAGGTCGTCAAAGAGCATCTCCCCGAGTTTCTTGAAACCGTCGAGGCTGGCAACCACAACATGCCGGCCTTCGTGAAAGGCGAGCTCGACGCCTTCTTGGCCTGTGGCCTTCTGGAAAACGGTTTTACTCATCTCGAGTGCCCCTGCTGCGGTTTTGACCGCTTCTTGCCGTTCTCCTGCAAGACCCGGACGCTTTGCCCGAGCTGCGCCGGCAGACGCATGAATGAAACCACCACCTTTCTCGTGGGCCACGTCATCCCCGCGGTGCCAACGAGACACTGGGCGCTCACCTTCCCGGCGCCATTGCGCTACCTCCTCGCCTACGACTCGGAGCTTTGCACCAAGGTCATCAATATCTTCGTGCATACCGTCTTTGGCTGGCAACGACGCGTTGCCAAGACGGAGCTTGGCCTCGAAAGCGTTAACCTGGCGGTTCCGGCGGCCATCACCGCGATTCACCGGGTGGGCTCGGCGATCAACCTCAACCTGCATCTGCACTCGGTTTTCCTGGACGGGGTGTTTGAACTGAGTGAGCCTGGTGCACGTCCGGAGTTTCGTGCACTGCCGGCGCCGGAGAGGGGCGATGTCGTTGCCTTGGCCTGGGAGGTTTGCGAGCGAACCACGCGCTTTCTGCAGAAGCTCGGCCGCTATTTCGATGCCGAGGCCTCGGAAGCTGACCGACTGGCGCAGGAGCATCCGTTGCTTGCGACATGTTGTGCAGCGTCGTTGCAGGGAAGCGTGGTGATGGGGCCGCGCGCGGGGCAGCGTGTGCTGCGGCTTGGCGACGCCATGGAGCATGGCGAGAACGACCACATCGAGCAGGTTCGCACTCTTGGTCATGGATTCAATCTCTATGCCGGGATGCGTGTGTCCGCAGACGACAAGCAGGGTAGAGCGCGAATGCTGCGCTACATCCTGCGCCCGCCCATCGCCACCAGCAGGCTGACCCTGGGCAAAGATGGTCGGGTGACCTACTGGCTAAAAGAGAAATGGGCCGATGGCTCGACGTGCTTCACCTTCGAGCCGCTGGACTTCATCGCCAAGCTGTTGCCGCTCATCCCGCCACCACGTGCCAACTTGGTGCGCTATCACGGCGCCTTTGCGCCGCATGCCGAGATCCGCGCGCAGATAGTGCCTCAGGCCGCACTTGACCGAGATGGAAGCGGTCAGCTCGCGTTGCCTTTTGGGCGACGGTCACCAACGGCGGCAAGCACTGCGTCGGGAGCAGTGGTGCCACCGAGCGATGACGGCGACGCGAAGAAGTCAAAGCGCTCGCGCCTCGACAAGATCCCTTGGGCTGAGTTGGCTGCCAGAACGTTCGAGGTTGATGTCTTGAAGTGCGCCCGGTGCGGCTTCAGTCCGATTCGCATCGTGGCGGTGGTGACATCGCCTACCCGTGAGCAACTCGAGGCGGCAGGAGGCGATGGTGCCGTGTCGTTCCCGGAACTGCGGTCGCAGCGGTCGCGTGCGCCACCGACGGGTCAGTTGCCGTTCGAGTTCGTGCGAGCGGCGTGAGCGCGTTGCGTGAGTGTTATGACTGCCGAGAGCTGCTCGACAGAGATGGTGGGGTGCGCGCGGAGCTTGGTTCTTGCGGGGCTTAACCCGCACCGCAGGAGCGGATTATCGGTGCGGATAGTAGAGCAACCGTCAAAGTGAGGACATAACTACAGTTGTAGACTCGCTTTGGGCAACGGCAGGTGGGCTTTGTGGCTCCTACGCGCCGACGCCGGATCTTCGGAAACGTGCCTGCGC
>Ga0116155_10002725_pt1 | contig 11924 bp, 11 predicted proteins | sample AD_UKC032_MetaG_FD_89890 | JGI IMG/M metagenome (GOLD analysis project Ga0116155, IMG submission 89890) | Active sludge microbial communities of municipal wastewater-treating anaerobic digesters from USA - AD_UKC032_MetaG | ecosystem: Engineered > Bioreactor > Anaerobic > Digestate | place: USA...
CAATATCCTCCGGACCACGGATTCTTTTGGCCGTGACGCCTTCCACCGTTTTCTCGCCGTCATAAACGGCCTCGCAAAACGACACCTCCCGCCGCACGGCCAGCGGCTCGGCAATTTCCGTGAAACAGAGCTTAAATCCTCCCCGAAACAGCCGGTAAGCTACACCCGTTGCCTGTTCCCCGGCCCCCCGAATGAGAACGATCGTGTCTCCGATATCGCCGAACAAGTGCTTCTTTTCACCCGTCATTGCTGCGCCCTCCTTTTTCCCGGTCCATGATCCGATTCGCGGCCGATCAATTTTTTCTGCCCTGATGACGGCTGTTCATGCTATATAAGCGAATAAAGCTTGTCAACCATTAATGAATGAAAATCATTGAAGCATGCAGATAAGGAATGAGCATAGGGAACAAGGTCTGATCATCGGCATAGATGTAGGCGGCACCCACACCGACGCCGTCCTGCTCAAGGATCGGCGCCTTTGCCGGAAGGTCAAGATCGAAACCCGGACGGACCATCTGGTCTCGTCACTCTTGGAGGCTGCGGATCAGATCCTGACGGGCGAAGACATCGCCCGGGTCGACCGGATCACCGTCAGTACAACCCTATCCACCAACGCCATTATCCAGCACAAAATCAACCGGGTCGGCATGGTGATTTCCACCGGCCCGGGTCTTGCGCCCTCGCAACTTCCGCACTTCGACAACCTCTATGCCTTGTCCGGATATATGAATCACCGCGGTATTGAAGCCGCCCCCCTGAAAAGCAGGGAATTGGAAGAAATCATGCGCGACTTTGAACATAAGGACATCCTTCTGGCCGGGGTGGTCGGTAAATTTTCTTGCCGCAATCCACAGCATGAAATCCAAATCCGCGACACCCTGGAAAAAAGGGTGAACCACATCTCGCTTGGTCACCAAATGTCGGGGCAGTTAAATTTTCCGCGGCGCCTGGCAACGACTTACCTCAACGCCGCCACATGGCCCCTGCACTGTCGATTTATCCGGGAGTTGAATCAGTTTATTACCAACCGGGGCATCACAGCGCCCGTTTATATCCTCAAGGCCGACGGCGGCACCTTCAATTTGGCCGCTTCTGCTTCCTTCCCCGTACAGGCCATTCTGTCAGGTCCGGCCGCCAGCGTCATGGGCACGCTGAACATCGTCACCCCCAACGAGGATGCTGTGGTCCTCGATATCGGCGGGACAACCACAGATATTGCGCTTTTTGCGGAGGGCGTGCCCTTGCTGGAATTCTTGGGTGTCACCCTTGGCGGATATAAGACGCTGATTCGCGGACTCCGGACCCGGTCAATCGGCATCGGCGGTGACAGCGTTGTCGCGCTATCGAACGGCAGACCGATTATTGGTCCGGAAAGAAAAGGCCCGGCAGCGGCCCTGGGCGGACCCGTCCCTACGCCCACGGACGCCATGGTCGTCTCCGGAAGGCTTAATATCGGCTGTCGTGAAGCGGCAGTCGCAGCGATGCGAACGCTGGCTGAACCATTGGGCTGTACCGTGCCTGCGGCAGCGGAAACAATCTTCAACCTGACCTGTGAACTGATTGCCGACGCCGTCAAAGATACGATCGAGGAAATTAACCGACGCCCCGTCTACACCATCCATGAAATGCTGGAGTGCAAAACCCTCATTCCCAAGGCTGTTTATGTTGTCGGCGGGCCGGCCGGGATGATGGCCTCCGACATCGGGAAATGTCTGGGGTGCCCCGCCCATGTACCCGAACATGCGGAAGTCGCCAACGCCATCGGCGCGGCTCTGGCCCGTACTACAGCCGAAGTCACGGTTCTGGCCGACACGGAGCGGGGAACCTTGACCTTCGGGGAGGAAGGACTGCAGACGGCGATCTCTCCCCGCTTTACCCGGGAAGAAGCGATTGCCGCCGCCCGGGAGAGGCTGCAGGCAAAGGCGCTCAGCCTGGGCGCCGATCCGGATGATCTGACCGTAGAGATCACGGAGGATCAGGTCTTTCCAATGGTCCGTGATTTTTACAGCACGGGAAAGAACATCCGTATCAAGGCGCAGATCAAACCGGGGCTCCTGTTTCGTCTGGAAGAAGGAGGTCCTGTATGACCGGATCGATAAAAAAAACCGGCCTCATCTTTTTTCCCGCTTTTGACTGGGCCATTTCTCCCACCCACCCGGAGCGCGAGGAGCGGCTTCTTTACACCCAGGACCAGGTCTTTGAGGAGGGGCTCCTCGATTTCGACAACATCGTGGAATACAAACCCGGCATCGCCACCACGGCAGACATCAACCGGACCCATATCTGCGTACCCGACGCACGCGCCGTCGTCACCGATTCACATCTGATTTCTGCAGGGGGGGCCATCAAGGCGGCGCAGGTGGTTCTGGACGGTCATGTCGACAACGCCTTTGCCCTCGTCCGACCGCCGGGTCACCATGCCATGAAGATTGTCCATGGCGCCCGGGGCTTTTGCAACGTCAATATCGAGGCGATGATGATCGACTACATCCGAAGCCGTTACGGCCCAAAGCGGATCGCCGTCGTCGATACCGACTGCCATCATGGCGACGGCACTCAGGATATCTTCTGGCATGATCCGCATACCCTGTGCATTTCCATCCATCAGGACGGGCGAACCCTCTACCCCGGCACAGGTTTCCACCAGGAATTGGGCGGCCCCAACGCCCTGGGAACGACCATCAACATCCCCCTGCCGCCGGGCACATCGGATGCAGGCTTTCTGCACGCCCTGGACTATGGCATCCTTCCCATCCTGGCGGATTTTAAGCCGGACGTGATCATCAATTCGGCGGGTCAGGACAACCATTATACCGACCCGATCACGAACATGCGATTTACCGCCCAGGGTTACGCCATCCTAAACGATAAACTCGCCCCGGACATCGCCGTCCTGGAAGGGGGGTATTCCATTGAGAAGGCCCTGCCCTACGTCAATGTCGGCATCATTTTAGCCATGGCAGGTCTTGATTACAGCCATGTCCGCGAGCCGGACTACGATGCGGCGGCCCTCAAGCAGACACCCGATATCGACCGGTTCGTGGAAAAATCGACCGAAGCCGCCTATCAACTCTGGAAGGAACGCCATGCACTGAGGCGGAAGCTGGTGGGACAAAACCGAAGCATGACCCGGCGAAAACACATCTATTACGACACCGACGGCATCAGTGAAGGGCAGGAAGAAACGGTCCTCATCTGCGAAGACTGCGGCGGCATGGTCACCATAGACTCCGAAGCGGATACGGGCCGGCACATCTTTGCCGTCATGGTCCCTTATCTGGCCTGCCCCCGTTGCCGCCATGCAGGCGAGAAGGCCTTCGACCAGGCCGATCGCCGCCGGTTCTCCACCGTTTATTTTCAGGACAAGGATCGTGATTCATTTCAGGTCAAATAGGGGCCGAAACAATCGCCTCCTTTTTCCATGAGATTTGTGGTAAAGGGCGGCAATTCATAACGAACAAGGAGTGTACACATGAGCGACGAAGAAATTATCCGGAAACGGACCCAGGAAACGGCGAAAAGACTCTTCAGCGGCGGGGTGAAAATGGACCCGCCCTATGTGATGTGGAAGGAATTCGACCGGGATCTGGCCAACGAATTCTCTAAATTCATCACCGGCGGTCTCTATTCCCGGACTGTTTTGACCCTGCCGGAGCGTCAGATGGTTGCCTGTGCGGTTCTGGGAGCGATTCGAGCGACGGACGAACTGAAACTCCACGTGAATGCGGCCTTGAATGTCGGATGCGATCCGGAGAAACTGACGGAAGTCTTCTTTCAGATGGCCCCCTACGCGGGCATGCCCGCGGTTAACGAAGCCCTTGAAGTCTATCGGAACGTGCTGAAGGAACGGGGCGAATGGCCCATGAAAAGAAAAGCGGATTAGGCCGCTTTCAAATACTTCCATTTTTATGGATAGTTACACCCACCCTGAATTACGCAAGGAAATCCTGCGGGGCCAGCTCCGGGGTATGGGGATCGTCGCGGCCCTTACCGCTTTAGTCGTCCTTGCGGCCATCCTCATGGGCGCTTCGGGCCTGAAGAAAATGGGAACCTCGCCACCGTTACCGTAACCGGGGATCGAAGGAATCCCGGATCCCTTCGCCCAGCAGGTTATATCCCAGCACGGTAATCAAAATGGCAAGCCCGGGATAGAGTGACAGCCACCAGGCGATGTCGATATTGTCCTTTCCGGCCGTCAAAATGTTACCCCAACTGGGCGTGGGCGGCTGAACCCCAATCCCCAGGAAGCTCAGGGCCGACTCGGTCAGGATGGCCCCGGCCACACCGAGGGTTGCCGCCACCAGGACCGAGGCCATGGCGTTGGGCAGGATGTGGATGAAAATAATCCGCAGGTCGCTCGCGCCAATGGCCCGGGCGGCCAGGACAAAATCCCGCTCCTTAAGGGAAATGAAATCGGCGCGGACCAGGCGGGTGATCCCCATCCAGCCCGTGGCGCCGATGATGATCATGATGTTCCAGATTGAAGGTTCCAAAATGGCGATGACCGCAAGGATCAGGAAAAACGTGGGGAAACACAGCATGATATCGACAAACCGCATGAGAATTGTATCCACCCACCGACCGTAATACCCGGCCAACGCCCCCAGAATGGTCCCGATCAACACAGCGATCCCCGTGGCCACAAAACCGACCTTCAGCGAAATCCCCGCCCCCCAGATCATCCGGCTGAACACGTCCCGGCCAAGCTGGTCGGTTCCGAACCAATGCGCGGGAGAGGGAGGAGCCAGAATGTTTGTCAGATCGATGGCGTTCGGCTCATAAGGAGCAAGCCACGGGGCCAGAACGGACACCATAAACAGGAACAGAACAACCATGCCGCCCGCGACGGCCATTTTGTTCCGGAAAAAACGTTTCCAGAAATCGGATGCCATGGAATCAGTCCCCGAAAAAAAATGACAATGATATTTTAAACCCGGATGTAATCCCGGCGGCTGCAATGGTTACCTTTACAGCATCTCCGGCGTGAAGGCCACCACCTGATCGATCATGGCGGCATCGGTCAGGACCATGACCAGACGATCCAGCCCCAGGGCAATCCCCGCCGCCTCCTTCATCCGTGACAGGTCGTCGAGAAAAGACTCCGGCATGGGTGAAGGGACCTTCCCCAGCCGATTCCGTTCCGCAATCGCCTCCTGAAAACGGCGGCGTTGCTCGGCCGGATCCGTCAGTTCCGAGAAACCGTTTGCCAGTTCCATCCCGCAAACATAGAGTTCAAAACGTTCCGCAACCCGAGAATCGTCGTTTTTTCTTCGGGCAAGGGATGCCAGCGGCAAGGGATAATCGCATAAAAAGGTCGGCCTGCCAAAACCCAGGTGCGGTTCCACCTCTTCAACCAGGATTTCCTCAAAACGGTCCGCCGCCAGAACATCTTCGGCGGTCATCCCCGTATAGCGCCGGAATGCCTCGTCAACCGTGATCCTCTCCCAGGGCGGTTCCAGATCAATCACCTGCCCCTGATAAACAAAACACCTTCCTAAAGCCAACCGCTGCGCCGTATCGGCGATCAGATTTTCACAGTCCGCCATGAGCGCAGTATAATCCTCGCCAGCCCGGTACCATTCCAGAAGCGTGAATTCGGGGAGGTGCCTTCTCCCCCGTTCCCCCTCGCGATAACATTTGCAGATCTGAAAGAGCCTCTCATACCCTGCAGCCAGCAGTCTTTTCATGCAGACTTCCGGCGACGGATGCAAAAACCAGGTCCCGCTGGAGAAGGGATCCACATACACTTCCGGGGCCGGCGCGGGAATTCGGTTGGGAGTCTCCACCTCCAGAAAATCCCGGGCGTAAAAAAAGTCCCGGATCGCCGCCACAATCGCCTGACGCCTCCGTAGCGACGCCTTTTTCCCCGCCAGCTTCCAAACTGCAGCGGTCACGCTATTCCTTAACCCGCGTCAGGTATTCCCCGGTTCGGGTATCGACACGAATCTTATCCCCCTCCTCAACAAAGGCGGGGACATTAATCTTGTAGCCGGTTTCCAGGATGACGGGCTTGTTGTTCCCCGTAACGGAATCACCCTTGGCCCAAGGCTCAGCTTCCTTGACCACCATGTCCACAAAATTGGGAATGCTGATCCCCAGGGCGCGGTCCTCGAAGAACAGGATTTCCGCTTCCAGGTTTTCCAGGAGGAAATTGGCCGCATCGCCGACCTGATCGGCGGTCAGGAACACCTGCTCGTAGGTGTTGTTGTCCATGAAGCAGTACTTCCCCTCTTCCATATAGAGGAACTGCATCTTCTTTTCCTGGAGATCGGCTTCGTCGAAGCTGTCGACGGAGCGGAACGTCCGCTCGAACTGGGATCCGTTGATCATGTTCTTCAGCTTGCACCGGTAGAGGGCCTGACCCTTGCCGGGTTTGACAAAATTGAACTCCGTGATGATATACGGATCGCCCTCAATCTTCAGCCGCAACCCCTTTCTTAAATCACTTGCATTATACATCCTGTTTCTCCTTTACTGGTCGATTATATTCTTAAGTTCTTATTTTAGTTGATGTTTAACGAATTACGCCCTCTCCCCATACCATGCAAACTCCCCGGAAGACAAGGAAGAATGTAGCGGCAGGGGCACTTTCCCCCGCCCTTGCGCCGTATCGACGACGTAGCTCGGCTGGCAAAGACCCGAGCACTCCCGCCAGATCTTTTCCATGATGGTCTTCCCAACCTCCAGGTCCACCCGGAAGTGACCCGCCCCGGCCACGGGTTCGCATTGAAAAAGATAGTAGGGGCGGACAGAGATAAGCTGGAGCCCATAAAGGAGATTCCGCATGGCGGCAAAGGAGTCGTTAACCCCCCTCAGGAGAACCGATTGGTTGGAAACGGGAATCCCCGCCTCCAAAAGCATTTCGCAAGCCCGGGAGGATTCCGGTGTGATTTCAGCAGGATGATTGAACTGCGTGTTGAGCCAGAGGGGACGATGATGCTTCAAAATCCGGCAGAGGGCTTGGGTAATCCGCATGGGCAAAACCACCGGTATCCGGCTTCCGATACGGAGCACTTCCACGTGGGGAATGGCGCGAAAGGCCCCCAGCAGCGTGTCCAGATTCCGGTCGCTCCAGATCAGGGGATCCCCGCCGGAGAAAATCACCTCCCGGATCTTCCGGTTTGACGAGACGTATTCGACCATCTGAACGATATCGATTGTCTCCGCGGCACTTCCCGCTGATCGCCAGCGGCGCTTCCGGTTGCAGTGGCGGCAGTGAACCGCACATTGCCGGGTAACCATGACCAGACAGCGGTCGGCATAGCGATGGATTACGCCTGGCACGGGCATCGCCGCCTCTTCCTGCAGGGGGTCGGGATCACAACCGTTGCCGCAATCCAATTCCTGACTCCGGGGAATACACTGGATATGGATGGGATCGCTGTCCCGGCCTGAGCCTATCAAAGACAAGTAATAAGGCGTGACACAAAGCGGATAATTATTCGATACCTTGACTATTTCCTCCCGTTCAATGCCGTGGGCGAGAATTTTTTCCGGGAGTAAAATGGGATCACACAGGCGATGGGCAAGCTGCCAGCGCCAGTTGTACCAGTCTTTTTCCGGCACCTCCCGCCAAGGTGTCATCGCCCGTTCCCTTCCCTGTGTCATTGATGCCAAATCCTTATAAGATACCGGTATTTCAGGGGGCTGCTTCTACCACAAATTCCCCGAACATGAAAGCATCATATTGTGGTTCGCAAGTCCCCCACTTTCGGGATCAGATCATGGCCGGGGAGCATCCTGTCGTTAATCACATAATAGGGATTGCTTTGTCCGGTTATTTTCGTTATCCTGCAGGCGTAAACATACTTGAGACGTGGATCGGTTTTTGTCGGGGGTTATTTATATAATCATCTGGGGACCCATCAACGACTTCTTGCCACGGGAGGTAAACAACGTATGGAGACTTTGTCCAAAGATGACTTGAAGGCACTGGTACAAAAACGTAAGGACCTCTGTATTTCCATTTACATGCCCACCCACCGCTCCGGCGTGGAAACCCAACAGAATCAAATCCGGTTTAAGAACCTGATCCGCGACGCCGAAGAAAGGCTGATCGCATCGGGTATGAAGCCTCAGGATGCCCGGAGTTTTCTGGAAAAGGCCCAGGGCATGGTTAACAATGTCTTGTTTTGGCGGCAGCAAAGGGACAGCCTGGCCCTCTTTCTGTCATCCGACCTGTTTTTACATTACAACCTGCCGGTCCACACGGCGGAACTGATTGTCGTCACCGACCGGTTTCATCTCAAACCGCTGTTGCCGCTGTTGTCACGGGATGAGCATTTTTACATCCTCACCCTGAGTCAGAACGAAGTCAAATTATACGAAGGAACCTCTCTGAGCCTGCGGGAGATGAAGATCGAGGGCCTCCCCCAGGGAATGGGTAAGGCGCTGCAGGCGGACGAACCGGAAAAGCAGGTCCGTTTCCGTTCCGGAAGCGGCGGGGGGGAGCGGGGCGCCATGATCTCCGGCCACGGAGCAGAAATCGAAGACACGAAAGATAACCTCCTGCGTTATTTCCGCCAGGTTGACCGTGTACTTAAGGATGCCCTGAAGGACGAACACGTGCCCTTGATCCTGGCGGGTGTGGAATTCCTGTTTCCCATTTACCGGGAAGTAAATACCTACCCCGCCCTGTTTGAGGAAAACATCGCGGGCAACCCCAAGCGATTAAGCAAGGAAGGGCTCAAAAAGAAGGGCTGGGCGCTGGTCAGTCAGCATTATGCTAAGGATATCGAAAACGCCGTCAACCTCTATCAGCAGTCGCAAGGCACTGGGTTGACCGCCTCCAACATCAAAGACATTCTGGTCGCCGCGCACCAGGGGCGGGTTGGTGTACTTTTCGTCCCCCTGGAAAAGGAACTCTGGGGGAGCTTCAAAAGTGATTCAGGACAGGTTACCTTCTCCGAAACCCCAGTGACGGGGGGAGAAGATCTTTTCGACCTGGCAGCGATTCTAACCCATGTCCAGGGGGGCAATGTTTTCGCCCTTCCGCCGGAAAGCATCCCCGAAGGTCTGAGTATTGCCGCCCTGTTCCGTTACTGACCTATTCAGAAGATTTTATCAAATCGTTTTACTTCAGGAGCCTCTTTCCTCACGGAAAGGGGCTCCGATCTTTTCGGCATTGTCCGCAGCACCTTAGACCGGACTTTTCCCGTGATGTTCCAGATATCGGCGGCGGACCAGCTCCTTGGTCATCGCCCGCTTCAGCAGGGCCTGCAACTCCGGATCTCTTACCTCATCCAGGCTTTCCTCGATCATCTGCTTGTCCCTCTTTTTCAACAGAGCCGCCGTCGGGTGGAAGAAGTCCTTACTCTCCCTGTCCGTAGAAACAGCGGTGAAATTCCCGACGGAAAAATGCAGGCGTTCGACCGGTTCCGCCGTCCACTGGCTCTGAATTTTTTCCAGAATGTCCTGTTTGAGAAACTGAAGCTGGTGCATCCAGATGGATGTCGAGACCTTGACGAAAAGGGTTCCGCCTTTGATCCGATCGGGACTGGTTTGCCCGGCAATCATGTTGCCCACGGTCTTTTTCCAGGCGTCTTTCAAGCGATTGTCTTCAACCGGCACGTGAACACCCGCTTTTTTCAGGATGCGAGCTAAGACATCCCCGATCGGCTGCAGTTGCCGTTGTCCCGTTCTTCTGGTCATCACCTTCCTCTTTATTGAAGGATACCGGCGAAGGATCGCCGAAAACACCCTGAAAGAACCACCGTCAAAAGGGTTGATCCCCACCCGTAAATAGGATACGATTCTGCAAATTTCGTCAAGGAGATGATTATGGCCCTAACAGAAATGATCCAGAAAATCAAGGCACGGCCCGATTACCACAAAGTCGGCATGATCCTTTGTCATAACGGCGTGGCCCGGGCAACCTCACGGGACGGGAAACCCGTCAGCGAATTGACCGTCACCGTTGATTATCAGCGGCTGGCGGAAGTCGTCACCGAGATGAAAGCCAGGCCCGGCATCATCGACGTGCTCGTGGAAATCAACGAAGGCAAACTGAATATCGGTGACGATGTCATGTATGTTGCCGTGGCCGGTGATTTTCGGGAAAACGTTTTTCCCGTTCTGATGGATACGGTCAACACGGTCAAGAAAGAAGTAACCAAGAAAAAAGAAGCATGACTTCTCTTGATGTGGAATGGATAGGTAGAAAGGGGTAAAAGCTCCAGGCTTTTACCCCTTTTCCCTTTCTAGTAACTTGCTTAACAAATCTTCACTATTGAGATCTCTGGCAATTTTTCAGGGCCTCATCTTTCGTGGAGAAACAGACCCCTTCTTTTTCTTTACAGAGCGCCGCTGTCGTTTTTACAATCTCGCCTTTGATACAACAGTAGCAAGGTTTCTGGCAACGCTGCATGGCCTCATCCTTGGTCCGGTAGCAAATGCCGCCCTTTTCCTTGCATATGGCCGGTGTGGTTTCTACCAGCTCCCCATTGATGCAGCAGTAACAACGCGGTTGACAACGTTGCTGGGCCAGTTCCTTCGTCGCATAGCAAACGCCGCCGGCCTTTTTGCATTCTTCTGCCGTCACCTGCTTGATCTCGCCGTTGATGCAGCACCAGCACAATCGCTCCATACAGCGTTTGACGGCTTCATCTTTTGTCCTGAAACAGATTCCCCTCTTCTCTTTGCAGAGCGCCGGTGTGGTTTCTGTTACGTCGCCGTTAACACAGCACCAGCATCTGATTTCCTGCTGACAGATTCGTTTCGCCTCCGCTTCCGATAAGAAAAAAGCACCGCCCTTTTCCTTACACGTTGCCGGAGTTGCGGGCATGACTTGACCGTTTAAACAGCACCATCCCCGGGCATTCACCGCCCAGCTTTCCCCCGGCGATAAGAGCCCTCCATAAACCAGTAACCCAAGAACCAACACCGCAACGACCAGTCCAAACCATTTTTTCATACAGGCCCCCTATTTTTTTTGGTAAAGGATGATTGATTTTCGATTTACCCGGACACGCGACCACGGACAAGAACTATAGGAGAGTCAACCGGTTCTGTCAACGATCATTTCCAAGACCGTCTGTCAAACCAGGGACCAGTTTTGTCACCATGGACAGAAAGTTCCGGGTGAGAAAAGGTTCCAGGGTGTTCCCCGCCATTCGGCCCATCTGCTCGCAGATAACCGCCATTTCCACGGAATCGCGATAGACACGTTTGGACCGGAGAGCGTCAAAAAAATCCGAGATAGCCGTCATCCGGCTGCAGAGATTTTGCCGCCAATCCGGGGAAACCTTGGGATAACCGGAATGATCGTACAGCATGTGATGCTCATAGGCGACAATCGTCGCCAGGGGAGGGATGCCGGGTTTGTTCATCAGGTACTCCGCGCCGCGCTGGGGATGCTTGCGGACAGATTCCCATTCCTTTGCGGTCAATTCCCCCGGCTTGTTGAGAATCTCTTCCGGGATGGAAATCTTTCCGACATCATGGAGCATGGCGGCCACGCCCATGTCATGCAGCAAATCGTCCTTCATTTTTAAGGCCATGGCCTGGGCTATGGTGAGAATGCAGACGTTCGTCGAATGGGTAAAGGTGTATTCATCAAGGACACGCACGGGCGAAAAATGCAGCAGCACCGTTGAACCCTGGCGAATCGCGTTAATAATATCGGTGACCACCAGCCGGATTTCACGATCGGGCAGGTTGCGGTGTTCCCGAAAGGCGTCATAGACCCCGATCATGACATCCGTATCCCGTTCATGAATGGCCTTGAATTGCTGGGAAACCTGGAACGCCTTCTGCTGCTCTTCACTTCCACCATCCCCGCTATCTACGGTTGTGGCGTACTCCGCCTCTCCATCCTCCACACCATAAGCTTCCGCATCAAAATTGTACCCCAGGCCGACTTTACCGAACCGTATATGGGGGAAAAGGTCCGTTTCGACTAAAGATTTCGGGTTAACCGTAAACAC
>Ga0116155_10002728_pt1 | contig 11918 bp, 7 predicted proteins | sample AD_UKC032_MetaG_FD_89890 | JGI IMG/M metagenome (GOLD analysis project Ga0116155, IMG submission 89890) | Active sludge microbial communities of municipal wastewater-treating anaerobic digesters from USA - AD_UKC032_MetaG | ecosystem: Engineered > Bioreactor > Anaerobic > Digestate | place: USA...
CCTTCACGATCGTGGACATGGATCGGAAAGGGGAGACGCGCATCGTGGAGTACGACAACCCGCCGTTCCTGCTGATCCGGGAGGGGGAGGCGGTCTCGCTGCCCCACCAGGAGATGCGCCTGCCCACCGCGACGGGACGGGATGCCGTGATCCGCGAGACGCGCTTCTCGGCTCTTCCCGGAGACCGCATCGTGATCTGCTCCGATGGCGTCACGCAGGCGGGCGTCGGCCAGCGGGGGACGCCGCTCGGCTGGGGCAGCGCGGCCGAGGCGGACTTCCTCCGCGCCATCCTCAAGGAGCGTCCGGTCACGTCCGCCCGGCAGCTGGCCCGGGCCCTGGTGCAGAAGGCCCTGAGCCTGGACGGCCACGCGGCCAAGGACGACATCAGCTGCGGCGTGATCTACCTGCGGAAGCCCCGAGAGGTGCTGGTGTTCACGGGGGCCTCCGTGGACCGCGCCATGGACAAGGAGATGGCGAGGATCGCCCGAGCTTTCGAGGGGCGAAAAGTGATCTGTGGTGGCACCACGGCGGGCATCCTGAGCCGGGAGCTGGGCCGGCCCCTCGAGATGGACCTGCGGGACCTGGACCCCGACGTGCCTCCGGTTTCCACGCTGGACGGCTTCGACCTCGTGACGGAAGGCGCCATCACCCTGGCGGCCGTCGCCCGCATGCTGGAGGAGCAGGAGGCTCCCGAGCTGGAGAGACCGAACGCGGCAACCCGCCTGGCCGGCGTCCTGCTCGACGGCGACATCATCCACATCGTGGCCGGCACCAAGATCAACGAGGCGCTCCAGGACCCCAACCTTCCCCAGGACCTGGACATCCGCCGCAACCTCCTCAGACGCCTCCACCGGGTGCTCACGGAGAAGTTCCTGAAAGACGTGAAGATCCGGTTCATCTAGCGGGCTGTTCGCAGCCGGCCGCCCCGTGGAGCTCCTCCACGCCGGCGCCGCGGCCCCCTTTCCCGAGTCAGCCGGCACCGCGTGGACGCCCGGCGCCTCGTGCCCCGAGCGCGTCGCACCGCGGAGCTCGAAGGCCCGAGCCGTCGAGGAGCCGGGCAGGCGATGGTCCGCCACGATGCCTGGCCGAGAAGTCACCGCGATGAAGACGACGACGAGTCGCGCGGCGAAGACGAATCTCTCCCGCCGGATCGAAGCGGCCTGCGCGGGGGACGAGGTCCTCGGTCGGGCCGTGCGACACGACGAACGCGCGGAACCTCGGCAGGCGCGCGCCCCGGCGACGCGACGGTGATGAAGAGCGCCGGCTTCAAGGAGCACGTCCCGCGGTCCTTTCGGATCGTCATGGAAATTCCTTGGGACGGCTCCCGTGGCACTTTCTTCTCATCTAATCGCGGCATGAGCCCGGGTCCGACAGGTCACCCGTCCGGGGACGCCGGCGACGTGCCGGCGAAAACCCGCTCCGAACGGGCGCTTCCGCCGGAGCCGGCCCGGGACGTCGCTCCGCCGATCGACGACTCCCCCCGGGTGTCCATGCAGATTCCAGTAGATCGATCCCCGGCGTTGGATCTCCTCGCGCGAATCCCTTGCGGCATCTTCCGGGATGCCGCCTCGCCGGGCCGAAGGAGGTGCCTCTGCCTGAAGCGAACGCCGTGCGCCACCGCTGCGAATGCGAGCGGTCCGCCCGCCCCGGACTCCACTGCCGTTTCCGTCCTCGTGCGCCTTCCCGTGCCTCCAACCCGATCCTCAATCGCCATCCACGGAGGGAGGAACAGTCAATGAGCATCCGACGACGCTGGCTCTTGCTTCTCCTCGTACCGCTCCTCGTCGCGACCCCGGCACTCACCCAGGCGCTCCCGACGGGCACGATCACGGGCCACCTCTCCGAGATCGAGGGACTCGCGCTCCCCGGCGTGACCGTCACCGTGAAGTCGCCTGCGCTCCAGGGGACCCGAACGGCCGTCACGAACGTGAACGGCGACTACGTCGTCCCGAACCTTCCGCCGGGCGACTACGTGGTCACTTTCGTGATGTCGGGCTTCCAGAGCGCGACCCGCAGCCTCAAGGTCTCCGCGGGGCAGCAGATCCCGCTCAACGCGAAGCTCTCGATCTCCGCGGTCGCCGCCGAGACGATGGTCGTCGCGCAGAGCGAGACGGTCTCCCAGACCGCGCAGGCCGCGGCAACCTATTCCGCCGAGCTGACGAACAAGCTGCCGACCGCCCGTACGATCCAGTCGGCCGTCCTGCTCGCCCCGGGCGTCACCTACAGCACCGTCGCCGCGAACGCGCCGACGATCTCGGGCGGGCAGTCGTTCGACAACAACATCATGATCAACGGCGTCAACATCCAGGACAACATCCGCGGCCAGACGAGCGAGTGGCTGGTCATCCCGGACGCGATCCAGGAGACGACGACGATGACCTCGTCCGTCTCCGCGGAGTACGGGCGCTTCACCGGCGGCGTCATCAACGCCATCACGAAGCAGGGCGGCAACTCCTTCAGCGGGACGTTCCGGGTCACGCTCAACAACGACGACTGGCAGGCCCAGACGCCGATCCGCCGGACCTACGCCGACAAGGTCGTCCCCACGTACGAGGCGACGGTCGGCGGGCCGTTCTGGAAGGACCGGATCTGGTTCTTCGCGGCCGGCCGGCTGCAGGACAACACGCTCTCGGCCGTGACGCTCGCGCCGAAGAACGAGTCCTTCAACCGGACGCAGAACGAGAAGCGGTGGGAGGCCAAGCTCACCGTCACCCCCTTCACGAACCACACGTTCACGGGCTCGTACACCGACCGGATCTGGGACGAGACGAACTACTTCTTCACGGGCCTGCCGCTCATGGAGATGGAGGGGACGACGTACGACCGTCAGCTCCCGAGCAACCTCCTCTCGATCAACTACAACGGCGTCCTCTCCTCGAAGCTCTTCGTCGAGGCGCAGTACTCGGCCAAGCGCTTCACCTTCGAGAACTCGGGGAGCCGCTACAACGAGCTGATCCGGGGGACGCCGATCCTCGTCGGGGACCAGGGGGGCGGCCAGATGTTCGGCTCGATCTTCTGCGCGGTCTGCCCGGGGGCGGCCGAGAAGCGCGACAACGAGGACGTCCTGGTCAAGGGGACGTACTTCCTGTCGACGAAGGGTCTCGGCGCGCACAACATCGTCTTCGGATACGACCGCTTCGACTCGACGCGCGCCTCGAACAACTGGCAGTCGGGGAGCTCCTGGGTCCTCAACTCGACCTCCTCCCAGTTCGACGGGACGAACCTCTACCCGGTCATCGACGAGAACAGCTACTTCCAGTACTACCCGATCTTCGAGCTGACGAAGGGGAGCAGCCTCGTCACGCACTCCGTCTTCGTCAACGACTCCTGGCGACTCAACGACAACTTCTCGTTCAACGTCGGGGTGCGGTGGGACAAGAACGACGCCACCGATGCGGCGGGGAACACGACCGCGAACGACAACGCCTTCAGCCCGCGCCTCTCGGCGACCTGGGACCCGAGCGGGAACGGCAGGCTCCGCCTCTCTGCGAGCTATGCGACCTACGTCGGTCAGCTCCAGGAGGGGATCGCGGGGAGCGGGGCGACCCTGGCCGGGACACCCTCGAGCTTCTACTACTACTGGTATGGCGACCCGATCAACACGAATGAGACCGGGCCGTGGCTCACGAGCGCCCAGGTCATCGAGAAGATGCTGGCCGCGCTCGGGGTGACGAGACTCAACCAGCTGCCGAACGTCAGCGCCGACCAGGCGAGCGTCAACGGGTTCAGCACGATCATCAAGGACCCGCTCTCCTCGCCGAAGGTCGACGAGGTCGTCCTCGGGATCGGCGGCTCGCTCTTCGGGAACCTCACGTATCGCGTCGACGGCGTCTACCGCAAGTTCAAGGACTTCTACGGTGTGAATCGGACGGTGCCGAACGGCACGGTGACGTTCGCTCCGACGGGGGACGTCCTCGACCTCGGCTACGTCATCAACTCGAACGACCTCGAGCGGGAGTACACGGGCCTCCACACCTCCCTCGCCTGGCAGAAGGGGCCCCTCAGCCTCGCCGCGACGTGGACCTTCTCGAGGCTCTACGGGAACATTATCGGAGAGACGAGCGGCTCCGGGCCGGTCACCGCGGGCCTGCAGGAGTACCCCGAGTTCTGGAATGCCTCCTGGTATGCGCCGAAGGGGCACCTGCCCGCGGACCAGACGCATCGCGTGCGCTTCGTCGGGTCGTACGACCTCCAGCTCGGGCCGATCACGATCACCCCGGGCCTCATCGAGACGCTCGACACCGGAACGGCCTATGGCGCCTGGAGCCTGACGGCGAACTACGGCGGCATCGCCTCCTACCCCTACGTCACGAACCCCGGCTACGCCATGCCGCCCAACCGGGTCGATTACTACTTCACGCCGCGGGACGCCTATCGGACGGACACCGTGACGCGAACGGACCTCTCGCTGAACCTGAGCGGGAGGATCGGACCGGTCGAGATCTACGTCCAGCCGCAGATCTGGAACGTCTTCAACGAGGAGGGCGTCCAGACGGTGAACCAGTCGGTGAGCGTCGGGACGTCGTCGAGCGCGAGCGCGAGCACGGGGCTGAAGCGGTGGAACCCCTTCACGACGGCCCCGATCGAGTGTCCCCAGGGCTCCTCGGCGGCGACGTGCTCCGCGATGGGGGCGAACTGGCGAAAGGGCGCGAACTTCGGCAAGCCGACGAGCGCGACCCACTATCAGATCCCGCAGCGCTTCCTCGTCTCCCTGGGCATCCGCTTCTAGCGGCGGACCCTCCCTCCCGCCGATTCCACCGGCCCCCGGACCCTCGGGTCCGGGGGCCTTTCCCCTCTCCAGCGCGCGCTTCCGGGCTGACGCGGTCGGCCCCGCCGGCCTGGAGCGCGACGCCGGCGACCGCATCTTCCCCGCGACCGAGGGCGAGGAGAGCCAGGCCGCAGAGCTTCCACCCGTCGCGGCCTGCGGGGCGGTGGCTCTCCGGGAGCGGCTGGAGGAAGGCTCGGTGCTCGCGCGCCGCGAAGACGAGGATCGCGGACGTCCCGGCGAGGACGAGGAGGACCCCGATCGCGCGCGAGAGCGGTACGAGGCACGGGGGGCACGCCTCGGCCGCTGGTACGATTTCGAGATGCGAGTCCTGATCATCGGCGGAATCCAGTTCATGGGCCGCGAGGCCGCCCGCCGCCTCGCGGCGCGTGGAGACGAGGTGACGGTCCTCCACCGGCGCGAGGGCCACGACCTCGGCCCCGCGGTCCGCGAGCTCCGTGCGGACCGGGCCGACCTGCCTCGGGTGGAGCGCCTCCTCCGCGAGCAGGCGTTCGACGCGATCGTCGACACGGCCTACGACTGGGTGAACGGGACGCCGCCCGGGCACGTCGAGGCGGCGGCGCGTGCGGCGGGACCGCAGCTGACCCGCTACGTGTTTGTCTCGAGCATCGCGGCCTACGGGGGCGGGCTCGACCGGGACGAGGACGACCCGCTCGCGCCGGACGACGTGCCGAACCCGTACGCGAGACACAAGGCGGCCGCCGAGCGGGCCCTCTTCCGGATGCACGCCGAGAACGGCTTCCCGGCGGTCACGCTCCGCCCGCCCTTCGTCTACGGGCCGAGGCAGCCCTTCTACCGCGAGGCGTTCTTCTGGGACCGGATGCGCGACGGCCGCCCCGTCCTCCTCCCCGACGGCGGCACGACGCTGATGCAGTGGGTCTGCGTCGACGACGTGGCGGAGGCCTGCGTGCGCGCTCTCGACGAGCCCGGGGCCGTGGGCCAGGCGTTCAACCTCGGCCACCCGCCGGTCTCGCAGCGCGCGTTCGTCGAGGCTCTCGGGCGGGCGGCGGGCGTCGCCCCCGCCCTCGTCTCCGCGCCGCGGGAGGCGATCCTCGCGGAGGGCGGGAACGCCTTCGCGGGCGACCTCTACTTCGGCGAGGTCCTCGACCTGCCGCCGATGACCGAAACGGTCGGGAAGGTGACGCGCGTCCTGGGCCTCTCGCCGGGCGACTTCGAGGAGGGGCTTCGCCGCTCCCGCGAGTGGTACCTCGCCCAGCCGAGGCGACCGGTCGACTACGCGTTCGAGGACCGGGTCCTGGCTCGCCTCGGAGGGTGACGCCGCGGCCCGGGAGGGCTCGCCTACGCGTGGACGCCGGGCGCTCCTCTGCAAGGCGAGGTTCCGGGGCGAGCCCTGAGGCCGGGCGACGGACGCCCCCTCTCCGACGGGCCGCGGACTCCGCGAGAAAGCCGATCGACAGCCCCTTCGCGGAGTCCTTCCCGAACTTCTTCATCAGGCCGGCGGCGACCAGGGTGTCCCTGTGCCGGACGCGCTCGGCCTCCTCGTGGTCGAGGGGCGCGCCCTCGATCTGGCGCAGCCGCACCAGGCCGGCGTCCCTGGCCTCCTGCTCCGCGTCCAGGGGTCCGGATCGAACGCCGTGTCGACCCTGCGGGGCAGGGGGAAGAGGAGCTCGTCCTCGGCGTGATGGTCGTGCGGCGCCAGCCGCGCGAAGAGCTCGATGCGCTTCCGCGCGAGCGCGGGAGAGGCGCCGCCCGGATCGAGGCGGGCGAAGGCGCCGGACGGCGACCACACGGGCGCCGCCGTCGGCGCCGTGCCGGCCGGGGCCTCGACTAACGGCCGGGACCCGGCTCCTCCAGGCGCAGGAGCGCCCTCGCGGTGACCGCCGTGTCGGGGAACTCCGAGAAGAGCCCGTCGACCCCGAGGCGGAGGAGCTGGAGGTACTCGTTCACGGGGTTGCCGGCGTAGTCGGAGACGAGGAATCGCGGCTCGCTCCGGAGGGTCCAGAGGTGGACGGCCAGACCGAGGTCGTGGGCCCGCTCCACGAGGTCGGTCGGGGGCAGGAGAGCCCGGTCCGCCTCGTTCACGGCGCCGTCGCCGTTCTCGTCGCCGATCGTCCCGTCGCCGTTCCGGTCGACCGCGTGGGAGCTGACGACGAACCGCTTCCAGGGGCTGATCACGTCGGCGTATCTCCGGACCTCGCGGAGCCCCTCGTCGCTCACCAGGAAGTCGAAACGGCGGGCGCGCAGACGCGGGTCGGCGGACACGGTCCAGTCGTACGGCCGATCGAAGGGCGGCTCGAAGACGAGCGAGCCGTCCGGCGCGACGTCGCTCGCGTCGACGAGCTGCACGAGCCGGACGTCGGTCATCCGCTCGAGCCGCTGCAGCGAGGAGGGCTCGAACGACTGGAGGAAGACCGGGGCGTCTCGGCGATCCCAGCCGCAGCGCTTGAGCGCGCGGACGACGGCGGGCTCGAGCGGGAGGCCGAGCGAGCGGTGCAGCGTCGGGTGCTTCGTCTCCGGGTAGACCCCGATCGGCCGCCGCTCCTCCCACGAGCGCCGCCGGGCGAGGTCGAGGACCTCCTCGAACGTGGGGATCCGGTACCGGCCGTCGAAGACGTGCGCGCGGTCCGGGTACCTCTGGACGATGCGGAGCGTGCGCAGCTCCGCGAGGGTGAAGTCCGAGACGAACCACCCTTCCTCCGGCACCCCGTCTACCGCCATCGTCCGCTGCCGTCGCGCGAACTCCGGGTGGGCGGCCACGTCTGTCGTCGCCGCGATGTTCACCTCGTGACGGACGACGAGATGGCCGTCCCTCGTCATCACGAGGTCCGGCTCGATGAAGTCGGCGCCCTGGTCGATCGCCAGCGCGTAGGCCTCGAGAGTGTGCTCGGGCAGGTAGCCCGAAGCGCCGCGGTGGGCGATGACGAGCGGCTCGCGGTGGCCGGGCCGGCGGTCATCGCCCGCAACGGAACCGGCGGCGAGGCCGAATGAGAGGGCGAGAACGGCCACGCGGGAGAAGGAAGGACGCTTCACGGGGTACCTCCGGGACGTACCGGTCTCATCCTACCCAGTCCCGGGGGCGTCGAGGGTCGGGAAGTCCGAGGGATAGGAGGTCAGATATCGGGCGGCGACGCGGGTGAAGGCCGAAGCGGGTACGCCGGACAACCCGGGGGCGGCACCGCGGCGGTGACGCCCCCGGGCGCGGGGCCCCGGGAGCATCGGTGGCCACGCGGGGCCGGTGCTCGAGGCGGGGCTGGGTGAGGAAGGCGACCGCGCGGATCACGCCGCGGCATCGGGGACGGACGAGGGGATCGACCTCGAAGACCCAGCGGATGAGCCGGGCCCATCCGCGGCGAAGGGCGGCCGAAGAGGAGAGCCCGCGGTGGGTGGCGGCGGAGGGGGAGAGGCCGTTGTCGAGGCGAGCGGCTCTGCTGGCCGTGCCTCGGACGACGTTCGATCAGGCGCCGTAGCCGTGGACCAGGTGTCTCCTCGGGTCGGGGACGTGCGAGAGAAGGCGGGCGACGAAATCGAGGGCGTCGCAAGGCCCGGCCCTCTCGTCGTCGTGGCCGTCGCGGGGCCGGTACCTGGCGGTCTGCGAGCCCGGCGAGAAGCGCACGCGGGCGAGGCGGACCGGGCTGCGCCGGCAGTCGCGGGCGAGAGCCTCGAGGGGGCGGCCGTCGCCGCCGGGGCAACGGATGCGGGCGGAGCCGCGCTCGAAGACGCCGCAGTCGAGGTACCGCGCGACCACGCCGGCAGGGAGGCCGCGACAGAAGCCGTGCCGGCGCTCGAAGAGGTCTTCTCGGGCGCCCTTGACGCACTCCCGTAGAAGGGACTCGATCGGCACGCACAGGGGCGTCTCGGCGGGCCTGCGCGCCCGGTAAAGGGCTGCCTCCACGGCACGAGGCCAGGGCGGACCTCGCGCCGGAGGGCCGGAGACAGAGTGCCCGTGGGACAGGGGCTTCGACGCGGGTGGCCGATGCAGGTCGGGGCCGGCGAGACAGGAGAACCTGACGAAGACGGTGCGCGACGAACGCGAAAACGCCGCCGTGTCCGGGGATCGACGACGACGACGAAACCGGTCCGCGCTGACGGGGCTGCCTGTCGGCGACCCGTGAGGCTCCTCCACGCCGTCACTGCGGCCCCGGCCCGGGTGAGCCCGCCTACGCGTGGACGCCCGGGGCCTCGTGGCCCGAGCGCGCGACGTACTCCTCGTAGGTGCCGCCGTAGGTCACGGGCTTGCCGGTGCCGTCCTCGCCGCCGATCTCGAGGACGCGGTTCGCGAGGCCGCGGAGGAAGGTCCGGTCGTGGGAGACGAAGAGCATCGTCCCCTCGAAGGCGTGGAGCGCCTCGACGAGCATCTCTTTCGTCGCCAGGTCGAGGTGGTTCGTCGGCTCGTCGAGGACGAGGAAGTTCGGCGGGTCGAAGAGCATCCGCGCGAGGACGAGCCGCGACTTCTCGCCGCCCGAGAGGACGCGGACCGGCTTGTCGACGTCGTCCCCCGAGAACTGGAACGCGCCGGCGAGCGTCCGGAGGACGCCGAGCCCCTCGAGCGGGAAGTCCTTCTGGAGCTGCTCGATCACCGTGAGCGTCGGGTCGAGGAGGTCGAGCGACTGCTGGGCGAAGTAGCCGAGCTTCAGGCTCGCGCCGAGCTTCACCGTCCCCGCGTCGGGCGCGAGCGCGCCCGAGACCATCTTCAGGAGCGTCGACTTGCCGGCGCCGTTACGACCCATGACGCACCAGCGCTCGCCGCGGCGGACGAGGAAGTCGAAGCCGTCGTAGACGACGCGCGAGCCGTAGCGCTTGCCGACGCCGGAGAGCGCAGCGACGTCGTCGCCCGAGCGGGGCGGCGGACGGAAGTCGAACCGCACGACCTTGCGGCGTCGCGGCATCTCGATCTGCTCGATCTTCTCGAGCTTCTTCACGCGGCTCTGCACCTGCGCGGCCTTCGCCGCGTGGGCCGAGAAGCGCTCGATGAAGCGCGACTCCTTCGCGAGCATCGCCTGCTGCCGGGCGTAGGCCGCCTCGCGCTGCGCTTCGCGGAGCGTCCGCTCGCGCTCGTAGAAGTCGTAGTCGCCCGACCAGGTGAAGATCTCGCCGCCGTCCACCTCCACGATCTTCGTGACGATCCGGTTCAGGAAGTCCCGGTCGTGGCTCGTCATCAGGAGAGTCCCGGGGTAGTCGTGCAGGAAGCGCTCGAGCCAGAGGATCGACTCGATGTCGAGATGGTTCGTCGGCTCGTCCATCAGGAGGACGTCGGGCCTCCCGAGGAGGATCCGGGCCATCGCGACGCGCATCTTCCAGCCCCCCGAGAGCGCGCCGACGTCGCCGTCGGTCACTTCGTCGGGGAAGCCGAGCCCCTGGAGGATCTCCTTCGCCTTCGCCTCGAGCTCGTACCCGCCCCGCTCCTGGTACTCGTGCTGGACCTCGCCGAAACGCTCGAGGACCTTCTCCATCTCGTCGGCCCGCTCCGGGTCGGCGAGCGCGTGCTCGAGGTCCATCAGCTCGTGGTGGAGGTCGCCGAGGCGGCCGCTCCCCGCGATCGCCTCCTCGAGGACGGAGCGGCCCGACATCTCCTCGACGTCCTGCCGGAAGTATCCGACCGAGAGCTTCTTCGACACGGAGACGTCCCCGTCGTCGGGGTGCTCCTCGCCGGTGATCATCCGGAAGAGCGTCGTCTTGCCCGCGCCGTTCGGGCCGACCAGGCCGGCCTTCTCGCCCGGGTTGAGCTGGAACGACGCGTCGACGAAGAGGACCTGCCGGCCGTACTGCTTGGAGACTTTCGAGAAGGAGATCATGCGGGCGGCGGACGATAGCAGGCCGCTGGCCCGGAGGGGCCGGCGCCTCTGCGATCGACGCGGGGGGGCTCAGCCGGCGGCGGTGACGGCGACCGTGGCGGCGGTGGCGTCCTCGTGGTGGAGGACGACGAGGTACCAGCCGAAGAGGAGGAGGAGGCCGAGATCGGGGCGGGCCGAGGCCGCGGAGTCGACGGCGACGACGGCCTGGGCGCGGAAGAGGTCGGAGAAGCGGTGCGCCTCCGGCTCGGGTCCGAACGTCGCGAGCGTCTGCCCCGCGGCGTCGGAGAGGGTGAAGCGCGTTCCCCAGAAACCCGTGGCGGCGAAGCGGAGGCGCTCGCCTCCTTCGAGGGCGATCTCCCCGGACTGGCCGGACCAGCGAGGCGTGTAGACGACGAGGTCGCGCTCCGAACCCTCGTTCCGGACGGTCGCCCGGGGCGAGAAGGAGCCGACCCGCTTGAAGGTCCAGGCGGACTCCGCGGTCCGGGCCAGGGCGAGGGAGCCGAAGGAGCTTCGGAACGCGAGCGTCCCGGCGAGCTCCTCTCCGGCACGGAGCTCGAAGGAACGCGCCGTCGCTCTCGGCTGCAGGATTGCGAGCGGGAGCGAGAGGACCTCCGCGATCGGCTTCATAGATACCTCTCTTCGGGGCGTGCGACCGCGTCGGCGGCGCGTGCCGCCGCCACCGTCGCCCGAGACACTAACGCCCGGGATACATCCGGTCCCAGCGCCCCTCGCGGTCGCAGAGGTCCTCCTCGAGGGCGCACTCGGCGCAGAGCAGGCCCGACTCCTCCCACTCGTCCACGACGAGGTTCGGGCAGCCCGGCCGCGCGCACGGGATGCGGCGCGGGGGGCGCGGCGGCGTCGGGCCTCCGTCGGCACGACGGAGGAAGGGGAGCGAGAACCGGAACCTCCGGCGAGGGGGGAGGCTCGAGCGGATCCCGGAGGCGGTGCGGTCGGCGCTCATCGAGCTCCTTTCAGGAGGCGGGGGTCCTTCGGGCGTCGAGGAGAGAGGCGAAGGAGCGCCGTGCGCGCTCTTCCGCGGCCGGGTCGTCGAGGAGCCGGGAGGCATGGTGGTAGGCGAGCATCGCCCCGTAGGCGTCGTGGGCGAGCTGGTCGGGGTCGGAATCGGGGCGGAGCTGACCCTCGCGGATCGCGGCGGCGACGACGCCGGCGAGGAGATCGATCCAGCTCCGCTGGAGGCGGACGAGGAGGTCGCGGGTCGGGCCGGGGCGATCGTCCAGCTCCGTCGCCATGGCGACGAAGAAGCAGCCCCCCGAGGAGGGGTCCGACTGCGACCAGGTGAGCCAGCGGTCGAAGAGCGCCTGGAGACGGGGGAGGCCGCGAGGCGCCGCGAGGGCCGGTTTCACGACGTTCTCGACGAA
>Ga0116155_10002736_pt1 | contig 11887 bp, 9 predicted proteins | sample AD_UKC032_MetaG_FD_89890 | JGI IMG/M metagenome (GOLD analysis project Ga0116155, IMG submission 89890) | Active sludge microbial communities of municipal wastewater-treating anaerobic digesters from USA - AD_UKC032_MetaG | ecosystem: Engineered > Bioreactor > Anaerobic > Digestate | place: USA...
CGGTACCCCGAAAGTGCCTTCGACATACGCTCTCCTGCCATTTGGTTAGCCTCCCTGGCTGGTAAGATCGCAAATGGCATGACGATACCTCCTTCGGTAAGATCTTAGACGGCGCGATGCGCGTCCTTGAACGGGACTTTGTCCTTGTAGTATTGTCTCTTTGAGGGAATTTCGGCGTTGTGGGAGTCGCAACGCCGGGCGCAAGATATTCCCGTGTCTTTGTTTCCGAGGGACCGGCATGAATTTTCTTACCAAGGCGGCCATCAAGGCGCATGTTGTCCACTGGCGGCTCACATGGACCAAACATGACTCCAAGTACCCCGTTCCCGCGTCGGTGCGGAACAACCCGAAGTTCATGACGGCTTGGGACGCCGTGGACCTGATCAAGGACGGCGCGGTGATGGCCACCTCGGGCCTGGGCGGCAACCAGCGCTGCGCGCTCATGTACTGGGCGATGCGGGAGAAATTCCAGGCGACGGGCCACCCGAACAACGTCACCATCATCTGCGTGGGCGGCCAGGGCGGCCGCGGCAAGATTCCGGGGTCGCTGGAGGAGATCGGGCTGGAGGGGCTGAACACGCGGCTGTTCACGGGGCACGCGGAAACGTTCAAGGCGCAGCTGCGCCTGGCGGACCAGGGGAAGCTGGAGCTTCAGATCATCCCGCAGGGCACGCTGACCCTGCTGCTCCGCGCGCAGGGCGAGGGGCGCGACTGCGTCATCAACGACACCGGCACGGGCACTTTTGTGGATCCGCGCTGCGGCCGCGGCACGCCGGTGAAGCCGGAGACGGCCCCGCAGTATGTGGAGGTGGCGGACGGCCGCTTCAAATACTCCATCCCGAAGATTGACACGGCCGTGTTCAGCGCCCCGGCGGCGGACCGCAAGGGCAACATCTACATGAGGAACTGCTCGGTCCTCGCGGAGAGCCGGGAGATCGCGCGGGCCGCGCGGCGCAACGGCGGCCGCGTGATCGTGAACGTGGGCCTGCTCGTGGACGAGGGGTACGGCGAGGTCTTCCTGCCCGCGGAGGACGTGGACGCGGTGGTGTACTGGCCCGACGTGGAGCAGACGGCGACGATCAAGCACCGGAAACACTGGGAGCAGTTCACCCTGGACAGCCGCATGTCCACGGAGGAGGGGATCGCGCGCACGCGGATCGTGAACGACATGCTCGGCGTCACGCCGAAGCGCAAGCCGGCCGACCAGGTGCTGGCGCGGCTGGGCACGAAGATTTTCGTGGAGAACGCCCGGAAGGGCGACCATGTGGACATCGGTGTGGGCCTGCCCGAGGAGGTGTCAAGCCTGCTAAACGAGAGCGGCGTCATGGGCGAGCTCACCATGATCAACGAGAGCGGCGTCTTCGGCGGCATGGCGGCCCCGGGCATCTTCTTCGGCGCGGCCATCAACCCCACCGAGATCGTGCCCTCGGCCACGGCCTTCGAGCGCATCTACCAGCGCCTCGACTGGTCCATCCTCGGCGCGCTCCAGGTGGACAGCGACGGCAACGTCAACGTGTCCAAGCGCGGCGAGGGCGCCATCAACTACGTCGGCCCCGGCGGGTTCATCGACCTGTGCGCCTGCTCGAAGTACCTGCTGTTCTGCGCGGCGTGGAACGACCGCGGCGTCATCCAGCCCGAGGGCGGGCGGATGCGCGTGCTCCAGAAGGGCACCCCCAAGTTCGTGGACAAGGTGGACGAGGTCACCTTCAACGGCCGCGAGGCCCTGAAACAGGGCAAGAAGGTCTTCTACGTCACCCACGTCGGCGCGTTCCAGCTCACGGAGCGCGGCATGGAGATGATCTGGGTCATGCCCGGCGTGGACGTCGAGAAGGACGTCATCGGCGGCTGCACGATGAAAGTGGTCCTTCCGGATTCCGGAAAGGTGCCCGTGGCGCCCGAGGCGGTCGTGACCGGGCAGGGGTTCAAGTTCGCCCTGCCCGAAGGCTGAGGCCGTGAGAGGCCCCGTGGCCTCCGCCCTGGCCGTGGTCGGCGCGGCGCTTATCGCCGTGCTGGGTCTCGCCGCGCGCGGGGCCGACGCCCCGGCCCCCGACCGCTGGGAGAAGGACATCGCCGCCTTTGAGGCCGCCGACCAGGCGGTGCCCCCCGCCCCCGGCGGCGTCCTGTTCACCGGCAGCTCCACCATCCGCCTGTGGGACCTCAAGGCCGACTTCCCCGACCTGCCCGCCGTCAACCGCGGCTTCGGCGGCTCCGCCTACGCCGACCTCGACCGGCACATCGGGCGCATCGCCGCCGCCCACCGGCCCCGCACCGTGGTGGTCTACTCCGGCGACAACGACATCGCCTCGGGCGGCGCGCCGGAGAAGGTGTTCCAGGATTTCGCGTCCTTCGCCGGAAAACTCCATGCCCTGCGGCCCGACGCGCGGCTCCTCGTGTTCTCCACCAAGCCCTCCACCGCGCGCTGGGACAAGTGGCCCGCCATCCAGGACCTCAACGCCCGCGTCGCGAAATGGTGTGACGAGACCCCCTGGGCGGAATACGTGGACACCGTCCCCGTGAGCCTCGGCCCCGACGGGCTCCCCCGCAAGGACCTGCTCCAGAAGGACGGCCTCCACCTCAACCGCGAGGGCTACCGTCTCTGGGCGGAGGTGCTCCGGCGGCACGCCCCCTGACGCGGCCCCCCGCGCCGGCGCCGCCGGTTGACAGCGGGGCCGCGCGGGTGTAGGATTACGCCGCCGTCTCCGGCGCCGGGGAGTTTCCGGCGGCCGGGGCGGCGGCACTGCCACCCCCCGGGAGGATCCCCTCGTGAAGCTCCGCACCCTCACCCTGCTGGCCTGCGCGGCCCTCTGCCTGCCCCTTGCCGGATGCAAGGCCCCCGTCCTCGCATGGTTCTTTGTGCCGGCCGACGACAGTGTGTTTGGCACCACCATCGAGGCGACCGCCGACGGCGGCCTCCTCATGGGCGGCGGCTACCCCTCGACCTACGGCATGTACACGGTCAAGCTCTCCGGCTTCGGGGACGTGCAGTGGACGCAGGCCTTCTCCAACCGCACGCCGGACAGCAACAACAGCGAGCTGTGGCGGCAGGAGGCCAGCGGCGCGCGCCAGACGCCGGACGGCGGGTTCGTCTATCTCGGCGCGGGGCATTTCTACCGTGACGAGCTTCCGGAGAAGTCCTACCTGCTGGTGAAGACCGGGGTGACGGGCGCCATCGAGTGGTCCAGGGCCTACGCGCCCGTGAACCCCTACGACGCGGACGGCGACCTGTGCGCGACAAACAAGCCGGCGGCGCTCCAGGTGACCGCCGATGGCGGCTATGTCGCCTTCGGCTCGTCCTATGTCGGCGGGGTCAGCCTGGCCAGCATCCTCAAGACGGACGCGGCGGGCAATGTGGAATTCCACAAGGTCATCAACGACCAGTCCCGCGAGGTGGAGGAGCTCATCGAGGCCGGACAGCAGACGGCGGACGGCGGCTACATCCTTGCGGGCCACGGGTCGGGCGACCACGGCTACGCGGCCGTCCTCATCAAGCTGGACGCCGCCGGAAACCTGGAATGGTCCAGGACCTACCAGGACACCGCCGACGGCTACGGGGCCGAGGCCTACGCCGTCGTGCAGACCGCCGACGGCGGCTATGTCATGGGCGGCGAGCTCATCAACAACATCACCAAGGCGCTCATCCACGGCTGCTGGATGGCCAAGGTGGACGCCAATGGCGACTCGGTGTGGTTCCGCAGGTACGACAGCGGCGAGACGGTGCAGCTCCCCTACGCCCTTGCGGAGACCCCGCAGGGCGACCTCGTCGCGGCCGGCGGCGACACCGTGGGCAAGCCCCTGCTGTCCAAACTCACCGCCGGCGGCGCGGTGATCTGGAACTTCACCGACGAGCGCCTGCCCGGCGCCACCGGCAAGGCCGTCGCCCTCACCGCCGACGGCGGCTGCGCGGTCACGGCCTCCGGCATCTCCAGCGGCACCGTCGTCTTCAAGGTGGCCAACGTTTTCCCCGTCGAGTAGCCGCGGGCACAGGAGGCCTCTCATGCGCGCTTTCGGACAGTTCGCGCTGCTGCTGCCCGTGCTGGCGGCGTCCGCCCCCGGCATGGCCGCCCCCCCCGACCGGGCACCCCGCCCGCATCCCGGACTGCGCGTCGCGCTGGTCCAGATGGACGTGGCCGACGGCAACCTGGAGGAGAACATGCGCCGGGCGGAGCAATGGATCCGGGAGGCCGCCGGGAAGGGCGCGGACCTCGTCTGCCTGCCCGAGGCCGCCGACTTCGGATGGCTCCACCAGCGCGCGCGCGAGGTTGCCCTGCCCGTCCCCGGCCGCTACACGGACTTCCTGTGCGCGCTGGCAAAGGAGCTCCGCGTGTGGGTCTGCGCCGGATGCCTGGAGAAGGACGGCGAAAAGACCTACAACTCTGCGGTGCTCATTGACCGCGCCGGAGCCGTTGTCCTCAAACACCGGAAGATCAGCACCCTGCCCAAACTCACCGCGCACCTCTACGACGCGGGCAGCGCGCGGGACATCCACACCGCCGACACCGAGTTCGGCCGCGTGGGCCTCACCATCTGCGCCGACAATTTTAACATCGCCCACCCCAAACGCGCCGCAGACCTGGGCGCGTGGCTCCTCCTCGCCCCCCACGGCTTCGCCGAGAAGGAGGAAGACCTCCTCGACAACGGCGTCAGTTTCATCACCCACATCAAGAACGTCGCCGGGAAGACGGGCCTCTGGGTCGCCGCCGCCGACACCGGCCTCTCCCGCGTCGCCGGCGGCGACTGGGCCGGCTACCTCCACAGCGGCTGCTCCACCGTCGCCCGGCCCGACGGCAAAGTCCACGCCGTCGGCCCCTTCATCCAGCCCGCCCTCGTCGTCTGCGACATCCCCGCCGGGCCCGCCCCGGAGAAGACGCAATAGCGGCGTCACGGGGCGGGCGTCCACTGCCCTGATCCCCGGATAAGGCAGGGGCCGGAGTCGGGCGTGTTGTGAGAACACGCCGGGGAATGCAGGCGGGCGTGAAAGGGAATCCCCGTGCCGGTCGGGGCGGACGGTCCGGCCGCGAAAGAAAAGGGCGCGGCTTGCCGCGCCTTTCTCTCCGCCGCCGAAGACCGGGACGGCGGCAACGCTGCAGGATGCCGCGTTCTTCCCTCGCTCTCAAGTTGTTCCTGGGAACGAGGGGAGGAATGCCCCGCGGTCGTTCCGGTCCCTGGAACCCTGCTATCCTGACAGCCTCCATTTTTTTCAAAACCCATTCCCACCTTGAGGAGTCTTACAGGCATGAGCACCAAGCGGTCCGACACGGGGAAAACGGTCCGGCGGCTGGGCGCGGCGGTTCTGGCCGCGGCGGCGGGGTGGGCGGCGGGGGGCTGGGCGGCGGAGGACGGCCCGCCCGCGGTGCACATGACGCACCGGGCCATGGGCGCGGAGTTCGACTTTGTCCTCGTGGGGGACTCGCCGCAGACGACGCCCGACCAGCTCACCTATGCGGGCGAGGCGGCCTTTGAGGCGATCGACCGGCTGGAGCGCCGCATCAGCAACTGGATCGAGGAGAGCCCCGTGTCGGTGATGAACCGCCGGGCGTCGGAGGGGCCGGTGGTGGTGGACCCGGACCTCTTCGGCCTGATGGAGACGTCGCGCCGGTTTTACAACGACACGGGCGGCGTGTTCGACGTGACGGTCGGGCCGCTGCTGGCGCTGTGGGGGTTCTACCAAAAGGAGGGCGTGCTGCCCACGCCGGAGCAGCTCGCCGCCGCGCGGGAGAGCGTGGGCATGAACCGCGTGGAGCTGGACCCGGCGGCCCGCTCGGTGCGCTTCACGCGCCCGGGGATGCGGGTGGATTTCGGGGGCATCGGCAAGGGCCTCGCGCTGGACCGCGCGGCGGAGATCCTGCGGCAGAACGGGGTGAACCGCGCGCGGCTCCACTCGAGCACGAGCACCATCGTGGTGATGGGGACGCCGCCCGCCTCGAAGACCTGGGGCGTCGAGATCACCTGGCCCTTCGAGGACCCCGAAAAGCAGCACCCGCCCGTGACGGAGGTGGAGATCGCCCCCGGCGAGTCCCTCTCGACCTCCGGCGCGAGCGAGCGCTATGTCGAGATTGACGGGAAACGCTACGCCCACATCTTCGACCCGAGGACCGGCCGGCCCGTGGACACGAATATCCGCAGCGCCTCGGCCGTCGCCCCCACGGGCACAGAGAGCGACGCGCTGAGCACGGCGTTTTTCATCCTGGGCGAGGACGGGGCGCGCGCCTACTGCGCGAAGCACCCGGCCGTGCGCGCCCTGCTGGTGGTGGAGCGGGAGGGGCGCCTGGACATCGTGCGGATCAACTTCCCGGACGGGGGAAAGAACGAGGAGGGAAAACAATGAACGGCGTCAACCGACGGGACTTTGTGAAGTGCGCGGGCGCGGCGGCGGGATTCGCCGTCGCGGCGGGGGTCTCCCCCTTCACCTACGCGCAGAACAGCAGGGTGGTGGTCGGCTGTGTCGGGGTCGGCGGCCAGGGGTGCTTCCACCTGCGCGTGGGCCTCGCGGGCACCCCGGACATCCACATCGCGGCGGTCTGCGACGTGTGGGCGCCCAGCCAGAAGGCGGCCATGCCGCTGGCCCGCCTGGCCAACGCCAAGCAGCAGCTCGCCGAGGGCGAGAAGCCGACGGCGGACCAGATCGCCGCGGCGGAGGCCCTCCCGAAGCCGAACGCGTACTACGACTACCGCGAGATGCTGGAGAAGGAGCCGCTGGACGGCGTCGTCATCGCCAGCCCCCTGCTCACCCACGCCCCGATCACGCTGGCGGCCCTCGACGCGGGCAAGTATGTCTTCTGCGAGAAGACCCTCGTCTCCACCGTCGAGGAGGGCCGCGCCGTCGTCACGAAATGCCACGACACAAGGAAATGGGTGCAGGTCGGACACCAGCGCCGCTACAACCCGAAATACAACCTCGCCATGGGCCTCGTGTACGACAAGGGGACCATCGGGCGGGTCACCCACATCACCGCCCAATGGCACCGCAACAGCCAGTGGCGGCGGCCCACCCCCTCGGACTATGTGCTGAACGACGAGGAGAAGAAGTTCATCACGGACCTGGAAAAGCACACGAACTGGCGGATCTACGCCGACTGCTCCGGCGGCCTCTACACCGAGCTGGCCACGCACCAGACCGACATCGCCAACTGGTTCCTCAAGGCCGTGCCCAGCCGCGTCTACTCCTCCGCAGGCCTCGACTACTGGAAGGACGGCCGCACCACGGACGACAACATCGGCATGATGTACGAGTACGACATCCGCCGCGGCGACCCGGGGTTCATCCAGATCAAGTCCCCCACCACGCTCATGGACGACAGCCTCGCCAACCGGAGCTACACCGTCCGCTTCCAGTACTCCAGCATCCTCAGCAACGCCAAGCGCGGCTGCCGCGAGCTGATCGAGGGCAACCTCGGCACGCTGGACCTCAGCGAGGCGGACTGCGTTGTCTACGGCGAGGGGGTCACCGCCGTGAAAACGGAGAAGGTCTCCGCCGAGGAGCTCAGCAAGAAGACGGCGTCGGGCCGCACCCCCTATCCCGAGGCGCTCAAGAAGGGATATTCCCTCATGGCCGACCGGACCGACCTCCTCGATCCCGACGCCTACCAGTTCCAGGCCTTCGCCGAGGGCGTCCGCACCGGCAAACCGCCGCGCAACAACCAGATGGTCGGCTTCACCACGGCCATCACGGCCATCGCCGCCATCCAGTCGCGCACCGAGGGCCGCCCCGTCACCATAGACCCCGCGTGGTATGCCTTCGACTTCGAGGTGCCCTCGTTCTACGACCACGACGCGTCGTGGGTGCAGCAGGCACCGCAGCCGGCATAAGAGGACCGCGCACGGACGGACACGGACCTGCACGGACCCGCACGGACGAGGAGAACGCCTGCCGGGCGCCCCGGTCCGTGGCCGTCCGTGTCGGTCCGTGTCCGTCCGTGCTGCCCGGGGGCTGCGCTGCCTCCGCTCAGATGCCGCCGAGGGCGCCGATGACGGCGGCGACTGGGACGAGCACGGGCTCATTGGCCCCCTGGAGGGCCTCCTCGGCCTGCTCGGGCGCCATGGTGTCCAGCCCCGGCACGGGGATGTAGCGCATGAACTCCACATGGCCGTCTAAAAAAAGCACGTTGCAGCCGCCGAAGAAAGGCGGGGAATTGGAACGCGCGCATCCGCCGAAGACTTTTTGGAAGCGCGTTTTCTCCGGGGGAACGTGGTTCAAACGCACCCCGTCGCTGCCCGCAGTCATTCTGTCCGACATGACCCAGAGGGTGCTCTGCGCCATGGCGGATGCGCCGGGATTGTTGGAATCCGTGATGAGGAGGCGCTCAATGCCCTCATGAAGGCGGTAGATATTGGCCTCCCCGCGGTTGCCGGACGTGGGAAACGCCGTGCTGGAGAGGTCGGCGTCCCGGTCCACATCGGCGGCCACGGCCAGGGCGTCCTTTGCCGCCAGATGGGCCGGGTCGAGAACGGCGTCCAGCAGCGCCCCCATCTGGACCGGGACCAGGGTGTTTCCGTCGGGCACCGTGCCGATGTCCGACAGGGCGGCCAGATGGGGGAAGGCACTGGCCGGGGCGCAGGGCTTGAGGTTGTCCAGCGCCCACCCCAGATACTGATAGCCTGACGCCACCAGCCGGGGCGACTGGGCCAGCCCCTCCTCCTGGATCCGTTTGGCGTGCTCTTCCGCCAGGGGGGAATTGGGACAGACGCAGATTGTGACATCCGTCAGATACTCCGGATAGACCGAGCGGACGGACGGCCCCGCCGCCATCTGGAGGTCGAAGGTGTTGTCGGGGCGCCGGCGCAGCACCTGCATCGGGGGAAAGGCCCCCTCGTGCTCGTTGCTGTACATCTTCATCACCAGGCCCCACTGCTTCAGGTTGTTCTGGCAGGGGGACCGGCGGGCGGCCGGAGAGGACCCAAATATCGGAAGCAGGATCAACGCCAGGATGGTGATGAGGGTCAACACCGCGCACAGTTCCAACGTAGTGAGACCGCGTTGCCGCATGTCCAGTCCTCCTCCCGTAACGGGGCGTCCCATCCTGCGGGGAGCAGCCATGCCCCCACCGGCAGGCGCCACATGCTGACGCCGACTTTCCTAGTGTCAGGGTACACCATCCCGCGCGGAACCGCAAGCCCCCCCCGGACCCGGCACGGACGAGCACGGACCGGCACGGACGGGGAGAATCCCTTCCGGGCGCCCTGGTCCGTGTTTGGTCCGTGTCGGCCCGTGCCCCGGAAAGCCAGGCCGGCGCCTGGCGGTCCCAGGGGGCGGGCGCGCGCGGCCTTCCCCGGCGCGGCGCCGTCCCGTTTTTTGCGCGGCGTTGCCGGGGGCGGCTGTGCTAGGATAACCGCCCCATGGGCACTTCGGACGCGGACATCCTGATCACGGTGAGCGACCTGTGCAAGGTGTACAGGATGGGGACGGACTCCCTTCACGCGCTGGACGGGGTGTCGCTGGAGATCAAGCGGGGATCGTACGTGGCCGTCATGGGCCCTTCGGGCTCGGGGAAGACGACGTTCCTGGACATTCTGGGGTGCCTCTCGCGGCCCACGTCGGGCCGCTACTGGCTGGCGGGGCAGGAGGTGAGCGGCCTGTCGGAGCGGCGGCTGGCGGAGGTGCGCAACCGCGAGATCGGGTTCGTCTTCCAGAACTTCAACCTGTTGCCGCGCAGCAGCGCCGTGGGGAACGTGGAGCTGCCGCTGGTCTACGCGGGGGTGCCGCGGCGGGAGCGGGTGAGGCGCGCGCGGGCGGCGCTGGAGGCGGTGGGGCTGGGGGACCGGATGGGGCACCGGCCCATGGAGCTTTCGGGGGGGCAGCGGCAGCGGGTGGCCATCGCGCGGGCGCTGATCAACAACCCGAGCATCATCTTCGCGGACGAGCCGACGGGGAACCTCGACACGCACAGCGGGGAGAGCATATTGGCGATTCTGGACGAGCTGCACGGGCAGGGCCACACCATCGTGATGGTGACCCACGAACCGGACGTGGCCGCGCGCGCGCAGCGGGCGGTCAGCTTCCGCGACGGAAAGATTGTGAGCGACACATGGCAAACCCCTCAAAAGCCGGCGTGATTATCCGGACGCTTCTCCTGCTCGCGCTGCTGGGCGCGGGGGGGGCGGCGGCCTACCTGCGCCTCTCGGCGGAGAAGCCCCTGGACGTGACGGTGGCCCCGGCGCAGCGCGGCCCGGTCACGGAGACGGTGGCCTCGATCACCACGGGCGTCGTCACGTCGCCCAAGTCCTCCAAGATCGCCGCGGGCACCCTCGGCATCATCGCGGGGGTCCTCGTGTCCGACGGCGACCGGGTGGAGGCGGGGCAGCCGCTGGTGGAGCTGGTGAAGGACGAGCTGGAGGCGCAGGTGCGCGCGGCGGCGGCGGGGCTGGAGGTGGGGAGGACGCGGGTGGCCCAGGCGAAGATCGCGGCGCGCACGGCCCGCGAGGGCGGGGAGATCCGCCTGCGCCAGGCGAAGGACGCCCTGGCCCAGGCCGAGGCCGACGTGCGCCGCGTGCGCGCGCTGGCGGAGCGCAAGGCGGTCTCCGACAGCGACCTGGAGAAGGCCGAGCTGGCCCTGCGCCAGGCCGGGGAGATGAAGAGCACCGCGGAGGTGGGGCTGGCGGAGGCGGACGTGCGGGACGAGGACGTGCGCACGGCGGAGGCCGCCGTGGCCCAGCTGGAGGCCGCGCTGGCCGCCGCCGAGACCATGCGCGACAAGGCGACGGTCCGCGCGCCGTTCAAGGGCGTGGTGGCCAAGGTGATGACGCAGGCGGGCGAGGCGGTGGTGATGGGGATGCCGCTGCTGTTCCTCGTGCAGGAGGAGGGGCTGTACATCGAGGCGCCCTTCGACGAGGCGAACCTCTCCATGCTGAAAACGGGGCAGCGGGTCCAGATCGAGATAGACGCCGTGCCCGGGCGGGAGTTCAAGGGCACGCTCACCCACATCTCCCCCGTGGTGACGGCCATCGAGCAGCTCGCCCGCAACGTCCTGTGCAAGATCAGCGTGGACGAGGGGATTGAGTCCTTCCGTCCCGGCATGTCCGCCGACGTCTCCGTGGTGGTGCAGGAGAAGGCCGACGCCCTCGTGGTGCCGAGCGAGTCCCTCATCCGCGACGAGTACGTCTACGTCATCGGGGGCGGGCGGGTCGCCCGGCGCGACGTGGAGGCGGGCATCGGCAACTGGGACCACCGCGAGATCCTGTCGGGCCTGCGCGAGGGCGAGGAGGTGATCACCTCGGTCTCCGTGCTGGGGCTGGCGGAGGGCGCGCTCGTGCGGGTGGTGGAGGCGCTGGAGGACTGATGCACGGACTGGACCACCTGACCTCGGCCCTCGCCTCGATCGCGCAGAACAAGGTGCGGTCGCTGCTGACCACGCTCGGCGTGATCATCGGCGTCATGTCCGTCATCCTGCTGATCGCCCTCGGCGAGTCCGCCCAGGCCTACGTCCAGAAGGAGTTCGCCATCCTCGGGTCCAACATCCTGATCATCACGCCGGGCAAGCAGGAGACCACGGGGCTGTTCCCCATCACGGCGGGCAGCAACCGCAAGCTGACCCACGAGATCGCCCAGAGCATCAAGCGCAAGGTGCCCGGCGTCAGCGGCGTCGCGTCGAACATCATCGGCCTGTCGGCGGTGCGCTACGGCAAGCGCACGCGCAGCGTGCTGACCATCGGCACCACCCCGGACTTTGACTCCGTGCGCCAGCTGCGCACGCAGATCGGCCGCTTCATCACGGACCGGGACATCGAGCGGAACAACCGGGTCTGCATCATCGGCACCACGCTCAAGCGCGAGATTTTCGGCGACGAGCCCGCGCTCCACAAGCGGGTCACGGTGAACGGGTCGAAGCACATGGTCGTCGGCATCCTCGAGGAGCGCGGCATGGCCATGGGCATCGACCTGGGCGACCTGTGC
>Ga0116155_10002747_pt1 | contig 11864 bp, 8 predicted proteins | sample AD_UKC032_MetaG_FD_89890 | JGI IMG/M metagenome (GOLD analysis project Ga0116155, IMG submission 89890) | Active sludge microbial communities of municipal wastewater-treating anaerobic digesters from USA - AD_UKC032_MetaG | ecosystem: Engineered > Bioreactor > Anaerobic > Digestate | place: USA...
GTTCGGCTGGATTAGTTGCTATATTACCTCTGTCAAGTTCGAAATCGAAAAAGGTGTGTATGATTTGAATGTATTTTTTGATAGTGAGACGTGATAACTTTTGGTTGGACGAAAGAAACACTGAAAAGTCAATTATATGTTGCCTGTTCAGGTTGTTGATGGATAGTTCGTCAAATCGGTTTGATTTGAGAAATGCGTTGAAAATGCGAAGCTTACTTACGTAATTTTCGTAACTCTTCTTGTTTACCTTTTGTTTTATTACAATCAGGAATTCGCTCAGATTGGTCCTGGTTGTTACGACCTGTGCGCGAGCTTCGCCAAACATTTTAGCTTCATTACGGTATAGGAGTTCATCGGCATACACCCTGGTTTGATTGCCTTTTAGGTATGCACCTGATTTCAACCATTCGGTTTTATCTTTTATTACCTGCTTCGCAATTTTGCGTCGGTCGGCATCAGTCCCTTCGGCCAACCCTTTATAATGCCGTTCGATTCTTTGATCTGATTCTCCGGGCATTCTCCATTTCCATTCTACATACCACTTCCGAGTTAAATCGCCACCGCGATCGTTGAGCTTAGGAAAGATAATAATACTTTGTTTTCGTGGCATAATCGTGTATTAATTTGATTGTAAATAATTAGTTTTTAATTAGTTATAATAAATACACGATTATACACGATTTAAATACATTGTTTTAGTTTTGTAACTAACTGATTTAAAGAGGTTTAAATAAAAATTGTGGAGCTGGAGGGAGTCGAACCCTCGTCCAAACAAGGAAATAATAAGCTTTCTACATGTTTATCTTCGCTTAGGTTTTCGTGCGCAGGTAAGACCGAAGCCACCAATCTACGCCTTATCCTTTTTGTTTTCATTGCGGTTTCAAGGCAAACCGCAACTATCTCCGATTTAGCTGCACTTCCAATTCATTGGCCTCGAAGCGACGGCCGCCGGGAAATGTCTCGTTCCAGCACCTTGTGCCGGAATTAAGCCTAATCTACTTGATTCGATTAAGCAGCAAGAGCGTAATTAGTTTCGCCAGTTAGTTGTTTGAGACCCTGGATTAACGAGCTGTTTTCTCAAAGCTCGACATGCTTACATATCCTTTCTGCCTGCTGTCAAAACCAAACAGCCCCATGTTGCAGTTAAAATCTTACTAATCAATTATTTGCAAAAATCATTGAAACTGTTTAGGATCAAATGAGTAGCAATATTATTGATTATTCTGATTGGGTACAAAGATATAACTTCTTTTCGATATATTTACTAACAAATTGTATACCACAAAAAATCATTTACTCCATTAAATTCCTTTTTGAACTAAAGTTTTTTTTATGTGTGAAATCCAAATTTTATAGGCTTTTTCGTTTATATGCACACCATCTTTCGAATATTCACTTTTTAATCGTTTGTTTTCTGATAGAAATGTATTTATATTCAGATAAATAATTTTCCGGTTAGTAGCCAGTTGGTTAAGGAAATGATTCAAACTGTCAATTTTTGAATTTACAACACTATCTCCCGGTTGATTAACAAAAGGTGTACTTTGCAAAACCGGTTCAATATTGTATTTTAAGAGAGTGTCTACTATCAATTCAAAGTTTTTGTAAGTTCTGCTTAACGGAATTCCAACTGATATGTCATTGGTGCCACCTATAATAAAGCAAATTTCAGGTTCAAATTTTATTACCTTACTTTTTAGCATTCCTATGTAATGTGAAGTTGTGCTCCCGCCAAATCCGCTGTTTTTTATATCAGTTCTGTTTAAGTCTTTATTCCAGTTTCCACGTGAGATAAATGAATCGCCCAACATGACAATTTTACAGCTTCGGAATGATGCAATTTTGTCATATATTTTTCCGCTGAATTGAAAGGCTATTATTGAAATAACCAAAATCAGTATAACGTTGATAATTAATGAGATCCGAAATATAGTTTGACTCTTTTTTCTCATAATTTTATCATTTATTATTCTAAATAATTTTTCAATTTTAATAAAATAAATATTGAAAAAATCGGTAGTACTTAGGAAAAATATTTTTTTCACTATTTACTACCGACTTATATTCTGAATTTCCTTGAGGAAATTGTAATTGACTTATTTAGCGTAACTTACCGCACGTGTTTCACGGATAACCGTAATTTTTACCTGTCCCGGATAAGTCATTTCATCCTGAATTTTTTTGGCAATATCGAACGATAATAATTCAGTTTCTTTATCATCAATCTTGTCGGCACCTACAATTACACGAAGTTCGCGACCAGCCTGAATGGCATAAGTTTTAATAACGCCCGGGTATTGAAGCGCCAGATTTTCGAGGTCGTTTAACCGTTTGATATACGCTTCTACTATTTCGCGACGAGCTCCGGGGCGTGCACCCGAAATGGCATCACAGACCTGTACGATAGGGGCAATCAAGGTTTCCATTTCCACTTCGTCGTGGTGAGCGCCGATTGCATTACAAATATCTGGTTTTTCCTTGTACTTTTCAGCAAGACGCATACCAAGTATTGCATGTGGCAATTCCGGTTCATCATCAGGCACTTTCCCGATATCGTGTAACAGTCCGGCACGTTTGGCTTTTTTAGGATTCAATCCGAGTTCCGAAGCCATGGTAGCACACAGGTTGGCTACTTCGCGCGAATGTTGCAACAGGTTTTGTCCGTACGACGACCGATATTTCATTTTACCCACCATGCGGATAAGCTCAGGATGTAAGCCGTGAACGCCCAGATCAATGGTGGTGCGTTTTCCTATTTCAATTATCTCTTCTTCAACCTGTTTGCGTACTTTATTTACCACTTCTTCGATGCGAGCCGGGTGAATTCGTCCATCCGTTACGAGTTGATGCAGCGAAAGACGTGCAATTTCACGACGAACCGGATCGAATGCCGAAAGTACAATCGCTTCAGGGGTATCGTCAACAATGATTTCAACGCCTGTTGCAGCTTCCAGTGCACGGATATTTCTTCCTTCGCGACCGATAATGCGTCCTTTAATTTCGTCGGAATCGATATGGAAAACGGTTACCGAATTTTCTATCGCAGTTTCAGATGCAATACGTTGAATGCTCTGAACTACAATGCGTTTTGCTTCCTTATTAGCTGTCATTTTAGCCTCATCCATAATGTCATTTATGTACGACATTGCGTTGGTTTTGGCTTCTTCTTTCAGCGATTCTACCAATCGTTCTTTAGCCTGATCGGCTGATAAACCTGAAATGGTTTCGAGTTGATCCTGAGCTTGTCGGTACAAATGCTCCATTTCTTTTTTTCTCGCGTCTAAAACCCCAATTTGTTGTTCGTGGCTTTCGCGGAGCGCTTCTACTTCATTTGTTTTGCGTTGCAAATCGCCTTGTTTTTGGTTTAGTTGCATTTCGCGCTGCTGAAGTTTTACTTCTCGTTCCTGAATTTTTACATTCCGTTGTTGAACCTGTTGTTCGTGTTCTGATTTTAGAGCAATGAATTTTTCTTTCACTTCTATCAGATTATTCTTCTTTAAAAGTTCAGCTTCTGCCTGTACTTCTTTGGCTAATTTTTTATTCAGCATCCTGAAGATGATAAAACATCCTCCGGCACCAGCTAAAAAAGAAACCAATCCAATTAATATGTATATTACCATAATGTATTGATTTGTATTTAGTTATCTGTTTTTTAAATTGTTAGTATTAATATTATTTGTAGAGTAATTTTTTTTAAATGTATAAAAAAACGCATTGCATTGAACCAGCGAAACATAAATTGGTATGTTCCTATAATTCAATGGAATGCGGATAGAATTGTTTGTAACTGCTGCTTTTAATCAGTAGTTATTGTTTCTTTTTTGAAAGCAAATGTTTTAATTCTTTATCTAATTCTTCAATTTTTTCAGCCAGAGGTATAATATCCTGATGCAATTCTTCCTTGGACAGAATAACTGCCAGGCGAAAAGATACTAAAATCAGAATATCCTGATAAGAACGCTGATTGTACATTTTCTGATATTCATCTAAATATTTTACAAGCAGCTTTTCAGCTTTACGATATATTTCCTCGTCTTTCCGGGGAATACGAAGAGGCAGTCTGAGTCCTCCGATTTGTACATGAATTAAAAAAGTGTCTTCCATAATGCTCTATTCGTCTAAAAGAGCTAAACAATTGTCAATTTCCCGCACCAATTTGTCAATTCGTTGTTTCGACTCGGCTTTATCCGCCGCCGATGTACCCATATTTCGGGCAATAAGCAAATGGTCGTAATTTTTTTGAAGTTCCTGAAGTCTGTGATGAGCTTCAATCAGATCGTTTTGTTTTTGTGTTAATTTCGATTCTAACTGTAGATTTTCATCTTGTAATGACTCATACTCCGAAATCAATTTTCGCAGCTTTGTTTCAAATGCTTTGATGAGTTCTTCGTATTTGTTTGCCATTTTATCAAAAAAATTACACAAAAATAGGTTTTTGCTTTGAGATAATAAAATATATTGCGTTAATTCATTAAAATTATAATATTTTGATGTTTTAAAATATGATTGAAATCAATAGTTTTAATATCAAAATGCTCATTTTTTAGCGCTTTTTAATTCAAATATTGGTAAATAATATTGCTGATTGTCAACTCTTCTGTTTTTTTCTGATGTTTTTTTGGTCGATTGAATTGATTACATCATTAGCTCTTATTAAGGCTTCATTAATGTTGCTGCAAATATTTTCCTCGCCAAGTACTTTATCTATTCCTGCTTTTTCAAGTGACGACTTTACGTTTTCGTTTACACCGGAAAGTAAAATCTGCATGTTGTCCTTTTTTGACATACTTATCAGATTTGTAAGGTTATGTATGCCGGTTGAATCGATAAAGGGTACTTTTCTCATTCTGATAATCCGAACCAGAGGATTGTCACCAATTTGCTTCATAGTTTCTTCAAATTTACTTGCAACTCCAAAAAAGAACGGACCTTCAATTTCGTAAACTTCAACTCCTATGGGAATTTTTAGTTTTTCTGAATCCACTGTTCCTTCTACATATTCCGATTCATTCACATCGTTTTTAAAAATTGATATCGACGTAGTTTCCGAAATTCGACGTAAAAACAGTAAAACTGCAAGTAATAAACCAATTTCGATGGCAATGGTTAAATCGAAAATTACAGTGAGTAAAAAAGTAGCAATTAAAACCGAAACATCTGATTTTGAATTTTTTAACAATCCTTTGAACGTTCTCCATTCGCTCATGTTATAGGCTACAATAATCAGAACACCTGCCAAACAAGCCATTGGAATATGTTTGGTAAGACTTCCTAAAAATAACATAATCAGCAGTAATACAAATGCATGAATTATGCCTGCAACCGGAGTTCTGCCTCCGTTATTAATATTGGTCATCGTACGGGCAATGGCACCTGTAGCTGGTATACCACCAAAAATTGGTGCTACAATATTGGCGATGCCCTGGGCAATAAGTTCTGTATTCGAATCATGTTTATCACCAATAACACCATCGGCCACAGTGGCCGAAAGTAAAGATTCAATAGCACCCAACATGGCAATGGTAAATGCTGTGGGAAGCAACATTTGCACAATTGCGAAAGTTATAACAGGCGCATCCGCTTTTGGCATGGATGCATTGATTGTGAATCGGTCGCCAATGGTTTCGATGCCCGAAATTCCGAACTTTTCGCGAAGAAAATATACAATAACAGTTATAAAAACGATAGCAACAAGCGAACCCGGAATTTTTTTAGAAAATTTTGGGGTAATAATTATAATTAGAATCGAAACAATACCAACTCCCAAAGACCAAAAGTTAATAGTACCAATATAATGGCCGTAAGTAATCCATTTATGAATAAAATCGCCCGGAAGTTCGCCGGTTTGTAGTCCGAATAAATCTTTAATTTGAGTGGTGAAAATTGTAAGTGCAATACCACTTGTAAAGCCTACAACGACTGGAAATGGAATAAATTTGATTACACTTCCAAGTTTTAAAATTCCCATGGCAACAAGCATCACACCTGCAATCATGGTTGCAATGGCTAATCCGGCAATACCAAATTCCTGTACAATTCCATAAACAATTACAATAAACGCTCCTGTAGGCCCGCCAATCTGAACACGACTACCACCCAAAAGCGAGACAATAAATCCGGCGATAACTGCCGTAAATAATCCCTTTTCGGGCGAAACTCCGGAAGCGATACCAAAAGCAATGGCCAATGGAAGTGCTACAATCCCGACTATGACACCTGCCATCAAATCGGTATAAAACTGTTCTTTTGAATAATTCTTCAGTGTATGAAGAATTTTAGGTTGAAAATGCATAATTTCTTATTTTTTGTTGCAAAGTTAATGCTTTTGAACAAAAAATATTCAAAAAATATGTTTTTTAGCATAAATCACATTTTTATTATTATCAAAGATAAAAATGTGAAAACTGAAACTTTTCTGCTAAATGACTGTTATTACTGAAATAAAATCATAATTTTGTAAAAACTATTGAACCAAAAATTGCTGTTCATATAATTTTAAAAAAGAATTTGTCCAAAAAAATTGAATAAAATGTGGGAAGTCGATCAGTTTAATTATTCGCGTCGTAAATCCGACGAAATTCGTATAGGGAATGTAATTGTAGGTGGAAATAATGCAGTTCGGGTGCAGTCGATGGCTAATACCGATACCAACGACATACAAAATTCTGTTGAACAATGTTTGAGAATTGTGGATGCTGGTGGTGAAATTGTACGTTTTACTACGCAGGGAGTTCGTGAAGCCGAAAGTTTACATAAAATACATGATGCATTGCGCGAAAAAGGATGCCTGACACCGCTGGTTGCCGATATTCATTTCAATGCCAATGCAGCCGATGTGGTTGCGCAATACGTTGAAAAGGTGCGCATTAATCCCGGAAATTATGTCGGCAGCATCAAAATTGGTGATACATCTGATTATACCGACGAAGAATTTGAAACTGAATATCAGAAAATTCGGGCGCGGTTTATACCATTTCTGGATATTTGTAAAAAACACAATACAGCCATTCGCATTGGTGTGAATCATGGTTCGTTAAGCGAACGAATGATGAACCGATATGGTGATACTTCGCGCGGAATGGTAGAATCGTGCATGGAATTTTTAAGAATTTGCAGGGAACAGGATTTCCACGATGTGGTTATTTCGATGAAAACCTCTAACACAGTAATGATGGTGCAAACGGTTCGTTTGCTTGTTACAGAAATGGAGCAGGAAGAAATGCATTATCCGCTGCATCTCGGCGTTACCGAAGCCGGTGATGGTGAAGATGGGCGTATAAAATCGGCGGTCGGCATTGGCGCTTTACTTGTGGATGGCATTGGCGATACCATTCGCGTGTCGCTCAGTGAGGAGCCTGAAGCTGAAATTCCGGTTGCCCGACAACTTGTTTCGTATATAAATGAAAGAGTTCAACATCCAAATATTCAGGCAGTAGAAAGTAATTTGTTGTCGAAATATGAATATAAACGTCGTGATACCAATACAGTAGGAAATATCGGTGGAGAAAATGTGCCGGTGGTATTTATACCAAAAGATGGTGGATTTGCCACTGTGCCCGATTATTTAATCAACGAAAATAAAGTAAAAAGTACAAGTGGCGAGAATTTTATTGTATACAATGTTGATAAATTACATGATCTCCTTTCAGATTCATCTTCAACAAAATTTCTGCGATTAAATCTGGCACAATTATCAGAAGAAATTATAAATATATTGAAATCGAACAACAATATTGTTGTTTTACTTTATACTAATCATCAAAATGGAGTAGGGGAGCAAAGGGCATTTTTCCACACTTTGCTGAATGCCGGATGCGAAGTTCCTGTTATTATTTGCAGGAAGTACAGCGAAAATGATCTACAACTTTTGCAAATTAAAGCAGCTGCAGATTTTGGAGTTTTGCTTATCGACGGCTTTGGAGATGGGATTTTGATCGAAAATGAAGGCAGTATTTCCATTGAAGCGGTAAATTCGGTGGCTTTTGGTATTTTGCAGGCTGCACGGGTTCGAACCACTAAAACCGAATTTATTTCTTGTCCCGGATGCGGACGAACCATGTTCAATCTGCAAACAGTAATTGCCCGAATCAAAGCACGTACTTCGCACCTGAAAGGGCTTAAAGTTGGCATCATGGGTTGCATTGTAAATGGTCCCGGCGAAATGGCTGATGCTGATTATGGCTATGTTGGTGCCGGACGTGGAAAAGTAAGTTTGTATAAGAAAAAAGAATGTATCGAACGCAATATTCCTGAAGACGAGGCAGTTGAGAAGTTGATTGATTTGATTAAGGTAAATGGCGACTGGCACGAGTAAGAAAAGAACAAAGAACAAAGAGCAAAGAGCAAAGAGCAAAGAGCAAAGAACAAAGAGCAAAGACATGAAAGAAAAAATGAGCAAACTATTAATAGCTTGCTCATTTTTTGTATTTATAAAAATATTTTTCTATTCAATTTTTCCACTTCGTTCCACTCTTTGTTCTACTTTAAGCGGATTGGCTCTGATTTCCGCATTCCACAATCGTCTTTGATAAATATCGCAAGCCATATAAATTGCCTGACGGAATGAATCTTCGGATGCAATGTTCTGACCAGCAATGTCGTAACCTGTACCATGCGCAGGCGAAGTGCGAATGACCGGTAAACCGGCTGTGAAATTAACACCGCTTTCCATCGATACGGTTTTGAATGGAATCAAACCCTGATCGTGATACATTGCCAATATTGCATCGAATTTATTGAAATTTCCCGATCCAAAAAAACCATCGGCCGGATACGGTCCAAAACATAGTATTCCTGATTTTTCCATTTCCTTCAAAGCCGGAATAATGATACTTTGTTCTTCGTTACCAATTACACCTTCGTCGCCGGCATGTGGGTTTAAACCAAGTACTGCAATGCGGGGTCGAACGATGGAAAAATCATTTTGCAATGTCAAATTCAGCACTTTCAGTTTTTCAACAATAAGTTCTGTGGTAATTTTTTCAGCAATATCCTTCACCGGAACGTGTCCGGTAACAACTGCTACCCGCATTACATCGTTTAACAGCAACATCAAGGATGGAGTTCCTGTCCCGAATTTTTGTTCAAGGTATTCGGTGTGTCCCGGGAAATGAAATTGTTCGGACTGAATGTTTTTCTTATTAATCGGTCCGGTAACCAATGCCTGAATCGCTCCGGATTTCAAATCTTCAGTTGCTCGTTCAAGCGCAACAAAAGCCGCTTTTCCTGCTTCTTCGGTTACATGTCCGAGTTCAACTTTTATTTCGTCGTCAACACAATTGATAATATTAATTTTTTTAGGATTAATTTCGTTGATTGAATTAACCACGTTGAAATTTATCCCCTGAATATCGAGATGCTTCCGGTGAAATGCAGCTGCTTTTGACGAACCGTAAATAACCGGAATAAATGATTCTATTACTCTTGCATCAGCTAAAGTCTTCAATATCACCTCATAACCAATTCCGTTAATATCGCCGTGTGTTATACCAATTATTATTTTTTCAGGTTCCATATTCATTTAATTTTAATAAACTACGCAAATGTAAGATGCAATCGATAACATGCAAGCCATTTTTAATATGATTACCTATTTTTTTGATTCTTTATCAGCTACAACCGAAACTTCTTTAATTGCATTAATTTCCTGTGGTAATTTTGCCGAATAAACAACGGCTTCGAGTTGACGCATGTGATTGCGTTTTTTTGTGCCCGGTGCAAAAATGTAACCTTCGATTGTAATGACCCGTTGATTAATTTCGTCCAACCGGGTATGACTGTAAAACGGACCTCCCATCGACGCTCCATTCATCATTTTCCAAAGCCCGCGGAGTTCAGCACAATAGCCATTATTTACCCAAATTTCTCTGAATGAGGGTTCTGCATATTTTGTTTCGGTGCCCATGTACGATCCTTTTAATTCGCCGGGGATATTTACTTTCATAATCGAATCGCGTTTGGCAATCAGAAATTCTTTTGTAAAAGTTTTTTTATCGGTGTACGGATACGAATAAATAACAATATCCTGCCGCACATTTGGTTGATCATTTGTAATCCAGTAGAAATCAGTTTTCTTTGTAACACGCGAAATCCCCATGGGAATATCAATCTGAATTCCAAACAATTTTTCCACTTCCGCTTTGGCTTTATCATTTACATAGTCTTTGTTGTATGAAAACTGACGTTCGCGTTCGGTAAGTAAAAAGTAGTCCAGAATGCGTTCTCCATAGGTTTTAATGGTAGCTTCGAATACCGAATCGTTTGGCGCTACTATGCGAACCACCGTTTGTGGATGTGCAAATTTATCTTTGGTGTACACAATTTTTGGTGAAGTGTATTTATCCGAAATGTCGGTAATTATAACATTTCTCGAAGGTTTCAGTACATCAGAAAATTGAATTTTCGAACATTGCGAAACATCCAAAACCGGTTCAGGTTGAGGTAATCCAACCATTTCCTGTTCGAGTAATGCCGACAGAGCACGTCCCGAAGGTGCATTCCAGTTTGCATCATTCATTACAACAAGAATTTCATATTTTGTTCCGGTAACCGAAGGCATCGAACTTTCTGCATTGAAACACGATGTAAGTAAAACCATAGTTGAGAAAAGGACTGCTAATGTAGTTTTCATTGTTTTACGATTTTTTTTAAAAGGTTTTTAATATAATTTTTCTTTGTTTTTCTTCGAGAAGAAAGTTAAAACTGTTTCCATCAATTTATTACGTTCTTTTTCAATGCTGATGGTTTCGAATGGAAAGCCAAAACAGCAAATTTTATATTTTCCGGAATAAGCAACTCCTGCACTCAAATCGTTATCTTTATAAGTACAAAAAGTATAAGCGCCCTGAATTGCCGGCTCGATAGCATCAATTGATTCTACATAATAAACTGTTTCGTTAGGCAAATTATTATATTGAAACTCAGATTTTTTTGTATAAATCAATGGGGCTGAAATCATTTTTATCGTTCCGCTTTTATTAGCCTGCGATGATAAAAATTTGATTTTCAGTGTATTTTCGAGAAATTGCCGTTCATCCGTTTTAATATAATTAGTTGAGTAAAAATCCGATGCAATATATGCACCACTCAACATCAGGTTTCCGCCATTCTGGCAATAATTTCTTATTTTCTGCTGCAAAGCTAATGGAAAAGTTTTAAATTCGGGTGCTTTTTTGGCATTTCCTACGAATGTTTGTTTTTGCTTGCCGAGTATTAAATCAATGTATTTATAATTATTTAAATCAATATCGTTATTCAAAACGGATTTGAGCGATACTGAAACAAAAGAAAATCCGGCGGCTTTTATTGCTTTGCCGTGCTGGTACGTATAATCAAAATTATTTCCGGCAATCACTTCTGTTTCAAAATCGCGATTGCTGGCTCCAAAGCCGGGTGAATTGTTGTCGATGTATTTCTTTCTGCGGTCGAACTCAACCTGCGCCCCCACAAAACTAATATCCGAAATGTAAGGAACTCCGGCATCTTTATCGTTTAAAAAACCAGCTGCAACTCCGTTTGAAGTGTAACTATCCGGACCACTCACTCTGTCGAACCCATTGATTATCAGCACTTCTCCATGCTCGTTCGGAGCACGATAAGCCGATAAAATTTCGGAAGGAAAACTTTCGCCACCATCATTCAAAGCTGTAACTTTAAAACTATAAATATTCCCGGGCAGAATATCAATTACAATTTTATTGTTTTTAGTCACTAAACCATTGTTAAATCCACTGTTGTTAATGCGTGTATAAATTACAAACTGCTTCGCTGTTGCTGATATTTCAGTACTATCAGTGACGGCATTCCAATTCAGTTCCAGTTGATTTTTTTTGATAAATTTACAACTAAATTGTTCGACGGGAAGA
>Ga0116155_10002748_pt1 | contig 11862 bp, 8 predicted proteins | sample AD_UKC032_MetaG_FD_89890 | JGI IMG/M metagenome (GOLD analysis project Ga0116155, IMG submission 89890) | Active sludge microbial communities of municipal wastewater-treating anaerobic digesters from USA - AD_UKC032_MetaG | ecosystem: Engineered > Bioreactor > Anaerobic > Digestate | place: USA...
AATCCGGACAATTGAAAGATGATACTGAATACCAGAGAGTCTGCGGCACCATCCCTGCTGAAGTGGGAGCCGGAGGCGACATGGCCCTCGATGCAGATGAAGAGTGGGTCTATTACCGGATCGGTAAGGATGAAGCGGGCAGGCAGATAGCTCCAGGTACGAAGATAGAACCGAATTTTGGTCCCAGGAACATGGGGGCCGGACCTTCGGGCGTTGGGAAGATGAATATTAAAACCGGGGAGATGGGTTTTGTTGTTTCCGTGCCATTCCAGGTCGGTCATATACAGACCAATCCCTGGGTTCCTGGTGAGATAGTCTTTTGCTGGGAAACAGGAGGCAAGGCTCCGCAGAGAACGTGGACGGTGATGTCGGACGGAACGGGGCTCAGGCCGCTTTATCCAGAGTCGGAGTACGAATGGGTCACTCATGAAGCCGTCATCTCCCGCGATGAAGTGGCGATAGCGATCATGGGTCACAGGCCGGTGGGAATTGCAGGAGGAGGATCCGTTCAGGCCGGAGAACAGAAGCCTGCCGATCCTGCCAATCCGGGCCAGGAATTGGGGTGGGGTCCCTCGGGTACGAGGGAAAAACCCACAGGAATTGGGATAGTGAATCTCCGCACCCGTGAGATGACTATCGCCGGACAGACCTTATCAGGAAGCGGGTTGTGGCATGTGAATGGTTCAGCCGACGGACGTTTTGCAGTGGGGGATGACTTTGAGCGCAATATATGGCTCATCAACCGGAAGACGAATGAGATGATCCTGCTTTCAACCGGGCACAAGGTCACGGCTTCCGATCATCCGCATCCGACATTCAGTCCCGACGGCACACGTATCGAGATCCAGTCGGCGATGCTTTCGGACGATAACAGGTCGATGAATATATGTGTTATACCGGTACCGGAGGAGTGGCTGAAGGAATAAGAGGTGAGAGGTGAGGTGCAAATGCGTGAAGGAGACTAAGCGACAAAGGGACTGAGAGACTTAGAGACGTTTGAAGGGAAAATCTGCGAATATTTATCGTCTTACAATAACTGGACTATCGTTTTACAACAAAAATTTTACCCAAAACGATATGGTTTTAAGGAAAGACGGAAGACGGAAGACCGAAGACCGAAGACAGAAGGAAGAGGGGGAGAAATGGAGAAAGGGAGAATCAATTGTCTTAAATGAAACATTTCACATCTTCTGTCGACTTACTGCCAGCTGCAGGCTGCCAACTGCCAACTTGATGCACGGCGCAAAGACGTTAAGGCGTTAAAGCGTCAAGGCTGGAGGCTTGCAGGTCATGCAAGTCAAGCTGGCTTTGCACTTCGTAGCTTTAGCGATGAAGTGTCGTGCAGGTCACCTCCCGGGATAAAGCTCCGCAGGAGCTTGGGGCAGTCAACGGAAGCCACGGCAGTGGCTTAATGTGAATAACCGCCGGTGCAACCGGAGGTAAGCCAGCCCCCATGCCGTACAGCTCTGAAGGAGCTGGATATGAGGCTTATGTCTCCATTCACTAAAAATATCGTTATTAATTTGACTTTTATCTTTAAATGATCGAAATTTGAGATAGTGAAGTTGTGACCTGCTGTTGATCAGCTTATAAGTAGTGGCGAATTCGGGTATGTCAGAGTTGCATTATGGAGAGATATCATGTTCAGGAAGATGTTAAAATCAGGATTTTTCTTACAGCTGAAAAAGTTAATGATCTCGTGCATCGGCGCCTCCACTGACGCTACTTCGTCAGTCCGGGTCATTGACCTGTGAAATGATAGATCAGGGGAATTAAAAACGATTCATGAAAAAGTATTTTACTAAGTTCATGAACAATCAACTACTGATATGTCAAATTATTAAGAGATATGAATAGTATTATCAGCTTAAGAAAAAGGATAAGAAAAACTCTTTCCATCATTATAACAGTTCATATTATTCTAATAACAGCCTGTTCTGAGTCAACAACTAAAACATCGCAGGTACCAACATTTAATCTCGTACAGGAGCTGAAAAATAAGACTGATGTTCCGATTAGCAATTATATTGACTCATTGGAGTACATACCCTTAGAACTTACTTCGGAATCCGCAATAGTTGAAATTCGAAAACTCTACCTGACAGATGGATATATAATAATTGATCATTCAGCAGCTTTTCCATCTAACAGCCTTATGTTATTTGACAGGCATACCGGCAAGTTTATCAGGTTTCCTGGCAAAAGAGGCGAAGGCCCGGAAGAGTACAGGGCTCCTGTTAGCAATTTTTTTAATCCATATGATAATTTTATTTATACGTATGGAACCAATAGGGGTTCCTTAAAAAAGTATAATCTAAATGGGGAATTTATTGAATCATTTCATACGCCACCAAATAAAGGATCAACCGAGCGAGTATTGCCTGTCGATGCTTTTTTAAGTTCCGATACATTTTTGGGCTATTTGGATAATTCATCCGGTCAGGATAGTCAACGAATAATTATTTTTACAAGAGATAGAATTATTAAGAGTTTTCCACATTATGAGAAATGGGTTAACAATTCTATTGATCAATATGTTGAAATAAGTCAAGATCCAGAAATTACCTCGTGGGATAATAACATCTCATTTAAGGAAAGGTCTAACGATACAGTGTTTTTGGTTACTTTAGATAAACTAATTCCGCGTTTTATCTTAAATACCGGGGTTTTTAAATGGCCATATAGAATCTCAATTCAGGAAGCATCCAATGGATTGGAAAACCCACTGGATTATTTTTCTATAAATGATATGTTTGAAAATTCAAGATATGTTTTCTTTAATTTGATTAATGGAGAAGAACGGGATGCTTCGGATCAAACTATGTTTCATCTAGTTAATAATTACTGTATTCTGGACAAGTTAACATTAAAACTAACGGTTTGTAATAACTACGAAAACTACAGTTCCTATTTAATTGATGATATAAATGGATTTCTGCCAATAACTCCCTTTTCAATTACAGAGCATGATGAATTAATATGCGTTGTTTATCCTATGGAGGTCATAAAATGGCGGCAAAAAAACCCAGACCTGAAAGACCGATTACTTATTAAGTATCCATGGATTGACCAGATTAGTGAGGTTGACAATCCTATATTGGTTATCGGGAAACTCAAGACTCACTAAAAAATTAAGATTATTATCGATCCTATAAACGAGACGACCGGAACGACAAATAAAACTACAGACAACAGCAGATTGATATTCAGGATAATAAAGCCGTTGAGAAGTATATTTAAATAATGGTTGCTGGTTGCCAGCCTTCGCTGAATTCGTCGCAAAAGCTTCGGACTCCGAAAAAAGCTACGGCTGGTAAAACTGGTTGCTTATTAGTCACTACCAACTACTCATTTCTTGCCCCCTGCTCTGTGCCCTTCGCCCTTCGCCTTCTAAAGCTGCAGCGTCAGCGCCTTTCTCGTAGTCTCCGGAGTCGTAAGTCCCCTGTCGCCGAGTTCGAGCCATTTCCTGTTCTCGAATCTCAAAACGATCTTATCTATAGTGTCGTCTTTGACGTTGTATGAGCTAAGACGAGTTGGCACTCCGAGGGATTCAAAGAATTCCACCGTAAGGTCGATAGCTTTCAGGGCACGTTCATCATCGGATCCTTCGGTTATATTCCAAACCCTCTCGCCATACTGCACGAGCTTGTTCTTCTTTTCTTCGAGGAGGGCCTTCCAGAGTCCGGGAAGAACGATCGCAAGGGTTCTTGCATGATCGATGCCATGCAGTGCCGTCAGTTCGTGTCCGATGCTGTGAACCGACCAGTCGCCGGGTACGCCGCACTGGATCAGTCCGTTAAGAGCCATCGTGGCCGACCACACCAGGTTCGACATTGCCTCATAGTCGGCAGGATTGGCATATACCTTCGGTCCCTCTTCGATCAGTGTTATGAGAATAGCCTCTGCAAACCTGTCCTGTATCGGAGCATTGACCGGATATGTAAGATACTGTTCGATTACATGCACGAATGCATCTACGATGCCGTTGGCAACCTGCCGTTTTGGGAGTGTTCCGGCTGCATCGGGAAGCAGGAAGGAAAATTTCGGGAATACCAGCGGTGACGCGAAGGACAGTTTCTCATCAGTTGATTTTCTGCTGAGAACCGAGTTCTTGTTCATCTCGCTTCCTGTTGCAGGAAGAGTAAGTACCGTACCCAGCGGAACAGCAGAGGCGACCGGCATTCCTTTGGCAAGAATATTCCAGGGATCACCAAATTTATAAGGTATGGCAGCAGCAATGAACTTTGTGGCATCGATAACCGATCCTCCCCCAACAGCAAGCAGGAAATCGATACTCTTTTCCCTGGCGATCTCCACAGCCTTCATGGCAGTTTCGTACAACGGATTGGGCTCAATTCCTCCAAACTCTGTCACCTCAAATCTTTCGAGGGCAGCCTTTACCTTATCATACACGCCGTTCTTCTTTATGCTTCCGCCTCCGAAAAGAAGCATCACTTTACTTCCTGCAGGAATCTGTGTTGAGATTTTCGGGAGCTGGTCCTTCCCGAAAAACACTCTTACGGGATTATAGAATTCAAAATCTGTCATGATCTTTATGTTATGTTTTACCTGAATAATGCTTATTAAAATTCGTCTTTTCTATCTCCAGATATCCATTATCTCCATTACAATAAGTTGATAAGCAAACCATTCCCCCCTTCAGGGGGGCGGGGGGGCGGTTGAACCGGGATTCAGAATGTTGAATAACAGTTTGGCTTAAAACAATTAATACCCTGATACTGCTATCTAAACAACTGAGGAGCGAATTCCGACAGGTATGTCCTCCAGTTAGTCCAGGTGTGTCCGCCTTCGCTTTCCCTGTATACATAGGGGAACTTCATTGCGTCGAGCTTGCTCCTGAATTCAACATTGTTCTTGTAAAGGAAGTCGGTCTTGCCGATGCCGATCCAGTAAAGTTTAAAACCGTTTTTCAACTGTTGCTGCAGGGTTGCATCGATATTGTCATAGACTTTTGATGTAACCTTTGGATCGCTCATTATTGCAGCTGAGAAGAGTCCGACATAATCGAACATATTTGGATAGAACCTCGAGATGTGCAGCGAGTGATAACCTCCCATCGATAGTCCGGCTATTGCCCGGCCCGGTTTTTCCGTTATAACATTGTAATTACTTTCCACAAAGGATATGATATCCTTAAAAGTCTCTTCATATTTTCCGTCCATGGTGTTTGGGAGCTGCATGGTCGGTTTTTGAAAACCAAGGGTCGATTCTCCGGGGGCGGCTTCCTGAACGACATTGCCGTTTGGCATCACCACTATCATTGGTTTGGCTTTTCCCTGAGCGATCAGGTTATCGAGTATCTGGGATGTTCTTCCAAGATTGATCCAGGCTTCTTCGTCGCCTCCCATCCCGTGAAGCAGGTAAAGCACGGGGTATTTCTGTTTTGAGCTCTCGTATCCTGCCGGGGTGTAAATGGTGATGCGTCTTTTCATTCCAAGCGAGGGGGAGTCGTACCACCTTCTTGCAACTGTTCCGTGAGGAACGTCATTCACCTGGTAAAGATCGCCTTTGCCGCCGCCCACGATGAAAACGTTGGTTACAGTGGCTACGTCCCTGATCATGTAGACATTATTGGGATCGGTATTTCTGAGGCCGTCGACCGTAAAGGAATAGCTGTAGAGATCGGAGGCCAGGGGAGCGGTTGTAAAGCTCCATAGGCCCTTGTCGTCTTTTGTCATCAGTTCCGAACCCGGAGTCCAGCCCTGAGCCGGCATCCAGTCGCCGGTCAGTTTTACTTCTTTTGCATCGGGTGCCTGGAACCTGAAGGTGACAGAGTTATCGGGATTGACTTCCGGAGAAATGATGTTTGCCCCGCCGAAAAGGGCCTGTTGCGAGAATGAAAGTGCTGAAAGCGTGATTAGTGCAATCAGTGAAAGGAGGAGGTGTTTCTTCATGGAGTTTTAAATTTCTATCTGTTAAGAATAATTATACAACGAACACGCGAATTTAGAGAAATGTTCTGTACCGGTCAAATCATGTTCCCGTTGTAGTCCTGAATTTTTTTCCATCCTCCCTGCATATTGATTTGATCAGCCGTCGTGCCGACATGAGTCCTGTTGGAAGTCCCCCTCCCGGTTCGACCCACTGACCGCAGAGGTAGCAACCTTCAAGCCCGGGCAGTCGCTGCGACAATGGCTTGTACATTGTTTCCGCGTTTTCCGGGGTGATGAACCATCCCTCGAAGCTGCCCTTATGGTTGCCTGTGTATCTTTCGAAAGTGACGGGTGTGGCAAGGTTGGTCATTTCAATCTTTGACGAAATTCCCGGGAATCGCTGTTCCAGGAGACTTATAATTTGTTCTGTTATCCGGGCCTTTTCCCTGTCATAGGCTGTCCTGTCGGCTGCAAGGTTAAGCCAGTAATCGTAGTCGGCGTGGAGCATTACCGTAAGAGAAGTTTTACCGGCGGGTGCCATTGAAGAGTCATGGTTATAGAGATGAACTGCCAGCCGTTCGAGTCGTTTTCCGTTTATTTCAACCGGTTCCTTCAGAGGGAAGCTGAAACCGGAAACCGAAAGAGGAACATCATCAAATGACATGTCCACTCCTGCGCCGAAAAATAACAGGGGCGGGAACATGGTCCAGTTTTCATACATGTGACGGATCTTATCGTCGGTATATTTGCCGTCGAGCATTTTGAATATGGTTGTATATCCGTCGGCTGCTGAAATCACCCGTGAACCGCGGATGATTGTCCCGTCGTCAAGCTGTATTCCTGTTGCCTTATCGTTTTCGGTGATTATCCTGACCACCCGTTTTTTGTATTCTATTTCCCCGCCAAGATCTTTGTATCTTTTTTCAAGCGCTTCCGACAGCGGCATTGATCCTCCCAGCGGATAGCCCGCGTTTCTTTTGTGAAGATAAGCAAAGGTAAAGAACATGAATACAATCGAGAAGTCGGGAAACCAGACCTCATCGAAAGCCTTTTTCAATGCAGGGTTCCTGAAGCGGGCAGCGAATTCCTTTCCCGTAACCTTCATCCATCTCCTGAGTTTGCTTCCGCTTGTGGCAAGAAACAGGAAGAACCTGATCATCTTTGCAAACTTTTTCAAGGCGGGTGTTTTTCCGGAGGTCTGGTCAAACTTAAGGCACATCCTGATGGCGGCAATGAATTCCCGGATGTTGTCTTCATCCTCCGGCGCAAATTCGAGCAGGTGTTTTTCAAGCCTGTCGATATCGGAATAGAAAGTCAGAGTGCGGCCATCCTCAGTTTCAAAAATGGCATACCGGTCGAAATTTATGAATTCCCTGTTGGTTGTGACTCCCGCTTCCTCCCAGTAATCGTGCATGACGCTGTCGGGTGATGATCCGACGAACCAGTGTATGCAGCCGTCGATGGTGTAGCCTTTCCTCTTCCAGGCGGTGCAAAGTCCCCCGGGTTTGTCGTGCATCTCGAAGATCCGCGTATTGTAACCGTTCATTCTGGCATAGATACCGGCTGCAAGCCCGGCAAAACCGGCCCCGATGATCAATACCGTGTTGTCGTTGTTCTGTACTGACATTTTTCTGAGTTTTTTGTTTAAGGAAAATCAGTTTCTTTGTAAAAGAAAAGATAAGAATCTTATTTCAAATCAGATATGGCGAAACTCGGGAAAATTTTACTTCTTTCGGTTGTGACAGGTACTTTGTTTCAGCCCTGGATTGGTTCACAGCCTGTAGTCAGGACGGGCATTGAACTTGTTAATGTTAAGCCGCTTACAGTTCCTGTGGTTGTTGATGGCGAGGCTCAGAAAATTCCGGAATTTGAGGATCCTGAGAAATGGATCCGTCATGATCTCTGGGTGGAGACGGAGTTTGACACCGACGGCGACGGCCGGAAGGACAGGATGCATGTCGATGTTACGCGTCCGGTTCAGACGGAGGATGGTAATATGAAACTCCCTGTTGTTTATGAATCGAGCCCATATTTTGCAGGGACGGGGTCATCGGCAAGTCAGTATTTCTGGAATGTAAGACAGGAGCTGGATGAAGATCCTGCAGAAAGGCCTGAAATGCCTGCAATCGAAAGGAGGGGGCAGCGCCCTGTGATATCAAATTCCCAGACGAGGGCCTGGGTTCCCTATGGTTTCATTGTGGTTCATTCGTCAGCTCCCGGGACCGGTCTTTCGCAGGGATGTCCGACAGTCGGCACAAGGATAGAAGCGCTTGCCCCGAAGGCAGTCATCGACTGGCTTAACGGGAGGGCAAGGGGATTCACCACTCCTTACGGGACCGAAGAGATTAAGGCTTTCTGGACCACCGGCAAGGTGGGGATGATAGGGACCTCATATAATGGAACCATACCTTTTGCAGCTGCTACAACAGGAGTTGACGGACTCGAAGCAATAATTCCGGTCTCTCCCAACAATTCATACTACCATTATTACCGTTCGAACGGTCTTGTCCGCAGTCCGGGCGGCTACCTGGGCGAGGATGTCGATGTTCTGTACGATTTTATCCATTCAAATCCCGACAACTGCGAATACTGTGACAGTGTTATAAAAAGGGGTGTGATGCAGGCGAAGCATGACAGGAAAACCGGCGATTACAATGACTTCTGGGCTGAGCGCGATCTGATGAATTACATGAACGATTTCAGGGCAGCCACTCTGATGGCTCACGGGTTCAACGACTGGAACGTGATGATAAGCCACAGCGCCCGGTTTATTGATGTTCTGAAGAAGAAGGGAGTTCCGCTCCAGGTTTATTTCCACCAGGGTGGACATGGAGGAGAGCCTCCTTTCCGGATGATGAACAGGTGGTTCACACGCTATCTTTTCGGGGTTGAGAACGGTGTTGAAAAAGACCCCATGGCATGGATTGTCCGTGAGACCGACGACAGGCTTAAGCCCACTCCTTATGCTGATTATCCAAATCCCGGGGCATTGCCGGTGAAGTTTTTCCTTTCACCTGGTGCACCTCAGACCGGATCGCTGGTCTTAACCAAACCGTCAGCAAACAGCTATGAGACTCTGGTTGACAATTTTTCATTCAGCGGGAGCACTCTTGCCAGGGCTGAATGGACAGAACACAGGCTTATTTACCTTACCCCTCCCCTGAAGGAAGATCTTCATATCTCGGGGACTCCCTCAATAAAGATAAAGGCCCTGAGCAGCAAGTCTGCAGCCAATCTTTCGGTATGGCTTGTTGCGATGCCCTGGATTGAATCGAGGAACCCGAGACCTACTGATAATATAATAACCCGGGGTTGGGCTGATCTGAGAAATTACAGGTCGCTTACTGAAAGCGAACCGCTTAAGGTGGGGCGTTTTTATGAAATGACCTTTGAGCTCGAACCCGACGATCAGATTATACCTGCAGGCAGGCAGATAGGGCTTCTTATTTTCTCGAGCGACAGGGAATATACTCTGTGGCCTGATCCGGGAACAAGACTTACAATCGATCTCGGAGGAACGGAGCTTACTATCCCGGTTACAGGTGGAATGGGAGGAGTGAAATTCGAATAGTTTATTCCTGAAGTTTTTTCTTTTTCATTTTTAACGTGTCGGGATAAATATTTCACAGAGCGGTCGCTTAAATCTTAATGAACAGCTTGTTTTTGTACAGCCAGTAGCAGATGTACCACAGCCCGGCCCATATTCCCAGGCTGGTCAGCATTCTGACAGTCGTTTCGCCTCCCCACGAGAACAGCAGCTTGACGAAAGGCTGGATGATTGTCCTGATGAAATCGGCTCCTCCTATGTGGAAGAAGATATAGATGAAGATGCTGTTCATGCCGACAATAATAAAGAACCGGGAGCCTTTTTTGAAAAGCTTTTTAACATCGATCAGCCAGTAGCAGAAAGCTAGCGCAAGGATTGTCCAGCCGCCGCTGGCAAGCACGAATGACGATGTTGCTATCTTCTTGATGATCGGTGTGATGTTCAGCAAGTCGAGGGCATAGCCGGCAGCCAGTGCAGCCACACCCGCTATTGCCAGTGTCCGCAGTTTGTATGAATGGCTTTTGTCGCTCATCAGCAGTTTCCCGCAAAGAACGCCCCAGACTGTGTGGGCTGTTGTCGACACAAAATTCAGGGTAGCCCATTCGCTTGCCTTCTCCACACCTTCGATCTTGTTGTTAAACCAGGCTCCGAGGTTCTCATAGTTCACCCAGGGGTGATTGAAACCTTCGACAGGGAAGAAACGGTAGGCCAGATCGATAAGGAGAAGGATTGTAAGGCTGAAGATGATCTGGAAGCGGAAGCTCTTGTTTCTTATAAGGTAGGCGACAATATAGGTCACGGATAATTGAGCCAGGACGTTCTGGAACCTGAAAACAAGTTTGTCGGCCTGGATGAAGTACAGGGCCCAGCCGAAGAAGAGCAGCAGGAATGCCCTCTTGTATGCATGTAAGTTGATGGTCCTTTGGCTCTGGCCCTTTCTGAGCCTGTTGGCAACGGCAAAAGGGATTGCCACACCGACGATGAACATGAAGAAAGGCTGTATCAGATCCCAGAAATGAAGTCCGTGCCATTCATGATGGTCGAGCTGGGTTCCTATGAAATGGAAGACAGCATTGTCGGAGCGCAAAAGGAGTGAGAAGAGATGAGTGGCCTCACCAGCAAGGAGGAACATTGTGAAGCCGCGGAAGAAGTCGACCGAAGTAATTCTGCCTGGAAGGGCAGGGCTGGCTGAAACGGGTTCTGAAGACATATTGAATGGGTTCTGGTTAGATCAAATTTAAGAAATTTTTGTTCGATTCCGGAAACCGGCAAGGTGTTCGGCTGTACTTGCAAGAAGCTTCTGGACTGCAAGTCCGTGCTTTATATCAGGGACAAATGTTTCGGTTTGGCTGTTGGTGAGGAAAACATAGTGGGCGTGCATCATTGCCCTGTGCCAGCCTCCCGGCACATGTCCCGACGGGAAGGAAGTGAACGGTTTATAATTGCTTCCTGTAACCTTCCTTGACCATGTCCCCGATTCCTCGGTGTAATATTCAAACTGATCCGGGTTTTCTGATGAGAATCTGATTGCGCCACCTGTGGCATAGAGCTCGAACGACAGGCTGTCGCCTGTTCCCGAGCTGATACGGCTTGCAGATAGAGTGCCGGCTGCACGGCTTTCCCTGTCGAAGAGGGAGATCTGGCTGAACAAGTCCGATCCTTCCGGTACATCATCGTATTGTCCTGCCTGAACTGCTCCGGTGATCTCCACATTCTCCCCGATGAAAGCTGAAAGGAGGCTCAGGATGTGTGATCCCAGGTCGGCCATTGCCCCTCCGTCGGGAGAGGGTGTAAGACGGGTGACACGTTTTTCGCGGTATGATTTCTTAAGGTAATCGCTGTGATAGTATTTGAATTCGAAATGGATTGGTTTTCCAAGCGCTCCCGATTTCCAGAATGAGAGGGCATCCCGTACGGCAGAGGTGTAAAGATACTGGAATCCGACCTGAACCTGAAGGCCGGGGCGTGAGCCTACGATATCGATAATACCTTCTTCTTCTTCCCGGCTTGAGCAGACAGGCTTTTCGAGGTAGATCCTTTTTATGTGGTTCATGGCAGCTGCTGCCCTGAAATGCTGGTAATGGACGTTATTCGGACCAAGGATGAAAATTGTGTCTATCCTTTTATCTGCAAGAAGTTCTTCGGCAGGGCAGGCTTTTTGAAACCCGTATCCGGCTGCAAATGATTCCATGCTTTCCTTTCTGGCCGAGCTCACTCCAGCCAGCTCCACCGAGGGGCAATCGGAGTAATAGTATTTGAGGGAGTTAAGGGAGAAAGCGTGAGAACGGGCTATTCCGCCTGCTCCCAGAAAACCAATAACAGCTTTTTCGTGTTCCATACGGAGTTTTTCTATTTATATCAGGACCGGATTAAGATAGTCTTAATACAGGTATCATTGGTGAAGTATTATCAAAAATCGCA
>Ga0116155_10002756_pt1 | contig 11838 bp, 12 predicted proteins | sample AD_UKC032_MetaG_FD_89890 | JGI IMG/M metagenome (GOLD analysis project Ga0116155, IMG submission 89890) | Active sludge microbial communities of municipal wastewater-treating anaerobic digesters from USA - AD_UKC032_MetaG | ecosystem: Engineered > Bioreactor > Anaerobic > Digestate | place: USA...
CTGCCGCACAAACTGCTGGCCGAGGAGGCAAGCGCAGCACAGCGTGCGCTGGAAGACTGGTTGAACGCTGACAACCAGCAACCGCCCGACATGCATTCGCTGACTGCACTCGACCTGAGCGGTACGCCCCTGCTCGAAAGCACAGGCAAAGCGCGCAACGTGCTGATCATTACCCTGGAAGGCATACCTGGCGCTTATGTCGCCAGCAGCCGGGCCGCGCTGGGCAGCAGCTACCCGCACGACCCCATGCCGCATCTTGGCCAGTGGGCAGCCCGCGCCATGACCGTTCCTGACTATGTATTGCACAGTCACCAAACCATCCGTGGCCTCTATGCGATGCTCTGCGGTGATTACAGCAAGCTCGATTCCGGTACGCCAAAGGGCCTCGAACTGCTGAACAATCCGCAGCGCGCCGCCCAGTGCCTGCCGGCACAACTGCATGCGGCGGGTTACAGCACGCACTTCCTGCAGGGCGCAGGTCTGCGCTTCATGGCCAAGGACCGCATCATGCCGATGATGGGTTTCGACAAAACCCGGGGGCGCAACTGGTTCCCCAACAAGCCGTATATAGAATTCCCCTGGGGCATGGACGACAAGGCATTTTTCGAGGGTTCACTGCTCTACGTGCAGCAACTGCGCAAGAAGAAACAACCATGGATGCTCACCCTGATGACCGTGGGCACACATCAGCCCTACTCGGCGCCGGATGATTATCTGCAACGCTACCCGGACGCCAAGACCGCAGCCATTGCCTACCTGGACGATGCCGTTGACAGTTTCATGACCGCTCTGGAGCATCAGGGCGTGCTGAAAGATACGCTGGTAATCATCACTACCGATGAATCCCACGGCATTGGCAATCAGCGCCTGGCATCGGCATGGGGCTTCAATCTGCTGCTGGCGCCCGAACAGGCGCAACTGCCGACGATCAAATCCGGGGTCTATGGTCATGTCGATCTGACTGCCACAATCCTCGACTACCTGAAACTGCCAATGCCCGCAAACATCAGCGGTCGCTCGATGCTGCGCAATTACGGCAGCGGCCGGGAGATGCTCTCCTACACCAACGGCATGCTGCGAAAGCACGACGGAAACGGTCAGTTCATCGAGTGCGACTTTCAGCAAATCTGCCGCAAATATGAAAGCACTGGCTTTATTGCCGATCAGGCACGTTACCTGGGCCGCAGCAGCAATCAGGAAGGCCGACTACTGGCACTGCAGAGCAACCATCTCGATCACTCACTGCTCAGCGAGCAGACAGCCCAGCAATACCAGTTCGCCACCCGCGAACGCATCAATCTGAAGCAGACAAGTCGCGATGACTGGGCCGACAACCTGGTTGGTGCACAGTATCTGGAGCTGCCCGAAGGCACACACACCACGGTAAAGCTGAGTATCCGGGCACTCAACCCGATGGCCAAGGGCGCGCAGTTCCTGCTCAAGGCCAAGGAATTCGATCGGGAAGTACTGCTACCCATACCGGTATTGCCGACACTCGAGTATGGCCAGCCGATGCTGCTCAGCTTCGGCTTTGACAATATTCAGGAACGCAAAGCGTTTTCCTTTCACTTGCTGGCGCAGGGACAGGGGGCGATAGAAATCAGCGATTTCAGTGTCAGCACCCGGCTGCTGGAACCGCTGGCCCCGACTCCGGCCAGCACCCAATGAAGCCTCTAAGCCAGTCCACGTGTGAAGCCTGCAGCGCAGGTAGCAAAGCACTCGCACCGGAGCAATGCCGAGCCTTGCTGCAGCAACTGCCCGGCTGGCAACTGACAAGCACCGCTGGCGTTGCGCAGCTGGGCAAGACCTACCTGTTTGCAGACTTCAAGCAGGCACTGGCCTTCAGCAATCAGGTTGGTTGTATCAGCGAAGAGCAGAATCACCACCCGACGCTGCTCACCGAATGGGGCAAGGTGACAGTCAACTGGTGGACTCATGCGGTGCGTGGACTGCACCGGAATGACTTCATCATGGCCGCACGCACCGATGTGCTGGCCAGCCAGGCAGCGGGACTGAAGACGAGCTGACCGAAAGCGACCTCAGCGTTTGCGGCACAGCGTTAAGCCATCTCCCAGTGGCAGCAGGGAAATATCCACGCGCTGATCCACCTTGAGGCGCTTGTTAAGTGACTGGATGGCACGGGTATCGGCGGTCTCCGGAGTACGCTCCAACACGCGGCCACTCCACAGGGTGTTGTCGAACAGGATCAGTCCGCCGGGACGCGCCAGAATCAGTGCATGCTCAAGATAGGCCGGATAATTGACCTTGTCGGCATCCACAAAAATCAGGTCAAAACTACCGGCCTTGCCTTCACGCACCAGCGCACCGAGGGTTTCCATCGCTGGCGCCAGGCGCAATTCGACACGCTCGGCTACACCGGCTTCCTTCCAGTAACGCCTGGCGATCGCGGTGTACTGCTGGTCGATATCGCAGCACAGCAGATTCCCGTCTTCCGGCAATGCCTGGGCCATGCTCAAGGCGCTGTAACCGGTAAAGGTGCCGATTTCAAGTAGCTGCCGCGCACCGGTCAACTGCACCAGCAGAGCCATGAACTGCCCCTGCTCAGGCGCAATTTGCCATTGGGCAACCGGCAATGCTGCAGTTTCCTCGCGCAGGCGTTTCTGCAAGGGCGTCTCGCGCAGAGAGACATCCAGCAGGTAGCTGTAAAGTGCTTCATCCAGATTTAGCGTGCGGTTGCTCATGGCCCCTCTCGGAAATTGCTGACTGACTAAGTGCCGGCCAATATGCGTTTGGCACTCAGATAAGATTTGGTCCAGTAAGTATTGGACAGACTGTCCAGCTTGACGGTTCCGCCACTGCTCGGCGCATGCACGAAGCGTCCTTCACCAACGTAGATGCCGGCATGACTGACAGACCTGCCGCCAGCCGTGGCAAAGAACAGCAAGTCTCCTGGCTGCAAGGCATTGCGTGGCACCGCCGGTGCTCGCAGGCTACTCATGGCCCGCGTGGTGCGCGGCAGGCTGATTCCGGCCGCATCCCGGTAGACATAACCGATCAGGCCACTGCAATCAAAACCACTATCCGGGGTATTGCCGCCATAGCGATATCGCGTACCAACCAGGCCAATGGCACGAATCAGCACGTCCTCGGCGACCGGGGAATAAAAACTATCTACTGCACTGACTGGCTCGGGCGCAGGCTTGCTGGCGCAAGCCGTCAATAACGCAATCAGGCCAAACAGGCAAAGGCGGGAGAAGAGAGACATCGGCGATCCGGACTGGTCTGTTTTCAGCACTTTGCCGACTTGCCGGCAAGGGTGCAAGACCAGTCGTTCGCTTAGTGCTGTGGCGCCTGCTCAGGCAACGAGGCCTGATCCAGTACGCGCTTGGCTTCAATGTAGCTGGCGCGCCAGTAGCTATCAGTCAGGCTGTCAACCCTCACCCCGCCACTGCGGCGACTGGCGGAATGAATGAATTCGTTATCGCCGATATAGATACCGGTATGGCTGACACGACCACGGCCACGATGGTTGAAGAAAATGATGTCGCCCGGCTCAAGATCCTTGCGCGCCACCAGCGGCGCGTCCAGCTTGATCATTTCGCGGGTGGAGCGCGGCAAGTCGATGCCTGCCTCTTCGTGGAACAGATAGCTGACAAAACCGCTGCAATCAAAACCGGTCTTGGTCGAGGCACCGCCGTAACGGTATGGCGTGCCGACTAACTCAAAACCACGATCGAGAATACTTTCTGCCAGACTCGGCAGCTCATAAGCTTTCTCATCCACCAGTTCCGGGATCTGATCAGGCTCGAGTTCGATTACCGGTGGCGGTACATAAGCAGCAACGGGGGCTCGGCTGGAGCTCCCGGCACAGGCTGCGAGTAGCAATGTGAGGAGCAAGGGCACGAGGGGTGCAGTGCGGCGAAACATAGGCACGACCGTGTCATTGAATTATAAGGAGCGGCGAAAATACCCGAATGACCCTACTTTTTCAAATTTATTCCGATGAAGTGTGACTCAGTAGTTTTTCCAGAACATCTAACGCCTTCCCTTCCAGACGCACATCCACGCTGCGGCTAAGGGTTGTCACTTCGGGATTGATCTCCACGGTAATCCCTCCCGCCCGCCTAGTCCGCAGCACCGGCTCGTATATATATGGAAAGCTTGCGCTGGTACCGACCACCAGCACCAACTCAAAGCCTTTACTCAATTCGCTATAGAGCAGATCGATCGCCGACTCTGGCAGCATTTCTTCGAACAACACCACTGGCGGTCGCAGAACCCCGGCACAGGCTTGGCATTGGGGCGGCATGCTGCGCTCTAGCGCCGCCATCAAATTTTTATCCTCGGCACCACAGGACTGGCAATACAACGGCTCGATATCACCATGGATGCTGATCAGACGCTCTTCCGGCGAGCCCGCACGCCGATGAAAGCCATCAATATTTTGCGTCAGCACCCAGCATTGCGGCTTGCGCCGCTGTAATTCGGCAATCGCCAGATGCCCCGCATTCGGCTCGGCGCCCAGACAGGCACGCCCCAGCTCGGCCAGATACTTCCAGCACAGCGCCGGATTGTCGCGCAGCACAGGACCCGACAGAGCCGCTTCTATCGGCATACCTTCAGCAGTCAGGCCGTTATAAAGACCATTGATGCCACGATAAGTCGGCAATCCGGAATCCGCAGAAAGACCCGCGCCGGTGATGATCAATATGCGCTCGGCGTTGTCGATGGCGCGGGCCACTGTGAGTATTTCCCGCTGCATATAAATCTTCCTGAATAGCCGCATGACGTTGATATTCCGCCAGGATGGCTCAGTGATTGACCGTATGCGCCAGCATGACCGACAGCTGGCACAACGGTCGACCACTCTGCTCATGCCAGAGGTTGAATGCTGCCTGCACTGCCGCCAGCTCTTTCAGGCTGGTTGGCGCCTTATCCACGATACCCTGCGCCTTCAACGCTGCCACCATGTCATTGGTCGGGACAAAGGTGTCCTTGCCCATCATGCGCAACAGCCGTGGCGCTGAAAGCCCGCCAAGTTGCGCTCCGCGCTTGGCCAGATACTTCCACAAACCGACTATGTCACTCACCGGCCAATCGGCAATCAGCGCGCCAAAGCTGCCCTTTTCATGGGCCACATCCAGCACGAACTGGGCATTGCGCGGGACGCTCCTGAGCTTGCCCAGATGCCGGATCAGCCGCTTGTCCTGCATCAACCGCTCTATGTGCTCGCCACCCATCAGCACTACTTTCTCTGGATCAAAGCCGAAAAAAGCCTGCTCGAATACCGGCCACTTGGCATCCACCAGACTGTGCTTGAGGCCGGCACGGAATACCCGCAAGGCGATCAGCGAGAGGTAACGGTCATCGCCCAGCGCGCGCAATTCACTGTCTGTTTTCGGGCTGGGCAGCCGCGTTTCCAGTGCCGCAGCCGAACCAAAGCGATTAAGGCAGTATTCATGCAGCCATTGATAATCACGCATCTTCGGTCTCAGGCCAGAACAGCAGCCGGCAGATTGATCTCAGAGGTTCATTACTTCGACGAAGCGTGGCGTCGCCGTTTCGTCGATCTTCAGGCTATTGAAGTCGAACAAGTTGCGATCGGCCAATTGCGATGGCACCACATTTTGCAGTGCACGGAACATTATCTCGGTACGTCCCGGCGATTTTCTCTCCCACTCCTGCAGCATTTCCTTGACCACCTGGCGTTGCAGGTTTTCCTGCGAACCGCAGAGATTGCACGGAATGATCGGAAACGCATGGAGCTCGGAGTAAGCCTCGATGTCTTTCTCGCTGCAATAGGCTAGCGGCCGGATCACCACATTGCGGCCATCGTCAGCGCGCAACTTGGGCGGCATCGCCTTGAGCGTGCCACCGTAGAACATGTTTAGAAAAAAGGTTTCCAGAATGTCATCGCGATGATGGCCGAGCGCCATCTTGGTCGCACCGATTTCATCGGCATAGGTGTACAGCGTGCCGCGCCGCAGACGCGAGCAGAGCGAACAGGTGGTCTTGCCTTCCGGTATTTTTTCCTTGACCACCGAGTAGGTGTCTTTCTCGATCACGTGGTAAGGCACACCAATCGAGGCCAGATATTCGGGCAATACATGCTCGGGAAAACCGGGTTGTTTCTGATCCATGTTCACCGCCACCAACTCGAAGCGGATCGGTGCGACCTTCTGCAGATACAGCAGGATGTCGAGCATGGTGTAACTGTCCTTGCCACCCGACAGGCAGACCATCACCTTGTCGCCATCCTCGATCATGTTGAAATCGGCAATCGCTGTACTGGCCAGCCGGCGTAGCCGCTTCTGCAATTTGTTCTGGTTTACCGAAAGGTTGCCCATGGGCCTGAAAATCTCGATGGAAACTGAAGTTGGCCATTTTACCCACAAACACGGCCCGGCCACCCCCTGCTGTGTATGGCAGGCTGCTAGACTCAGCCGATGCATGAAGACCTCGACCCACGCCTGGATCTGGCGGACCACGTTCACTTGCTGTTGCAGGAGTTGCCTGCCGGTTGCAGCGAATATCTGCTTATCCAGCAATTGAAAGCCCGGCACAGCTCGCACATTCCGCAACTGGACATCAAAGACCGGCTAGTGCTGTTTCGCACGCACTTCCTGCTATTTAACGCTCTGTACCGACTGCGCCAGCGTCTGCTTGAAGATGGCCAGAGCCAACTGCTCATCAGCCCGACCTGTATTCGCTTGCTGCCATTGGAAAATTCCGGCAGCGCGATCGGTGAGCACGACGCCCTGGCTGGCTATTACTTGAATATGGACAATCTGCGCAACACCACCGAACAGGATGTGCAGCGGCTGATGATGAGTTTCTGGAGCCGCATGCAGGGTGGCGATGAAAAACAGGCGGCAATTGAATTGTTCGAGCTGGACAAAGGCGATGAACAACCGACCCTGACAATCATCAAACAGCGCTATCGGCAACTGGTCAGCCTGCATCATCCTGATCGGGGCGGTAGCACTGTCCGACTGCAATCCATTAACAAAGCCATGGAAATCCTTAATCGCTATTATAAATAGCTTTTAAAGACCAATTCGCTCTAAAGACTGCGCATTTCCCTGAAAAGCCCTGACCTATACTGCGACAAGCGGTCGCACTGATTGAGCCCAGAACCCGGTTGCGCTGGCAATGCGCGCAGGGCCCCGGGCTGGATGCGTCCGTACCATCAGGGGAGGTGCTTGCATGATAAGTCACGTACTGGGGTTACTTACAAATCCGAAACAGGAATGGAAAAAAATTCGCGGCGATGAGGAAACCATCAGCCACATGTATTTCACCCATGTGCTGATCCTTGCTGCCATTCCGGTAATCTGCGCCTATATCGGCACTAGCCAGGTGGGCTGGAGAATAGGTGGTGGCGAAGCCGTCAAGCTGACCGAAGCCAGTGCCTTGCAGATGACGGCATTGACTTACGTTGCCATGCTGGTAGGCGTGGCTACTCTGGGCGCATTTATTCATTGGATGTCACGTACCTATGACGCCAAACCCACCATCACCCAGTGCGTCATTTTTGCCGCCTATAACGCAACACCCCTGTTTATTGGCGGGCTTGCCGCGCTCTACCCAAACCTGTGGCTAACCCTGCTGGTCGGGACAGCAGCCATTAGCTACACGGTATACCTGCTGTATGTCGGCATACCGGTGTTCATGGACATTCCGGAAGAAGAAGGTTTTGTCTATGCCAGCTCGATTCTGGCCATCGGCCTGGTAATGCTGGTCAGCATGATGGTCATGTCGGTAGTGATCTGGGGCTTGGGCGTCGGCCCGGTCTACACCAGCTGAATCCATGCAACTGTAATACCCGAAGCCGCCTTCCAGGGCGGCTTCGTCGTTTTCAGGCTGCCGCTTGACGTTTGCTTGGGCATAATCAGCAAATTCAAGCGGAGCAGACGATGCCAGAACAGATCCATGATCGTGTTGAAAACTGTTACCTGATGGCTGAAGCCTTTTTCCAGCGGGTATTCCCGCGTCCGGAAGTTTCCCTGAAATTGCGCGGCCAGAAAGCCGGTGTCGCCCACCTTCAGGAAAACAAGCTGCGCTTCAACCCGCAACTGTATAAGGACAACACCGATGACTTCCTGCGGCAGACCGTAGCCCACGAAGTAGCCCACCTGATTGCCCATAGCATGTTCGGCCCACGCATTCAGCCCCACGGTGCTGAATGGCAGCAGATGATGCGCGGGGTATACCAACTGCCACCCCTGCGCTGCCACAATTATTCCGTTAAACGCCGAGCTACCACGCGCTTTATTTATAGCTGTCACTGCCCCGACGGTGAGTTTCCGTTCAGCTCACGCAGGCATGCCATGGTCAAGGGTGGTCAGCGCTACCAGTGTCGACGCTGCCAGACCCAACTGACGTTCAGTGGCAACACGCGCTCCGAGTAAGCCGTAAAGCGCCTGTTTAGCTGTCGATACGTTAAACTTCGCGGACTACCGAATGGAGTCCAGTATGCGCACCGAGCTCAATCAGGGTCTGCTCGATTTCCTCAAGACCTCACCCACCCCGTTTCACGCTACTCGCAGTCTCGCGCAGCGACTGGAAGCTGCCGGCTACCAGCGACTGGACGAGCGTGAGGTATGGCGCAGTGAAGGCGGCGGACGTTTTTACATCACCCGCAACGACTCCTCGATCATCGCCATCAAGCTCGGCAAGCGTCCGCTGGCCGACAGCGGCATGCGCATGGTTGGCGCCCACACCGACAGCCCCTGCCTGCGCGTCAAACCGAACCCGGAACTGCATCAGCAAGGCTTCTGGCAGCTCGGGGTAGAGGTTTACGGTGGCGCCCTGCTGACCCCGTGGTTCGACCGCGATCTGTCTCTGGCCGGGCGCGTGACCTATCGCGCCGCCGGCAAGGTGGAAAGCCAGCTGATCGACTTTCAGCGACCGATTGCGGTGATCCCCAATCTGGCCATTCACCTGAATCGCGAGGCCAACAAGGGCTGGGAAATCAACAAGCAGATAGAACTGCCACCAATCCTCGCGATGCTGGCCGCCGGTGAGCAACGGGAGTTTCGTGACCTGCTGGCAGAGCAACTGAGCCACGAACACGGCATCACCGCCGATGCAGTGCTCGATTATGAACTGAGTTTCTATGACACCCAGAACGCTGCCGTGATCGGCCTCGAAGGTGACTTCCTCAGCGGTGCCCGGCTGGATAATCTGCTTTCCTGCTACGCCGGATTGCAGGCGCTGCTAAGTAGCAACAATGAGCAGAGCTGCGTCCTGGTCTGCACCGACCATGAAGAAGTAGGCTCACGTTCAGCCTGCGGTGCAGATGGCCCAATGCTCGAACAAGTCCTGCGCCGCCTGATGCCCGCCGGTGAGGCCTATGCCCGCAGCATTCAGCACTCGCTGATGGTTTCTGCCGACAATGCCCACGGCCTGCACCCCAATTACATTGACAAACACGACGCCAACCATGGTCCGCTGCTCAATGGTGGTCCGGTGATCAAGATCAACAGCAACCAGCGCTACGCCACCAACAGCGAGACCGCCGGCTTCTTTCGCCACCTGTGCCTGACCGAAGAAGTGCCGGTGCAGAGTTTTGTCACGCGTAGCGACATGGGCTGTGGTTCGACCATCGGGCCAATCGCCGCCAGCCATCTGGGCATTCGCACCGTTGACATCGGCGTACCAACCTTTGCCATGCACTCGATTCGCGAGCTGGCCGGCAGCCATGATCTGGCCCACCTGGTCAAAGTACTGACGGCCTTCTACGGTTGTGCCGAGCTGATCTGAGCAGGCTAACGCCCTACTCAGATCAGGCTTTCATCCAGCCGCAGCACCAGTTTGCCATTCACCGAGTTACTGGCCAGCGCGGCAAATGCAGACTCGGCCTGATCGGCCGCAAAACTCTGTTGCAACTGCGGTTTAAGTCGCCCCTCGGTGAACAGCGGCCAGACGTGGCGGGCAAGATCGGCCAGCAGTTCAGCCTTGAACTGATCGTCACGGTTGCGCAGGGTTGAACCGGTCAACTGCACACGTTTGAGCAGTAACAAGGCAAAATCCAGCTGTGCCTGGCGCCCACCCATCAGCCCGATATTTACCCAGCGTCCATCCAGCCCGAGCAGTTGCAGATTCAGCGCTGCGTAGTCGCCACCCACCGGATCAAGGATCACATCGAAGGGCGCGAAATCGCTTAGCGCCTGCAGACCGTCCCCGCGCAGCACACCACCTTGCGCACCCAACGCCACACAATAATCCAGCCGTTCAGCAGAACCGACACTGACCCAACAAGGATTACCAAAGGCCTTGCACAGCTGGATGGCTGCCGAGCCGACACCGCTAGCGCCTGCGTGCAACAGAACCTTGTCACCCGGCACCAGAGCGCCCAACTGAAACAGATTAAGCCAAGCAGTGGCATAGACTTCAGGCAGCGCGGCCGCCTCAAGCAGGCTGACACCTTCGGGAACAGGCAGGACATGCCGTGCATCGACGACAACTTCCTCAGCCATGCCACCACCAGCCAGCAGAGCACAGACCCGGTCCCCCACGCGCCAATCGCTACCGGCACCAACCTCGCTGATCACTCCCGAGCACTCCAGCCCGAGCACCTGGCTACTCCCGGGCGGCGGCGCGTATTGGCCGGCAATCTGTAACAGATCAGCCCGATTCAGCCCGGCAGCGGCCACGCGAATCCTTACCTGACCCACATCACAGCAAAGAGCCTGATTTACGCCCCACTCCAGCCTGCCTTCAACGCCTTGCAATGCCCGCATACTGCCCCCATAGTGATCCTGTGGACTGGTTGATCTGATTTGGCCAATTCAGCTGCCTGAGTCTCTAGTCGCGCTATGCCACCAGACAAAGTGGCCTACCCGGATTATCGGGCATTTGCCCGGACTCAACGGAACCCTCCTCGACGCATAAACGTTCTAATATGCGTCATTACTCATTCTCAAGTCGAATCCGCATGAAACGCATACTCTCAGCCAGCATTCTCGGTCTTTCACTTTTTTTCAGCACTTTACTGCTGGCTGATACCGCTACGCAGCCCGCCAAGTGGCAAACCCTGCAGCCCGACCGTGAGCAGGTGATCGCCAGCCTGAATATCGTCGAACTGCTCAAGCGCCATCATTACAACAAGCCACCGCTTGACGAAGAACGTTCGGAAAAAATTTACCAGAGCTATCTGAAGCTGCTCGACCCCTCGCGCAGTTTCTTCACTGCCGGAGACATTGCACGCTTCAATGTCTGGCAGAATCAATTTGATGATTTGCTGAGGAGCGGTGACCTCAAGCCTGCCTTCACCATATACAAGGTGTATCTGGAACGTCAGCAGGAACGCCTGCAATATGCGTTGAAGCAATTGTCTGGCGGCGTCGACAACATGGACTTCAGCGTCGATGAAAGCCTGGAAATAGATCGCAAGGATGCTGCCTGGGCGAAAAATCTTGCCGATCTGGATGACCTCTGGCGCAAACGCCTGAAGGACGAAGTGCTACGTCTGAAAATTGCCGGCAAGGAACCAAAAGCCATTCAGGAACTGCTGACCAAGCGCTACAAGAATCAGCTGAACCGCATTGATCAGACCTCGGGGGAGGATATTTTCCAGGCCTACATGAATGCCTTTGCCCAGACCTACGATCCGCACACCAACTACCTTTCGCCGGAGAGTGCGGAGAACTTCGACATCAACATGAGCCTGTCTCTGGAAGGCATCGGTGCTGTTCTGCAGACCGACAATGAGTACGTCAAGGTCGTGCGTCTGGTGACCGCCGGGCCTGCGGAAAAAACCAAGCAGGTTTCCGCCGCAGACAAGATCATCGGCGTAGCTCAGGGCGATGGTGAAATGGTCGATGTGATTGGCTGGCGGCTGGACGAAGTGGTCAAGCTGATCCGCGGCCCCAA
>Ga0116155_10002758_pt1 | contig 11835 bp, 23 predicted proteins | sample AD_UKC032_MetaG_FD_89890 | JGI IMG/M metagenome (GOLD analysis project Ga0116155, IMG submission 89890) | Active sludge microbial communities of municipal wastewater-treating anaerobic digesters from USA - AD_UKC032_MetaG | ecosystem: Engineered > Bioreactor > Anaerobic > Digestate | place: USA...
CCCCGTCTCCGACGGAGACCCACGAGAGGGCGGAGACTCCAGCGACCTCCGGCGCCGTCTTCGGCTGCCAGAAGAGGGAGACCTTCTTGTACTCGTTCGCGATCGTCTCGAGGTCGGCGAGCGTCTTCGCCTTGGCGAGCTCCTCGAACGGGAGGCCCTCCTGGACGAGCTCCTTGACCCGGGCCCTGGCCTTCGTCGCGGACTTGCCGGCGAGGTCGAGACCGGTCGGCAGGCCGAACAGCGCCGCGGCCCCGACGAGCGTGTGCTTCGAGGAGAGGTCGGCCAGGTCGATGACGAGGAGGTCGACCTTCCCGTCGCAGAGGCGGGTGCCTCTCCCGAGCATCTGCGTGTAGAGGATCCAGCTTTTCGTCGGCCGAGCGAGCAGGATCACCGATACCGACGGCTCGTCGAAACCCTCGGTTGCGATGCCGACGTTGACGAGGACCTTCGGACCAGCCTCGCGCAGCCAGGCGAACGCTGCCGCGCGCTCGTCGCTGGGGGTCTCCCCATCCACGTGGCGGGCGTCTACGCCGGCCGCCTCGAAGGCCTCGGCCAGGGCCTTCGAGTGCGCCACGTCGGCCGCGAAGACGATCCCCTTCCGGTCCGCTGCATGGTCGAGGTAGGCCTTCACGACCCGGCCGTTCCGCTCCGAGGTGTTCACCGCGTCGGCCAGCTCGCTGGTCTTGAAGTCCTCGCGGGTCGCCCCGACGGCGTCGAGGCTGACGCCCGTCGATACGGCGATGGCCCGGACGTCCACCAAGAAACCGCGGTTGATCCCTTCCAGGAGGTCCATCGAATAGATGACCTTGTCGAAGACCTTCGTGAGGTCCGCCGCGTCCGCGCGCCCGGGGGTCGCAGTGAACCCCAGGAGCAGCGGCCCGCCCGGCCGCCCAGCATGGAAGTGGTCGATGACCGACTGGTAGGACTTCGCGGTGGCGTGGTGGCACTCGTCCACGACGACGGCGTCGAAGAGGCCGTCCGGGTAGCGCGTGAGCCTCCGGCTGCCCGCCCGGCCGATGGTTGCCACGGAGGCGCAGACGGCGTAGCCGGTGCCCTCGAAGAGCGCCCCGTCGAATGCCGACAGTGTGTCGACGTCGGCCCACCGGTCCGCCTGGTCCACCTGGACCGTGAGACCGGGGTTCCAGTGGCGGAGCTTGTCGGCGGCCTGGTCGAGCAGCTCCTCGCGATGCGCGAGGACGAGGAAGCGCCTGATGCCGATCATGGGCAGGTTGGCGAAGACGACCGTTTTCCCCAACCCCGTCGCCAGGGAGACGAGCTGGCGGCGGCATCCCGCGGCGAGGCCCTTCTCGACGGCCCCGAGGGCACCCTCGCGGCCCTGGTAATCGCGGAGGGTGGGCGTCACGCGCCGGCCGCCTTCTGGAGCCCCGCGAGCCCGAGGAGCATCTCCGCCCCGAGACGATCGCGGTCCTCGAAGGCCCGGACCCGGGTGATCAGGACGAGGTTGTGCTCGGAGAGGAGGCGGTTCTGCTCGCGGAGGGCGGCGCAGGCGGGGCAGTCGGGAGTTCGTGCCGAGTTCGTAGCGGCGCTCGAAGACGCCCCCGGCTTGCCGTCGTCGCTCCGAGACCCCGCTTGATTAGGCTGTTCGGCAGTATCCGGAGCCGTGCCGGGATGGCTCTCTACTCTCGTAGAGGTGAGATGGTCGAGATTGTAACCGTCTGGCCCCATTCACTTTCCTCCGTTGGATCGGGCCGGTGCGTTCGTGGGAACGTTCGTCAAGGCATCGAGGACCGCCCTCATCGCCGCGTCGTCCGGCCGGGCGTACCGCTGCGACATAGCGATAGAGGAGTGCCCGAGAGCGCGGGCGATGACCTGGAGGGAGACCCCGGCGGACGCCAGCCGGGAGGCGAAGGTGTGACGAAGATCGTGGAACCGCAGCCGTCGGGTGATGCCGGCGATCCGCTTCGCCAGACGGAAGTGGATCTGTAACGTGTCGATCGCCAGAGGACGCCCCGAGCGGGGCGAGACGAAGACCCGCTTGCCGACGATCGGCCGCGCCTTGAGTTCGTCCAGGGCGGCGCGGCAGGCAGCCGAGACCGGGATCACCGCCTCGACGTGAGTCTTCCCGCGCGGCCGGCGGATCACCGGCCCGGCGACGTCGGCCCAGGTCAGTGAGAGCAGATCGCCACGGGACAGCCCCGTCTCCAGCGCGACGACGTAGACGGGGCGCATGGCTCGGTGGAACGAGAAGTCCACGTCCGACCTCGGCCCGGCCGTCTCGGTCACCCGCCGGAACCGAGCCGCGTCGTCGAACCCGGCGAGGAAGGCAGCGCGCTCCTCGTCGGTCATCTCCAGCCGGAGCGGCTCGACGCGGGCGAGCGGGAGCCTCCCGCGTATCGGGTACGCCGCCAGCTCCGAGCGGTCCACCGCGTCCCGCAGGAGCCGGCGGAGGCCCGTCAGCATGGTGTTGACCGTCGATGGCTTGTAGGCCCGCTGGAGGCGAGCAGCGAGGTCGCGCACCGTGGCTGCGGTGATCCGGTCGAGGCGGATGTCCCCGAGCTCGCGGATCAGGACCGAGCAACGGAACGCGAAGTCGCGCGCTCCGTGCGTCGTGTAGCGGGCCTCGAATGCCTCGGCGTGCGCCTCGACGTAGGCCCGGAGCGTCCACGCCTTCGAGCGTCCGCCGCGAGCGACGATCTCCTTTCGCCAGACGGACCACTCGTGCAGAGCCTCCGCTCTGGAGTCGGCGTAGATCGTCCGGCGCTTGCGGACCCGTCCGGCCGTGCCGGGTACGCAGACCTCCAGATGCCACTCGCCAGCCTTGCGGCCCTTGCGGAGACCGGGCGTCTTCACGCGGCCTCCCCTCCGCGCTCTGCCAGCCACCGCTCGACCTCGGCGACCGGATAGGCGACGGACGTCTCGGAGTAGCGGACCCACCCGCGCGGCCCGCGATCGGTGCGGCGCCACTTGGCGAGCGTGGCGGTCTTCACGCCGAGCTTGCGGGCGACGACAGGGGCGAGGAGGTAGTCGGTCATCTGCACGCGGCCTCCCACACGACGACCAGCGCCAGCCCAATCCCGAGCCCTGCGACGGTGGCGAGGGCGGCGGACGCGAGGAGGCGCCTCACCCGCGTCCCCCGTCTCTGCAGCCGGGGAGGATGCGGCGCTTGCGCCCGTTGTATCGGACCGGCCAGTCAAGCGGCGCGGCGTTGAGACGAGCGACGATGTTCTCGACGTTCTCTTCGTTGATGGTCGCCCCCTCGACGAGACGAAGCAGCGTCCACCCTCCACGCTGGATGCCGTCTGCGAAACCGTGAACGTCGCGGCGCACCTCGAACGGCGGGATAGCCCCGCTCACGTCCGTCCCATCCCCTCGTCGCCGGGCAGGGGCGGATCGATAGCCGGGGCTGCGCCGGTCGCACCGCATCGTTTGCACGGACGCCACTTGTGCCCGCCGATGTGCGACCAGCCGCGCCACTCCTGACCGTCACCTCCGCAGTCGGCGCACTTGCCTGTTTCTGCCTCGAACCTGATCGGCTCGGCTTCCATATCGCGGATGTCGAGGAACACGTCCTCGCGGTTCGCAAACGTGACGGGGTCGGCCAACGTGTACCGGACTCCCACCGTTACCGGCTCTCCGATGCACTCCCATAGCCTTGTGACCGCATCGGGGCGGTTGAGCTTCCGGCGTGCCAGCGCCAGGCCGTGGTCGACTATCACTTCTGCCCCTCCTCCCGCGCCTTCTGCGCGGCTGCGCGAGTCATCGTCGAGTAGTAGTCATGCGTGACGACGAGCCGCACGTTGTAGGTGGCGCCGCAGGAGCACTCGACCATGCACTCGTCGCCGTCGTCCATCGAGAGGTCGCCGGGGTAGATCGTGGCACGGCACACGGGACACGTCGGACTCATGCTGCACGTCTCCTGTTCCGGCTCCGGGTCGTTACAGGTACAGGGGCGATGGAGACAGAGGCCGCACCCTCCGAATCCCACCTCCAGCGCCCCCTTCGTCGGCTCATCCACGGTCGGCCTCCTTCGCTGCGCGGACACGGGCGGTATGCGCGTTGCACTCGCGCCCCGTCGTCATCCCGCGGCACGGGTAGCCCGGCTGGCGGTAGCAGTACGGGCAGGCGACCCGCAACGGGTCGGGGGTCCCGTGCAGTGGGCACCCCTCATGGATGACGTAGAGCGGGCCGTTGGCGGACATGCCGTACCCGTGCCCGTATCGGTTGTCGATGACCGGGCACAGGCACCCGGCATCCTTGGCTCGCGGCGCTCCGGGGGTGAGGGCGAGGGGGCGAGGGGCGGTCATGGGCGCACCTTCTTGGACAGCACGAGCGGTATGCGAACGACTGGACCGACCCAGACGGACAGTTCGTAGCTGGCCTGGTCGAGTCTCCGTTTCTCTTTCTCCGCCTCTTCCTTGGTATCGAACACGGCGGAGCGCACGCGCTTGGCGTCGTACTTCCTCCACACGAAAGCCCATGCCTGATCTCGGCTCACGTCTTCTCCTTCCCGCCGGGCAGGGGCGAGGCGGCGTGGATGCCCGTCGCGTTCAGCATCTCCGCGAGGTGCCGAACTGCGGCACGGACGCGGATCTCATGGGCCTTCTTCGCGTAGTCAGTGCGCTTCTTCTTTAGGACGTAGCACCGCTCCCCCGCGCTGGCCCAGCAGTGGGGGCAGGGGACGAGCAGCGGAATGGCGAGGAGCGAGGATCGGATCTCGCGGGGGGAAGGTGCGGTCATGGCTGCTCCCCCCGTCTCATCGCGGGCGCAGAGGGAGGGGGCCCGGCAGCAGCGGCCTGCATCGCATTCGCCATGCGTGCCGCGATCCGTCCGTCCTCCAGATGTCTCGTCCGGTTCTTTGTCGTCGTTCCGAAGATGATGAACGGCTTCGAATCGTTCAACGCCATGTCGCGAACGCACCCAAGGCAACGCCAGTGAAGCGAGGTCTCGGGGTGCTTCACCTGAAACGCGGCGGGGCGGGACGAGCAGTGCTCGCAGAGAATGCCTTCGCTCACGTCCTCCCCTCCTTCGCCGACGGCGCGGGGGCGGGAGTGGAGAGGGCGGCGCGCAAACGCATCACCTTCTCGGCGGTCTCGGGCAGGAGCATGTCCTCAACGCCCGCGTAGTCCTCCAGCAGCCGTTCCGCCGCCTCCCTCACCGCCTCCGTCGCCGCGTCGGCGGGGGGCGCTACCGAGCGGTCAGCCGCTCCGCCCCGCAGTACCGACACCGCGAGAAGAACCCTTCCGGCAGCACCGTCCGGGAGAGCGCCATCTGCCTGTTGCACTCCCAGCAGCGCCGGGCCTTCGCCGTCCGCCGCATTGCCGCCGCCGTCCTGCTTGAGATCCGCTCCTTTGTGGTCTCGATCGCCATCGCTTGCCTCCACCTTGTTAGTACCGGGCGTCTCAGCTGCGTCGGCCGGGGGCGCGAACAGCGCCGTATTCCCGCGCCGGTCACAGTCGGAGCAGAGGACCGCATAGCAGGCGTTCGGGATGTCGCGCTTGCACCAGTCGCAGGAGGTGTGGACGTCGCTGGTGAGTGGCGCCGCGTCGGCCGGGGGCGCGGGGCGGGAGAGGAGGGCGTCGCGCTCGGCCTCAGCCTTCAGCGCCCGGTCCTTCCAGAACCCGAGCGCATCCTCGGTCACCTTCTGGACGATCTCGGCATACGCCAACTGCTCGTCGTTGAACATGTCATTACCCATGAGTCGGCTCCTGCGCCTTCATCACGCGGCGCGCATAGGCTTCCGCCTTGTCGATGTCCACCGAGACGATGGTGTGGTTCTTCTCGTTGACGCTCAGGACTTCGCCCATGAGTCCCGGCAGCACGCGCATACGCTCGCCGCTGGCGACGCGCGGGACGAGGAGCGTGAGCCGCCTCGGTTCAGGGAGCCCGTAGAACTTGCACTCGCGCCTCTTGGCGATGCACGCATCAAATAGTTCGGTCGCGGTCACAGGCATCACTCCTCGGGGGGGCCACCGTCCCCATTGGCGTCGTCGCCGGGCCAGCCTGTCCGCTGCAAGCGGACGCTGTCGTAGAACCGCTGATCCACGAAAGTCATGTGCGCCCCAATGCGGGCGCGTCCCTCATACCAGTTCTGTGTGAGCGACATGAGCCGTTTCGCCTCCTGCCGCGCCTCGTCCCGCTCCCTCTCTGCCGCCGCGGCGCGGGCGTGCGCGTCACTCGCGGACTCGATGAATGTGGCGATGTCGTCGCGCTCGTTAAGGAGGAAGCGCACGACCTCCTCCAGCGTGTCGCCCTTGATGTCGGCCGAGATGGAGAGCCCCTCGCGGCACGCTTCCACGTCGCGCCACGTGAAGTAGATCGTGCGGCGGCTCTTCTCCAGAGCCACCCGTGCCTCGTCCCGCTCGCGCTCTGCGGCGGCAACGCGCTTCATCCAGCTTTCTGCCCATGCGGCGATGTCGTCGCGCTCTCTCGTCGCGGTTTCGAGGGCGAGCCGGAGCCGGTCGATCTCGGCACCGGCGGCGCGCATCGCGGCAGCGCAGCTTTCGAGTTCGTCGGCCTGTTCCCTTACCATCTTCATCATCTCGTCGTCGGTCAGTCGGTCGCTCATCCCTTCTCCTTTCCCTCGCCGCGCACGGCGGCGAATAGCTTCTCGATCGCGTCGTCCGCCTCGCCGCTTGCGACCCATGCGCGCTGAGTCCATGCCGTCGAGTCGGCGTCTGGCGGCGCGGTGATGTAGTCACGCTGGAAGATGGCCGTCAGCCGCTCTGCCTCCGCTGCAGCTTTCGCGACGGCGAGGAGGCGGGGCAGCAGGTCCAGCGCGCGGGCGGCCCCGACGTCGTGGCTGAAGAAGCTGGCATGGCCCTTCGCGACGAGAGCCTCTCCCTCCGCGATGACATCGGAGAGGGTCGATAGGCGCTCCTCCGCCGGAGGTACATGTACCTCCGGCGTCATGCCGCCGGCCTCGCTGCGTACTGCTGGGCCGCAGTGACCGCGATCCACCTGGCGTCCGCCTCGTCGCCGCCGCCGTTCGCCTCGGTCAGCGCGAGCCCCCAGCGAGCGTTCGCCGCGGCCACCATCGCGTCCTTCTTCGCGTTCCCCTTTCCCGTCGCCGTCCGCTTCACGGTCGCGACCGGGATGCCCGTGTACGGAATACCGGTCTCCTGGGCGATGCGCTGGAGGTGCGAGACGATGCCGCCGTAGATGTGGGCCGCCGCCACCCCCTTGTGGCTGGAGACGGCCTCGAACGCCACGAGGTTCGCCCCGCGCAGGGCGCTACGGAAGGCGCGCTCGAAGGCGATGAAGCGCATCCCAGCGCCCTCGAAGCGGTTCGTCGACAGGTCCCAGGTGCCGGCGTGGACGACGTCCCCGTTCTCCCAGATCGCCCAGCCGCAGGACGTGCCCGGGTCGATTCCGAGGATCCTCACGGTCAGTTCGCCAGCTTCTCGACCGGCTCCGCGGCGACGGCCGGCTCGGCGGGGACCGGCTCCTCGGCCGGGATGACGGCGGGGGCGGCCGGGTCCGGGTCGGTCGAGGGTTCCTCGGGCACCGCGACGGGCTCCGACGCCGGCTCCTCGGGGGCGGACCCGCCCTCGAGATTCCGCGGCGCCTCGTCCGCGGCGAACGGGAGCGCCTCGTTCCGCTCGTAGGCGCTCATCGAGCGGGACCCGACGATCTCGCCGGTGTCGACCCGGACGGTGTCCATCGTGAGCCGGAGCCAGTTCTTGACCTCGGTCACCTCGACGGGCCGGTTCTCCTGCCGGTCACGAACGATCTCGGCGAGGCGCGTGATGTCGAGCTCGAGGGTGTCGATCTTCCGCTTCGCGGTCGCCTGGGCGGACTTCATGTTGCGCTCGGCCTCGTCGCGCTCGCGGATCGTCTTGGCGAGCTCGTCGCTCCGCATGAGGAGCTCGTCGGTGGTGAGGCGGACGGGAAGGTTCTGGGTGTTCATCGTGTCGTGCTCCTTCTCGGGCTCAGCGCCCGGCGGTCATCGGGTCGTGGGGGGCCGGCGCGAGCGCGGCGGGCATCTTCGTGACGCACCACGGACACACGTGCCGGAGGGGGTTCTTCTCGGTCCGCCAGCCGCCCTCGGCGGCGCGGATCTCGGCCTCGACCGGCATCGGATAGCCGGACGTTTGGACGGCACACGTATCGCACTCGATGAGGAAGAGTCGGGCCGGAATGGCGCGAAGGCTCATGCGGCCCGCCTTGCGCGCAGCTTCTGGTAATGCCGCGCGTCCGCCCGGCGTCTCACGGCGCCGTAACATTCCGAGCATCTCCTGTGCCCGTCGGACTCGATCCTGTCGTATGGATGTCCCATGGGGCAGTGCGTCTTGCTGCGGCAGACCCGCGCCGGCGTCCTGTCCCTGCCCTTCGAGATCATGTCCTTCACGTTCTCTGCCTGGGTGCCGAGGAAGAGATGACCGACGTTCACGCACCAGCGGACGTCACAACGGTGGAGCACATTGATCCCAGGCTCGATCGGCCCGTGGGTCAGCTCCCACGCGATGCGATGGGCGCCAGCGAAGCGCCCCCCTGCCTGCATGTGTCCGTACCCGTTCCCGTCCTGGCTTCCCACACACAAGAAGCATCCGGTGTTAGGTTCCGGCTCCACCTTGGCCCAGAAGCGCTCCTGGAGCGAACGATTCGACCGGCCGCTCACGCCGCCTTCTCCTCTCCCGCCGGCAGCACCTTGGCCCTCTTCGCCTTCGCGCTCGGCTTCGGCAGCGTCCGGGGGGCGTGGCCGAGCGCGGTCACGAGCGCGTCGAGGTCGTCCGCGACGCCGCCCAGCGCGTCCCAGGCGGCCATCAGCTTCTCGGCGAGCCTGTCGTCCTGGACGTTCGGCACCCGCCCCTGAACGGCCCGGATCTCACGAACGAACGCGGCGACCTTCTCGAGGTCGGGCATGAGCCGGACCCGCTCGGCCTCGCGGCGCTCCGCTTCGATCCGGTCCCGTTCGGCCTTCTCGGCCGCCTCGCGCTCGGCCCGGGCCTTCGCCTCGCGCTCGAACTCGGCCCGCTCCTGGGCCTCCCTGGCCTCGGCGACGGCCTTCCGCTCGGCTTCGATCTTCTCCCGCTCGGCCCGCTGCCGCTCCTCCTCGGCGCGACGCTCGGCCGCCAGCTTCTCGCGCTCAACCGTGAGGCGCTCCTCCTCGACGCGACGGCCCTCGGCCAGCTTCGCCTCTTCGGCGGCACGCTCAGCGGCGATCCGCTCTCGTTCGGCACGCTGGCGATCCTCTTCGGCGCGACGGGCCTCGGCGAGCCTTGCCTCCTCGGCGACACGGGCCGCCTCGACCCGCTCGCGCTCCACCCGGGCGGCGGCCTCGATCCGGTCGGCCTCCGCCTTCCGGGCCGCCTCCAGCGCCGCCTGCGCCTCGGCCAGCTGCGCCCGCTCGGCTTCCAGGGCGGCCCGCTCCTCGGCCAGCCGCTTCTCCTCGGCCTCGCGGACGAGCCGGGCAGCCTCCTCCTCGGCCGCCCGCCGGGCGGCGAGCTGCGCCTCAAGCGCCCGCAGCTTCTCCGCTTCGGCCTCGGCCCTGACGCGGGCCTTTTCGGCGTCGACGACTTCCTTCTTCGCCTTGAGCGGCTCTTCGATCTCGAGGAGGAGCGAGGTCAGCTCCTTCGCCCGGGAGTCGACGAGGCGCCCGTAGGCCAGCGCATCGGCCTTGAGCTCGACGCGCCTCTTCTCGACGGCGACCCGGGCGTCGCGCACGCTGGCGATGGCGAGGCGGACCTCCTCGTACCCCTTCGGCGTCTCGCACGAGAGCGCCGCGTACTTGGCCTTCGTCTCCGCGATCTCAGCCGCGGTGACGGAGTAGGTGACCAGTTCGGTGGAGGTGCTCATGCCGCGGCCTCATCGTCCTGGCCCGGTTCCCGCTCAGCGGCCGGCTTCTCGGCGCCTTTCACGACCTTGTGCATGAGCATCCTCGTCGGCTTCTTCCGCGGGAGCTCGATGACGATCTCCTCGTCCTTCGCGATGTCGGGCGAGCCCCACACGCGGATGCACTCCTCGCCGTTCCAGTTGCCGGGGAAGAGCGTCACCCGCTTCCCCGCCCACTCGGCCAGCTTCCGGCCGAACATCGCCTTGAGGCAGATGCCGTTCGTCCGGTTGAGGCAGAGCTGCCTCGTCGTCTCCTTGAACGAGACGACGCCCTTGACCTTCTTTCCCTTGTCCCCCTCCAGCTCGTCGAGCTCGACGTCGGAGATGGTCAGCGTCACCTTCCGGCCGAGGAACTCCCCGGCCTTCAGGAAGCGGCCCGGGTAGAGCTGGTCGAAATCGACCGGGTGCGGTAGTGCTTTGTTCTCGCTCACGACTCTTCTCCTTCGAGGCCGAGGCCTTCGATGTCAGATTCGGATTCGTAGACCCAGGACGGGAGAGAGAGGGATTCCTGCCCAGGCACCGCGCCGGGCCAGTGGTCGGACGCCTCGCACTCGATGAGCTTGTCCATGAGGCGTCGGTACTCCACGCGCCCCGCCTCGAGGACGTCCTCGCCGATGACGTAGACCGCGACGTCGTGAGGCGCGACGTTCTCGACGACGATCTCCACCATGCGCGGCGCCTTGCCGTGGATCGTCGTCCAGCCGTCGAAGTAGAACGCCCACTGCAGGTGGTATCCGAGCCGGGCTGCCTGATTGCCGAATGGGATCGGGCGGCAGTCCTTGGCCGTCTTCAGGCCGACGACGACGTCGGTGGCGAGGTCGCGGGTGATCCAGTCGGCCCGGCCCTTGCAGTCCCGGCCGGTGACGTCGTCCGCCCACTCCATCGTGACCTCGGCGGCCCCCGTCGCCAGATACGCTGCGGCGAACGGGTTCGCGCGGACCGCGGTCTGCATCTCGAGGACGGATTCGTAGTCCCTGGCCGGGAGGATGCGCACTCCGCCGCCAGCGGCGGTGGCCTGGAACTCCTCCCATGCCTTCCCCGCCCGTCGGCCGCCATCCCACCCGACGTAGTCGAGCGAGAAGCGGTCGGGCTCTAGGACTGCCGCGTGGGTGGCCGTGCCGAGCTCCATCGCGGCCGTCGGCTGCATCGGATGGTCGAGGCGGTAGCGGTAGTAGAGCGGCGACCGCCCGATGTTCTTCAGGGCCGAGATGTTCAGGGAGCGTCTCCCCTGGTACTCGGCGAACGGGATGCCGTGGCGCAAAGCGCCGGTGGCCTGCGTTTGCACGTGTGACTCCTAAGCGGCGCGGGGGCCGCGGTCGTTCGTGGAGGGGAACCGGATCGGCTCGCCGCAGGGGGCGCGCCAGGTCTCCGGCAGCGCCCTGGGCGAGTCGTCGCAGAGAGAGGAGGGATCGACGTTCGCCGGAAGGACCGTGTATCCCCGGGCGTCCAGCTCGGCGCGGTACCTGGCTTTGCTGGCGAGCCACTGGCGGTCGGCGCGGATCTCGATGTATGCCCGACGCCACGCGACGCCAGCGAACGCGGCGACGAGGACGACTGCCAGGAGGAGGAACGGCGCGCCGAACTGCAGGAGTAGCGCGAGGACAACGAGGGCCGAGCCGAGGAGGACGAGGCGCTGGGAGGCGCTCATGCGGCCCGCCTGCGCCGGCCCTTCGCGGGCGTCTCGGCCGGCCGCGCCAGCCCGACCTCCCGACCTGCGGCGAGAAACTGCCGGAGGATCTTGGCGTACGTCGTGACGAGGGTCTCCTCTACGGGAGGCGTGAGGGAGCGGCTCCCCGACTCGATGGCGGCGATGAGAGACGCCGAGTAGCCGGAGACCTCTGCGACGTAGCCGAGCGGCACGCCGAGGGCAAGACGGAGCTTGTAGAGGATGGTCCCGGGGCGGTCGGACCAGCTGCTCATGACGCCGTCGCCCCCGGTCCGAACTCGCGGATGACGACGGCGATGGGGTCCTTCTGGAGTGCCGCGAGCAGACGTTCGGCGCTCTTGCGCGAGTAGAGCTTCGTGCGCCTCGGGACCTCTGCG
>Ga0116155_10002771_pt1 | contig 11809 bp, 9 predicted proteins | sample AD_UKC032_MetaG_FD_89890 | JGI IMG/M metagenome (GOLD analysis project Ga0116155, IMG submission 89890) | Active sludge microbial communities of municipal wastewater-treating anaerobic digesters from USA - AD_UKC032_MetaG | ecosystem: Engineered > Bioreactor > Anaerobic > Digestate | place: USA...
GAAGACCGGCCACGGCGTCGCCCAGCGGATCCCGGACGACGTCCTGGAGGCGGCCCGATTGACCGTGAGCGAATTGGGGCTGCGGGCGTTGGTGGTGGTGGGCGGGGACGGCTCGCTCAGCATCGCCCAGCAACTCCACGAGAAAGGCATCCCGCTGGTCGGGGTGCCCAAAACCATCGACAACGACCTCGAGGCGACAGCCATCACGTTCGGATTCGACTCCGCGGTGGATTGCGCCACCGACGCTCTCGACCGTTTGCGCACCACCGCCGAAAGCCACGGTCGGGTGATGGTCCTGGAGGTGATGGGGCGGTATGCCGGGTGGATCGCGATGTACGCCGGGATCGCCGGCGGCGGCGATGTCATTCTCATTCCGGAGATTCCTTTCCGCTTCGATCGGATTTGCGCCAAGATCGCCGAACGCGAGCAGGACGGACGCCGATTCACGCTCGTCGTCGTGGCCGAAGGGGCGCACGAACACGGCGGCACCTACGCTACAAGCGGCCCGCAGGAGGCCAATCGCGAGGCCCGGCTCGGGGGCATCGGCGCCCGTGTAGCCGAGGAAATCCAGAAACGGACCGGCAAGGAAGCCCGCGTCTGCGTGCTCGGGCACCTGCAACGGGGCGGGCGCCCGACGACGTTCGACCGGCTCCTCTGCACCCGTTTCGGGGCCAACGCGGTCCGCTTGATCGCCGAGGAACACTACGGCTGCATGGTCGCGTTCCGCCCGCCCGATATGGTCCCAGTCCCGATCACCGAGGCCGTCGGACGCCTCCGCCGCGTGCCGGTCGACGGCGATTTCGTCCGCACGGCCCGCGCCCTGGGCATCAGCCTTGGGGACTAGGCCGCCTGGTTCATTGAGTCGTGACCACCGCGAAGTGGGGCGTTGAGAGTTGAGGAACTGTGACGCAAGTGGGTGCAGGGGAACTCATCCCTCCCTCCGCTGCTGCCAGCGCTGTTTTCGCCTGTTTTCGCCTTGTCCCTCCATCGGTCCCGAACTACCTTTTCCCCATGCCCGCGCCTGGATCGACGACCGAACTGGACGGACTCCTTCTCGTTCTCGACCAGCCGGGTCCGCACAATGCCTGTTGGGCGCCGTCCGCGCAGCTCGAGCGCTATGACCACCAATCAAACCAGCACGAAGGGTAGCGAGAGTGGTCCTGCTGAAGAGTACAAGACCTTGCGCGAGGAATTGCTGCAGGCAAAGACCGCCGCAGCCCGGTTCGGCCGGCTTGCTTGCTTCGCCAGTGCCTGCCTTATTCCGATGTTCGTGTTTCGAAGATTCGCCGAGCTTGAGCTTACCGAACCTGAGCTATTGATCGGCGTGGTTGCGACGATCGCGTCGGCGGTCTCCTGCACTGTGCCTGGCTTGCTCCTTGAGCCCAGGGCCACACCGGCCCGATTGACCGAGGGATTGTAAAGAAGGGAAGAAGCGCGAGAAGGCCGCGATCAGGCCGACTCCACCCAACAGCCCGCGAACAGACAATGGAATCACCATGAACAACGGAATCGCTATGAACTCGACCCGACAGATCCTCGCTCTCGTGGCGGGCTGCGTGCTCGCCGGAACCGCCAGTTGCGTGTGGGCCCAGGATTGGCCCCAATGGCGCGGCGCAAATCGCGACGCCAAAGCTGTGGGGTTCAGAGCGCCTCAAACCTGGCCCAAAGAACTGACACAGAAGTGGAAAGTCACCGTCGGAGAGGGCGCGGCTACCCCCTCCCTGGTGGGGAACGACCTCTTTGTGTTCGCCCGCCAGGAGGGAGGGGAAATCCTGCGCTGTCTCGACGCGGCGACCGGCCAGGAACGGTGGCGTGACAAACACGACGCCTTGGGCGCCGAAGGACCCGCTTCGGGGCACTCGGGACCCCGTTGCTCACCAACGGTGGCCGAGGGGAAGGTCGTGACCCTGGGACTCCGGGGTGTGTTATCCTGCCACGAAGTCGCCAGCGGCAAGCGGCTCTGGCGAAAAGAGGATTTCACGGGCGCCTGGCCGCGCTTCTTCACCTCCGCTTCGCCACTGGTCGCCAACGGCCTTTGCGTGGCTGTGCTCGGAGGCCCGGGAAACGGCGGCGTGATCGCCTACGACCTGGCCAGCGGCTCCGAAAAGTGGCGCTGGACCGGTGATGGCGCCGCCTATGCCTCCCCCGTCTTGATCACGGTGGACGGCACGCCGTATGCCCTGACCCAGACCGACACCAAGATGGTGGCGCTGGCGCTGGCCGACGGCAAGCTGGCCTGGGAAACGCCTTTTGTCGTCCAAGGTCGCGGCTACAACGCCGCCACCCCGATCGTCGCAGGTGACACGGTCATCTACCTCGGTTCCGGACGCGGCGCGACGGCGGTCAAGTTCGAGAAAGAGGAATCCGGCCTCGCGGGGAAGGAACTCTGGAAGAACGCCGACAATAGCGTCCAATTCAACACTCCGGTCCTGAAGAGCGGCTTCCTCTACGGACTCACGGCCGGCAACGAGTTCTTTTGTCTCAATGCCCAGGACGGCAAGACCGCCTGGACCGCGCCGTGGGCGCCCGCGGCGACCGACGCCGCGCCGGCATCGACCGGCGGCGGCGGGCGCGGCGGGCGCGGCGGGCGCGGTGGCGGGGGGAGCGGTTTTGGCTCGGTGGTGGATGCCGGGTCGGTGCTGCTAGCCCTGACGCCCTCGTCGATGCTGGTGGTTTTCGAGCCAAATCCTCAAGCGTACAAGGAAATCGCCCGCCTCAAGGTGGCCGACTCGCCGACCTACGCGTATCCGGTCGCCTCGGGCAACCGCCTCTTCATCAAGGACCAGGATGCGGTGACGTTGTGGACGGTTGACTGACCGGCAGCACGCCTTCGGAACCGACACAAGGCTCCCGGTTCCCTTTCTGGGCGCTGCCCTGCTTTCTTCACACAGCGTCAGAAGTTCCGCCGCGTGAGGGCACGCGGCCTACAGGCTTGGCCGGGTCCCCTGCCTGCCGGCAGGCAGGCCTGAGGCGGAGCCTCGCTAAGGGTCGATTTGCCTGAGTTGCTTGGCGGCCAGCGCGCGGTAGCAGTCGGGCAAGTCGAAGTGGGCGAGCACGCCCGGCACGAACGCAGCAAGCGGCCACTGATAGCGCTCGGCCTCCGCTATCTCGCTGTAGGAGGCGAGTGCGTTCTTCAAAGTCACCTGGCGCACCGCGTCGCAAAGCAGGGCCGCAAATGTTGCCGGGAGTGTCCCCCACCCTTTGGCCGCCAGATGAACCTGCTCGTGGCCGACGCTCAGCAGCCAATCCAGCACCCGGAGCACGTCGTGGGTTCTCTGGGCGACATAGGGATAATCCAGCATCAGGGCGTGGATGGCATAGAAGTAATCGCTCCCGTACGGCTTCAGGAATGTGTCGTGACCGCACGTGTCGGGCTGGGACTCGCCGATGCCCCGCACATCGCATGCGTAGAAGGCCGCGTCGGGTTCCGCGGCAAGCAGATCGCGGACGCACTGTTCCTCGCGCAATTCGGCGTCGCTGGACAGGTGCGCCACGTAGAGCACTGCCCGGGCCGGGTCGCGGGGCGGACGCGATTCATGGCGTTCCTGAAACAAGCGGTAGACCAGGGCGTGAATCCCAGGCTCGGTCTCGACTGCATAGGTTGTCGCGTGCGGCCAGGGGTATCGGCGTGGTGGCAATGCGCGGAGGATGCGGTAATCGGGCAGGCCCTGCCGCTGCTCCAGTTTGAGAGTCGAGGCCACGATGCGGGACAGGGCGCTGCCCGAGTGGCTCGGGCGCTCACGAGCCAGGGCCTGGGATCGCTCGCGGGTGTAGGACCAGATGGGCCGCGACTGCAATTCCGCGACCTGCCCTTTGGGTGTGCACCAGAGGGTCTCGTCAGGCTCGATGACGAGTTCGGGTTCGGTCTGCGCGTTCGAGACGCCGGTGACGCGGTTGAACCAACGGTACATGGCCTCGCGGTTCTCCTGCGAGTACCCATGCGCGGTCGGCCCGGTGAACAGTGCAATGCGATCCTCCGCGCCAAGGAGCCCATAGAGTCTCTTCAAGCGCGCATACGCGGCCTCCGATCCGCGAATGTCGAAGTAATCCCGTTCCTTCGTCAGCAGGATGACAGGCTTGGGAGCCATGGCGGCGATGAAATCCTCGTGGTCCAATCCCAACGCAAGGGCTCGGGGCGGGCACTGTTCGGTGTCGGCAGGCAGCTCGTTTTCGAGGTTGCGGCGGAAGGTGGTCACAAAACAACCGGGCGCCGCCATGGTCCAACGCGATTCGAGTCCGCACAGCCATGTGGTGAGGGTGCCGCCGCCCGAGTTGCCCGTGACTCCGAGATGGCGCGGATCCACCTCGGGGCGGGTCAGCAGATAATCGAGCGCACGGATGCCGTCCCAGGCGCGCCACGCGCCGAAGAACTCGCCGACCAGAAACTGCTGGTTGCCGGCATGCAGATGCTCGGCGACGCCGGCTCCGATGCGCGATTTGAGTTGGGCGTCGGGGTACTGAAGACGCTCGCCCTGCCCGATGGGATCGTAGATGAGGACGACATACCCCATGCGGGCCAATCCCTGCGAGAAGGACTGGTAGGCCGCGCTGGCCTTGCCGTTGTCCGAATGGCCGCAAGCGCCCACGACCGCAGGGAGCGGAGAGCGACGACCTTTGGGCAGGTAGAGATTCGCCGTCACCAGGAAGCCAGGCCGACTTTCGAAGATGACCTTCTCGATGCGGTAGGCGTCCCGTTCGACCACGCCCGTGACGCGCGGATTCAGAGGTGTCTTCTCGGGGAACGGACCGAAGGCGGCGCGAATCTTCTCGCGCGCGGTGTTCACATAGGCCTCGGCCTCGGCTTTGGTCCTGAGAGCCGCATGGGCCTCGCTGTGCGCCCGCTCGATCTGGCGCACCCGCTCGACGAAATACTCGTGGACCATGCGCGGAAAACGATTCAGGGGCTCGATCGAGGCAGTGACACCGCCGTCGGCAGCCTCGGCCCGGGGCGTCAAGAGGCCGTCGAGCAGGCTTAACCCGGCCAGGTTGATGCCCATGAGTTGCAGCATGGCCCGGCGGCTGCAACCGTGCTGAAGCGCGGGTGGATTTCGATTCTCTGTTCGCTCGTCAGGTTTCATGGCTGAATCCTCATGGTTGGCAGGGCAAAACAAATCCGCATTCAAAGGCCTGTGTCAGCGATCTGACGCTAGCCTGCATTTCTCACCACTTTTTGCAACCGCGAAGCCGGAGTTCACAAGAGAAGTCAGCATGCAGGCGATTTCTCTCTTGGGAACGCATTGGGCGGATGAACCTCTGCGGGGACGGCGCCCGCGTTAAGCCGGCTGCAAGCCGGCGCTCCGGGGCGCCTCGCGACCTCGCCGTCCGCGCGCGGAGGAGCGAAGTCCCGCGTCGGCGTACAATCGTCCCAAGTCATTATAAATGCGCGCGCTGCCCGATTCGGGTTCCATTGCCCGCGTCACGGACCGACAGCCAATGAAACCAGAGTCCGCATCGCGCGTTGGCAAGGGCCTGTATTTGCTCGACTTGATCTGGACTCTATAATAAAGGCACGCACACAGACACTCTGGCGCTATGGACTTCCTGATCTATCTCAGTTGCCTGGGGGCGGGCCTGGTCTTCACGATCTTAAGCGCGGTCCTGGGTCACTTCTTCGGCGGCGACCACGGCCATCTGGACGGCAGCGGCGGCCACGCGGAGGCGGGCATTGACTCGAGCGACGCGCCCGGGGTCTCGGTGTTGAGCCCGACCATCATCTGCTCGTTCATTACCGCTTTCGGCGGCTTCGGCATCATCTTCCATCAGATCCCCGCAACGCGGAATCCGGTCATCAGCGCGCCGCTGGCGGTGCTGGGCGGGGCGATCGTGGCGTCCGGTGTGCTGGCGGTGTTGAGGCAGTTGTTCCGCCGCACGCAGAGTTCGAGCGAATCGCACGTCGCCACCCTGGTCGGCGCCGTGGGCACGATCATCACGCCGATCCCGGCGCACGGGGTGGGCGAGATTGCCTACGTGCAGGGCGGCACCCGATACACCGCGCCGGCGCGCACGGAAGACGGCGCCGCCCTGCCGAACGGAGCTTCGGCGCGGATTACACGCATCGCAGGAGGCCAGTTTTACGTGACCCCAGGCTGAACCGCCGTTCGCACCGACACATCGCCACAACATTCGAGTCACACTCAAACCGATCAATCCAAATGAACATCATGCCGCTCCTCGCCCAGGCCAGTCTGCTGTCGCAATTCTGGGTGGTCGCCGTCGCCCTGATCGTGCCAATCGTCGTGATCATCAGCATCGTGGTGGTTCTGAGCCGCTACACGAAGGTGGGTCCGAACGAGGTGCTGGTCATCTCGGGACGCAAACACGCCTACCGGGATCCGGACGGCAGCGAGGTCAAGCGGGGGTTCCGGATCGTGAAGGGCGGCGGCACATTCGTCTATCCCGTGGTCGAGAAGGTGGACATTCTTTCGCTCGAGTTGCTGACGATCGACGTCCAGACGCCGGAGGTGTACACGAGCAAGGGCGTGCCGGTGAAAGTGGACGGCGTGGCGCAGATCAAGGTGAAAGGCGACGACATTTCGATCTCCACCGCCGCCGAGCAGTTCCTGGGCAAGAGAACGGACGAAATCCGCAACATCGCCACGCAGACCCTCGAAGGCCATCTCCGCGCCATTCTCGGCACCATGACCGTCGAGGACATCTACCAGAACCGCGATGCGTTCGCGTCGAAGGTGCAGGAGGTTGCCGCGGGCGACATGGCCAACATGGGCCTGGGGATCGTCAGTTTCACGATTCGCGACATCCGGGATGGCCAGGGCTACCTCGAAGCCCTCGGCAAGCCGCGCATCGCCCAGGTCAAACGCGACGCCGTCATCGCTCAGGCCGAAGCCGACCGCGACGCCCAGATCAAGTCCTCGCAGGCGACACAGGCCGGGCAGGAAGCCAAGTTCGCCGCCGACACCAAGATCGCCGAGGCGCAACGCGACTATCAGACGAACGTGGCGATGTACCAGGCGGCGGTGAACCAGAAGAAGGCCGAGGCCGACCTCGCCTATGACCTCCAGAAGTTCAAGACCGGCCAGCTCGTCAAGGCCGAGGAGGTCCAGGTCCAAATCATCGAGAAGCAGAAGCAGATCGAGCTGCAGCAGCAGGAAATCCTCCGCAAACAGCGCGAACTCGAAGCCAACGTGCAGAAGCCGGCCGACGCCGAGCGCTACAAGGTCGAGACCCTGGCCAATGCCAAGAAATTCCAACTCGAAACCGAAGCCACCGGCGCCGCGTCCGCCACCAAGGCGAGCGGCTTCGCCGACGCGGATGTAGCCAGAGCCACCGGCATCGCGGAGGCCGAGGCGAACAAGGCGCGCGGCCTGGCCGAGGCGGCCATCATCGAGGCGCAGGGCAAAGCGAACGCCGAGGCGATGCGGCTCAAGGCCGAGTCGTTCAAGCAGTACAACGAGGCGGCGGTGATCGAGATGATCGTCCGCGTGCTTCCGGATGTGGCGGGCAAGGTGAGCGAGCCGCTCTCGAAAACCGAGAAGATTGTCATCATCAACTCGGGCGGCGGTCTGGGCGGCGGCGCCAGCAAGCTGACTGGCGACGTCACCCAAATCATCGGCCAACTCCCGCCTGTGATCGAAAGTCTCACCGGGATCAAGTTCGAGCGGCTTCTCGAACAGGTGCCGGCGCTCAAGAATGCCATGGGCAAGCCGGACAAGCAGGAGTGACCTATGACGGAATCCCCTTGCCTCAATCTCGAAACAATCCAACTCGCTTACGACGGCCGGAAAGCGGGGCGACTCAGCAAGTGGGTGACCACAGCCTTCCGCGGCAAGGTCCCCGGGGGCTGGCTGCTGGTCACCTGCGGGAACGATGGCCTCAGCGGCATCGCCTTCTACCCCGATCCGAAGCACGAATGGGACGGCGGCAGCCTCGGTTGAGTGCATGCGTCTCTTCGAAGCCATCGTCGACGCCAACCACCGCGCCCTGAGCGGCGACGAACAGGCCGGGCTGCGCCCGCACGAATGGGCGGAGGCGCTCCCGGCTGTCGTGCTGACCTGTTTCGACCCTCGCCTGCACCCGCTGATGCCTGAAGTGTTGGGAGTGAGCGAAGCCGATTTCATCTGGCTTACCAATGCCGGCAACATCATCACCAGCCCGCTCAGCAGCACCGTGCGCTCCCTGGCGCTCGCCTGCGGCATGCATGACGGCAAGGAAATCGCCGTCCTCGGCCACACCGACTGCCGGTTCTTTCAACCCGTCCGCTTCCTGCTCGAAGGGCGCCTCAGGAGCAGAGGCATCCACCTGGGAGCGGCGGCGTCCGAACTGGACGAATTCCTCGGGCGTTTGGTCAACGAGCGGGCCAACGTCCGCTCTGCCGTCCAGCACATCCGCCAAAGCCCCCTCATCCCGCGCGCCGTCCCTGTGCATGGCCTCATGGTCGACATCGAATCGGGCCAGATCGAATGGGTCGTCAACGGTTACGAAGCCCAGCCGGCCGCGGAACTCGAACAACACCCCCTCCCGCCGCCCGAATCGCCCCTCGACCCGGGTTTTCGCATTACGGGCGATCTGCCGCCGATCGGAACCACTCAGAGTTCTTGAGTTCGACGAGAACCTCTCCAGAAACCCGTGTTGGTGTTGGTGTGACTGCAATGATCCGGGATTTGCGCCGCGATTGCTGTTGGGGCGCGAATCTGTGTCGAATCCCTCGCCGATTCAGGGCGGAACACAGATTTGCCAGAGGCCAGTTTCCGATTCAAAGAAACGCCGCTGCAGTGGCACCCACGGTTCAGGAACTGCGGCGTTGCGCCGATTTCACGTCGCGATCGCGACACAGAATTGGTCTAGGACTGGTCCAAGTACTTTGTAATGAATACCGTGAGAGTCTCGAACTCTGCCGCAGCACCCGACTCGGTTCGCTGAGTCGGCAGCGTCGGCGCGCGCCGAGACCTGGATTGTTTTTTCTGGCAAATCCTCCCCGCTTCTCCAATTCTGCCCGTGCCAACCGAGACTGCGCCAGCGCCGTGGCGGCCTGGCGCGGCCGTAGGCATAGCAACTCATGTCCGCCACTGAACGCATATTGTTGAACGGGGACGAGGCGATTGCATTGGGCTGTCTCCACGCCGGTGTGGCTTTGGGGGCAGGCTACCCCGGCACGCCATCCACGGAAATCCTCGAGTCCTTTTCCAAGATGGGCGGACGCGCCCAATGGTCGCCCAACGAGAAGGTCGCGTTTGAAGTCGCGATCGGCGTGGCTTACGCGGGCGCGCGCGCCCTGGTCACGATGAAGCATGTCGGCCTGAATGTGGCCGCCGATCCCCTCTTCACCGTGGCCTACACCGGCGTCAGCGGCGCCCTGCTGATCGTGTCCGCCGATGACCCGGGCATGGCCTCGAGCCAGAACGAGCAGGACAATCGGCATTATGCCGAAGCCGCGGGCGTCCCCATGCTCGAACCCTCCAATTCGCAGGAAGCCTACGATTTCGTCTTCGCGGCGATCGAGATTTCCGAGCGGTGGCACACGCCCGTTCTGCTGCGCGTCACCACGCGCGTCTGCCACAGCAAAACAGTCGTCCGGCCCCGTGCCGTCCAGGCCCAGCCACTGGCTCCGCATTTCGTCCGCGACATACCGGGGCGGGTCATGATCCCCGCATACGCCCGTCCGGCCCACCGCCGCCTGCGCCAGAAGCTGGCTGAGATCCAGGCCTGGAACGAGACCTCGGATTTGAACCGCGCGTTGCCTGGCGACCCAGCCCTGGGCATCATCACCTCCGGCGTTTCGTATGCTCATGTGCGCGAAGCCGCGCCCGCGGCCTCTGTTCTCAAGCTCGGTCTCACCTACCCGCTCCCGCTCCGCCGCGTGGCCGAGTTCGCCCGCGGCGTGTCCCGGTGCGTGGTGATCGAGGAGGGCGATCCGTGGCTGGTCGACGCGTTCCGCGCCGCTGGGATCCGCGTCGAAGGCAAGCCGGACATGTACCGCTTCGGCGAGCTAAGCGTGCCGCGCGTCCGGCGCATCCTCGAAGGCGACGTCAGCCCGGAATCCAAGCCGCCTCCCGGCAAACCACCCCAACTGTGCGACGCCTGCCAATACCGGGTGGTGTTCGACACACTCCGCCGCCACGACTGCATCGTGGCCGGGGATATCGGGTGCTACACGCTGGGCGTGCTGCCGCCGTTCGAGGCGATGGACTCGTGCGTTTGCATGGGCGCCAGCATCGGTGTCGGCCTGGGCCTGCGCCACGCGCTGCCGCCCGACGAAGCCCGGCGCGTTGTCAGCGTGATCGGCGACAGCACGTTCGTCCACAGCGGCATCAGCGGACTGGTCGAGATGGTCTACAATCCACCCCCGGGCGGACACGTGCTGATCATCCTGGACAACTCGACCACCGCAATGACCGGCCACCAGGAACACCCGGGCACCGGACGCACACTCGATCACGAACCCACCAACAAGCTGGTCATCGAGGATCTGGCCCGCGCCCTGGGCGTCCGCCGCGTCCATGTGGTCGAACCCCGCGTCGGATCGGAGGATTTCGGCCGCATGCTGCTCGAGTGCCTGGCCTCCGGCGAACTGTGCGTCCTCATCACCCGGCGCCCGTGCATCCTCATTGCCAAGCGTCTCAAGGAGCTGGAACAACGCCACACCGCACCCGAATCGCCGCTCCCGAGCACGGGGATTGCCGCCGAAGCCGCCTGTTGCCCGAACGGCGTTCCGGCGGGCGCCGGCGCGGATCGCCCCAAGAGCGGGATCTGACTATGACGTCGACCGTAACCAACATTGTTGTGGCCGGCCTGGGCGGCCAGGGCGTTCTCAAGGCCAGCGATGTCCTCAGCGACGCCCTGCTGCGCGCCGGACACGATGTCAAGAAGAGCGAAGTCCACGGGATGGCCCAGCGCGGCGGATCGGTCCGAAGCGACGTCCGGTACGGACCCGAGGTGTTCAGCCCCATGGTCTCGCCCGGGGAGGCCGATTACCTGGTTGCGGTCGATTCCAGCCAGGTGGATGTCTGTCGCCACCTGTTGCGCCCGGGCGGCGTTGTGATTGCGCCTGACGCCATCGAGGCCGCCGCGCTCCCCAACCGACGCAGTCTGAATGTGGCTCTGACGGGCGCCCTGAGCGCGCACCTCGACTTGCCCGCGGAGCTCTGGACGGCGGCCTTGCACGCCAATTTCCGCCAGGACTTGTGGGCGGCAAACGAACAGGCGTTCCAGCTCGGACGCCTCAGCCAAAGCGGCTCTGCAAAACGTCCATCGACCTGAACCCAACCCGCAGACCGGGACCGCGACCCTCTCCTGGCCGCGCCCTCCCGATCGCAACTCAACCGCCATGAGCAAGAACTACCAACCCGGCCCGTTCCATCCTGCAAGCGCGATGGACTATTTGCCATTGTCTCAACTGCGCGATTTGCAGTTCCAACGCCTGCGCGCGATGGTGCAGCGCGCCTACGATCGGGTGGGCCTGTTCCGCCAGCGGATGGACGCCCGCTCGTTGAAGCCCGCCCACCTCGAGACGCTCGATGACATCGCCAAGCTCCCCTTCACGGTGAAGACGGACCTGCGCGACACCTATCCCTTTGGGCTCTTTGCGAGCCCGTTGGCGGAGATCGTGCGTTTCCACGCCTCGACCGGCACGACGGGCAAGCCGATTGTCGTGGCGTACACGCAGGAGGATCTGAACGACTGGGCGCAGGTGATGCTCCGGAGCTTTGCGGCGTGCGGGGTGCATCGCGGCGACATCGTCCATAACGCCTACGGCTACGGGCTGTTCACCGGCGGACTGGGGGCGCACTACGGAGCCGAGGCGCTCGGCGCCAGCGTCATCCCGATCTCCGGAGGCAACACCGATCGCCAGGTC
>Ga0116155_10002774_pt1 | contig 11806 bp, 9 predicted proteins | sample AD_UKC032_MetaG_FD_89890 | JGI IMG/M metagenome (GOLD analysis project Ga0116155, IMG submission 89890) | Active sludge microbial communities of municipal wastewater-treating anaerobic digesters from USA - AD_UKC032_MetaG | ecosystem: Engineered > Bioreactor > Anaerobic > Digestate | place: USA...
ACCCGCACCGTGCCGCCGGCACGAATGGCGGTGGGCTTGAGATGGAGCGGCGGGTAACCCGCGTTGCCGAGATAGGTGATGTCCGCCCCCAACTGGCGCAAGCCGTCGACCAGGTCGCCGATTGGCCGCTCGTGCATGCGCGCCACGCCTTTCAGCACGTAGTCGCCACTGGCGAGCGCCAGCACCGCGGTCAGCGGGCGAAACGCCGTGCCGGCATTGCCGAGAAAAAGCTCGGCCTGACGCACCGGAAAGCGCCCGCCGCAACCGGTTATCCGCCAGCTTTCTCCGCCTAGGTGCGTGACGCCGACACCCAGCACCTTGAGCGCTTCGAGCATGCGCTCCGTGTCATCGGATGCAAGCAGGTCGCGCACCTCTGTTTCCCCCTCGGCCAGCGCCGCCAGCAGCAGAACGCGGTTGGAAATGCTCTTCGACCCGGGCAGCCGAACGCTGCCGGCGACGGAGAGAAATTGGGGGAGGTCAAGGAATTCCATGGAATGGCACTCTCCCTGGCGCTCAGAACCGGGCCAAGTTGGTTGTTGAATTAGGGATTTTCAGTCAGGCCGAAGTGCGCCCAGCGCGCTCCCGCCTCGCCCGTCGCCAAGCATCGACGAAGAACACCAACACCACACCGGCCAGCATGCCGCCTACCAGCCCGAGTGCGAGGAGCAGTTTTTTCCTGGGTGAAACCGGTCTGTCAGTTACGAAGATATCTTCCAACACCTCCGCCGGTTGGGTGTACGGTACAGCCAAAGCAGTTTCGAGCGCAGCGATAACTTGGCGTTGCTTGAAGAACTCCAACTCTTTCGAAACTCGCAGATTTGTCATCAACGAAAGTTGCGAAAAACGATCATCCTTGACCCCGACGTTCGCCACTAGCCTGTGGATGTTTTCAAGCTCCTTTTCAGCGCTTGCAAGATTATCCTTGGCGATCATTAGATCCAGTCGCATTTTCTCAACCGTTGGCCTGGCCAGTTCAAGTTGCCGCTTGGCCAATTCGCCGATCGTTGCTTCGGCGATTTTTCTGGCCACCTCAGCACTCTCGGCACTCGCTCTCAACTCGATCAACGGCGCACCACCGGGCCCCGGAGTTGCAGTAGCTTTAACGATCTGTAGCGCAAGATATTTCGTCGTCGCTCCCGTCGAACGAAGTAACGCATCAACCCACTCCTGAACCCCAGCAGCCTTAGCTACCTTCATCTGAAAAGCCGGCGACTTCATGCGCTCAACAGCTTGCGTCGCTGGCTCAACCGGAACGCTGGAAGTCTGGCCAGCTTGGCCAACCTGTCCAAGCTGCCCAAGCTGCCCAACCTGCCCAACTTGGATCACCGCCACCGCCTCGTACTTCGGCGGAATCAGGGCAATCGCTGCGCCGGCCCCGACCAACCCAATGAGGGTGCCGCCCACGACATAACGCCAGCCGTCCCGCAGCTTTCCCCACAAGTCGAACAGGCTGATCTCGTCGTCCCGCACCATTTCGTTTTCGTTCATTTGTCCAGCTTTCCCAAATTTTCAATGCACCAGCATATCGCCCTTGGTCGACGTGGCCATGGTGCGCCACAGCAGTTCGCCGTCGCCATGCCGGGCCGGGGCGTATTCCTGTACCAGCAACCCGAGCAAGGCCAGCACTCCTTCGTAATCGAAAGCTTGGCACGCCTCATCCAGGCTCGCCAGCCGCTCGGTCAGTACGGCCCACGGCACTTCATGCTCGTAGGCGCGCATGATCAGCGGATGCGACGTGCCTTCCACGTTCTCGCCGATCAGCAATTCCTCGTAGAGTTTCTCGCCAGGACGCAGACCAACCACTTCAATCGCAATATCGCCGTCCGGATGTTCTTCGTCGCGCAATTCCAGGCCGCTCAGATGCACCATGCGCCGCGCGAGGTCGAAGATTTTAACCGGCTTGCCCATGTCGAGCACATAAACTTCGCCGCCCTGCCCCATCGAACCCGCCTGAATCACCAGTTGCGCCGCCTCGGGAATGGTCATGAAATAGCGCGTAATATCGGCATGGGTCAGGGTAATTGGCCCCCCGGCCGCGATCTGCTTGCGGAACAGTGGCACGACTGAACCCGAGGAGCCGAGTACGTTGCCGAAGCGCACCATGCAGAAACGTGTCGCCCCACCCTTTCTCGCCAAAGCCTGCAAGATCAGTTCCGAAAGGCGTTTACTGGCACCCATCACATTGGTCGGGCGCACCGCCTTGTCGGTGGAAATCAACACGAAGGTTTCCACCCCTGCCGCCAGCGCGGCCTCGGCCATGCGCCGCGTACCGACCGCATTGTTGCGCAGGCCCTCGATCGGATTGTGCTCGACGAGCGGCACATGCTTGTAGGCAGCCGCGTGGTAAACCGTCTGCACCCCGAAACCCCGCATCACCATTTCATTGCGATGCTGATGAATCACGGACCCTAGCAAAGGCACTAGTTGGACACGCAAATTGCCACGAGCACACAGCGTCGCCAGTTCCTGCTCAATTGAATACAACGCGAACTCTGAAAGTTCCATCAACAAAAGCCGCGCTGGCTGAAGCCGAACGATCTGCCGACAAAGTTCGGAACCGATCGACCCGCCTGCGCCAGAAACCAGCACCACCTTCCCCCTGATGCACCGCCCCAGCAAGGCGGCATCCGGCGCGACGGACTCCCGGCCCAGCAAATCCTCGATTTCGACCTCCCGGATAGCGTCGACCGCAACGTTTCCGCTGACCACATCCGCCATGCCGGGCACCAGCTTGACCTTGCAATGCAAGCCCTCAAGGCGGTCAATGATCTCCGCTCGCCGCGCCCGACTGGCTGATGGGATCGCCAGCAGCAACTCGTCGATCTGCTTGGCCGAGATCACCGATGCCAATACATCGGGCGGATATACCCTTAGCCCCGCCAATTCGCTCTTCTGTAGCGCCGGGTTATCGTCGAAAAAAACCACCGGCTGATATTCTCGACCGGCACGCAAGGCATAGGCCAACTGCGTGCCAGCCTGACCGGCGCCGTAGATGGCAATCCGCTTACGTGAATCCTGGCTACGCTCGGCACGCAGAAAATAGCTGCGCACCAGAAACCGCGTTGCCCCCACGTATACAATCGCCAGCAACCAATAGATTGCCAGAACACCTCGTGACAACCCGGGGGTATGCGTCAAGGCAATTCCTGCCGCCAGCAGCACCACAGACAATGTTACCCCGCCAGCGACCACGAATACCACCCGATCCTCCATGAACCGAATAACCGCACGGTACAGGCCAAATCGTATGAATATGGGAATTGCCAGCAGCGGCGCTGCCAGCATTTGCCAGCCGTAAGCTGCCAGTTCGGGATTCCACGTTTCAAACCGCAGAGCCAGCGCCGACCAGAAGGCAAGCAACAACAAAACAAAATCAACCGTTACCGAGATGGCCTGTTTTTTTCTGCGTGATAACAACAAAAATCCCTTTAGCATTGACTTACCCCCACCCCAGGGGCCAGAACCACCCCGGCGCCAATGTTTACCCCATACCCCAACGCAGAACCCGCCTGCATCCAGGCACCTCGCCCCAAGACCGAGCCGCCAGCCATCGCTGCATGCACCCCAAGATGCCCAAAATCATCGACCCGACAATGATGATCTACCACCGCCCCGCTATTCACGATGACTCCCTTACCCAACTGTGCCTCGGTCCCAACAGTCGCACCAGCCATTATCGTGCAACCTTCACCCAAGGCTGCCCTCGGCGAGACAGTGGCACTTGGGTGCAGCACTGTCGCCAACTCAAACCCGGCTAAAAGCACTTGGTCGCACAGCACTTCTCGCAGTTCGTTCTTGCCAATGGCAACAACCGCAGCTTCAGTAAATGCCCGGCAGCGGAAAATATCAGCAGTTGTTCCCAATACCGGAAAATCCCAGACTTTTGCTAATCCCGGGAAAGAATCATCGAGAAAGCCCGTCAATTCGAATTGACCGGAAGCCAAGACCGCCTCGGCAACAGAGCGGCCATGACCACCAGCCCCGACAACGATCAGCCGCCGCATCAGTGAGACACCCCATCACGCTTAAGAACCTTGACGAAGGTCAGCCACAAAATCCGAATATCAAACAAAAGGGAACGCCGCTGGAGATACTCAACGTCCAGTTGTACCTTCTCCGGAATCGGCAATTCATCCCGCCCATTGACCTGAGCCCACCCCGTCAAGCCGGGCACCAACTCATCCACCCCGTATTGGGTACGCAAGGCAATCAAATCATTCTGATTGAATAACGCTGGGCGCGGCCCTACAAAGCTCATGTCACCGACCAGAATGCTCCACAACTGCGGTAATTCATCTAGACTAGACTTGCGCAGAAAGGATCCAATCGGCGTCAGATAGGCCTTGGGATCCTGCAGTAGATGAGTCGCAACGGCCGGAGTACCGACACGCATGCTGCGAAATTTTGGCATCTTGAAGATCATATTGCCCTTGCCCACGCGGTCCGACCAATAAAAGGCCGGCCCCTTCGAGGTCAGACGAACCAGGATCGCAACGACCAGAATGGGCAACGCCAAAGTGACCGTAGCACATAACCCCAGAAGGAGATCAAACAGGCGCTTCATCAATAACATTTAGCAAAAATTTATATTCTAACCGGCCCATGCTCGCTGCGACACGATCCAGTGGACCAGCCTTCGTGGACGCTAATCGACGGCACCGAGCCCCCCGTTACAAAAATCATGCGCCGTCCTTTTTGATACCGGACAAGATTCTTAGCAGCCTTGAAGCAAGCAACCTCGGCTCAAAATTCTCCTCGTAATACTTGCGCGCGCTTTGCCCCATTTTGTGTATTTGTTCTTCTGGTGCGTCCCGAAGCCGCTTCACCGCATCTGCTAATTCCTTAGCGTCTTCTGCAGGACAAGCCAACCCCGCATTAGCCTCTTCAACGATTCGCGCTCCCTCACCGTCCAACGACGCAATAATTGGCTTGCCTGCAGCAAGGTACGCCTGAACTTTGCTCGGAACAGTCTGACTCATGATCGGATTTCGAATCAAGCTGACAAGTAGTACGGAAGCTTTTGACAAAATAATTGGCATTGTCGAGAGAGGAAATCTTCCCGGCAACCTAAGATTTGTCAATCCTAACCTGTCGACTTCCATCTGAAGCCATTTCATGCGGCTACCATTGCCGACCAATATAAAGTGAATGTCTCGCTCATTTTTCAGAAGATTTGCTGCCTCCAGAATGGTCTCAAGCGATTGAACCGTCCCAAAATTTCCAGCAAAGACGACGCTAAACCCCTTATCGAAAATAATTGGACATTCACCGCTCGCCACTGGATCAGAAAAAGCAAAATCTCCGGGATTCGGATGATAGATAACTGGAGTGCTCTCGGCTAACAACCTTACGGGCTCGACGAATGCATGAGACTGAACCAATAGCAAATCATTCTTCTTGTATATCCACTTGACCAGTTGCGCTACTAGCCCAAGCAATCTCTCGTCTTTCACGTATCCTGTAGCACTTAAGCTATCAGGCCAGAGATCCTGCACCCAAGTAATCAGAGCAGACTTTTTCAGCCATGCCAGCCAAACACCCGGAATTACCTGGAGGATCGGTGACAAACCAAAGACGAAAATCGTGTCGAAGGATCGCCCCCGAAGCAACCACGGACCAATAACAGAAGCGGAAACGACGAACGAAAGGTAATTGAGAATCAGTTTCAGCCCACTACCTTCTCCTCTCGGGGCCAAAGGGACTCGAAAAACTGTTATTCCATCATAACACTCCGAGCCAACTGAGCATGGCGAATAGCCCTCATACACTAACCCTTCCGGATAGTTTGGTTGGCCCGTCAGAACGGTTACCTCGCAACCTGCATCGCGGAGAGCTATTGCGACTTCGTTTATTCGGAAAGTTTCCGGCCAGAAATACTGGCTCAGTATTAATACGCGCATAACTTAGCTAGGGAAACTCTGTATAAATAACCGTCATTGCGGATGATTTGAGAAAATAGAGCCGCTGTTATACAGCGCACTGAACAGATGAAATTGATGAAGCAATTGAGTCTGGCGGAAACGTGACTCCTGCCGAGGGCGTGGAAGCAAACCAGAAAACCTCTATACCCCAAGAAAGACGACTGCCACGAGCATAGTAAGTACGCACAGGTAACCCATTGATATTGATGCCAAAAGTGGAGTGATTCGTACCGTCGAATGCACAACTACCAAGGGTTCGGATATCTCTATGATGAAAAATTGCCTGCATGGCGAGGAAAGTCTGACCTTGGAAGATTACGGCTAATCATGCGAAAAACTGCATCATTGAATGCTTCGAGAAGGAAGTCGCTGTTTTTATCCTGACGTCCGAGGAACCGGCCGTTGATAAGCGTGCGGATGAACAGAAAGCCTCCGACCGGATGATGTCGGCGGGTTCACGCCATTGTCGAGCATCCATTCAGGTTATGACGATTTAGCTCGGGATTGAATAGCAAATAAAACCCAAGATTTCCACGGCAAATGGCAAAAATTCGCTTTATATCAAGCATATTTTGACGGCCAGCCAAAATTTTGCGGGTTATTCAGAGAGTTCTTAGACCCCAACTAGCCTCGGTCTTTCGCCAAACCTTGCGATTCACAAAGTCTGTGTAGCTTTGAATGATGCGCAACACCTTGTCCGACACATTGTCCGGCGAATAATCGTTGACGAGGCGAAGCAATCGCTCATCACCACGCGGCTGCGTTTCAAGGATGCTCAATCCCTGTGTAACCCGATCAACGCTCAGCCCGACAAAAATCACCGACGCTTCTTCAAACCCCTCCGGCCGTTCGTGCACTTCCCGAAGATTCAGCGCCGGGAAATTCAGAATGGACGATTCTTCGGTAATCGTCCCGCTGTCCGATAACACGCAGCGCGCTTCCGTCTGCAACTTGATGTAATCGAGAAAGCCGAATGGCTTGAGGAACTGGACCAGCGGATTCGCAGTCAAGCCAAGCGCGTCCATGCGCTTGCGCGTGCGCGGGTGCGTCGACATGATCACTGGCTCCTGATACGTCTCGGCCAGCGCATTCAGAATGCCAAATAGTTTGGTCAGATTCTCAGGCGAATCCACATTTTCTTCACGATGCGAACTGACCACGAAATAACGTCGCGCCAACAGCCCGAGCTGCTCTAGAACCGTCGACGCCTCGATTCCCGGTATGTAGTGTTCGATGACCTCGCGCATCGGACTGCCCGTCTTGATCACCTGATCCGGAGGAAGCCCTTCACGCAACAGATAGTCGCGGGCAATTTCGCTGTAGGTCAAGTTGATATCCGATGTATGGTCGACAATCCGGCGGTTGATTTCTTCCGGCACCCGGAAATCGAAGCAGCGGTTACCCGCCTCCATATGGAATATGGGGATTTTTCTCCGCTTCGCTGCTATGGCAGCCAAGGAGCTGTTGGTATCCCCCAACAGCAACAGCGCCTCAGGCTGATGCGCCTGCAACGCCTTGTCAGCTGCCATGATAACCCGGCCGATCGTTTCAGCCGCCGTCGCGCCGGCGGCCTCCAGGAACATGTCCGGCTTGCGGATTCCCAAGTCGCTGAAAAAAACCTCATTCAGCTCATAATCGTAGTTCTGGCCAGTGTGAACCAACACATGGTCGCAGTGAGCATCAAGTTTTACAATGACGCGCGACAGACGAATGATCTCAGGGCGCGTCCCGACGATCGTCATGACCTTGAGCTTACGCATCGATCGCCTCGCGGATGATGTCCAGCTTCAATAGCGTCTGCTTCACACCCTCGACATCGAGCCGATGTGTGTTGTGCGATGTATAGTCGTCGATACTGGAAATTTCGGTCTCACCCTCGACGAAATATTTAGCGTAGTTCAAATCCCGGGAATCGGCCGGAATTCGATAGTAGCCGCCGAGGTCTTCCGAGCGCGCCATTTCCTCACGAGAAAGCAGCGACTCGTAAAGCTTCTCCCCATGGCGGGTACCAATGATCTTGACCTCATTGTCCCTGCCAAGCAATTCCTTCATGGCCTGAGCCAAATCGCCCACCGTGGACGCCGGCGCCTTCTGGACAAATATATCTCCCGGGCGCGCATTCTCGAAAGCATATAGCACTAGATCCACCGACTCCTCCAAGGTCATCAGAAACCGGGTCATGCTCGGATCAGTAATGGTTAGCGCCTTGCCAGATTGCAGTTGGTCCAAGAAAAGAGGAATAACGGAACCTCGCGAAGCCATCACATTGCCATAGCGGGTCGCAGAAAGAACTGTCTTGCCAGGATCACAAAGGCGCGATTTTGCCACCATCAGTTTCTCCATCATCGCCTTCGAAATCCCCATGGCATTGATGGGATACACCGCCTTGTCGGTACTCAAGACCACGCAGCGCTTGACCTCATTGGCAATGGCCGCACGCATCACGTTCTCGGCACCCAGCACGTTGGTGCGAACGGCCTCCATGGGGTAGAACTCGCATGACGGCACCTGTTTCAACGCCGCGGCATGGAAAACGTAGTCAATCCCGCGGAGCGCATCATGGATGCTGTCGTAGTTTCGTACATCACCAATGTAGAACTTGAGCTTGTCACTATTCAACGCGATGCGCATGTCCTCCTGCTTTTTCTCATCGCGGCTGAAAATCCGGATTTCGGCAATATCGGAATGCAGGAAGCGCTGGAGAACCGCGTTACCGAAGGAGCCCGTGCCCCCGGTAATCAACAAAGTCTTGTCTTTAAACATAAAATTCACCCAAAATACTCAAGAAAAATCGTACATATCCTTAATCAACTCAGGCCATGAGGCCGGCTGGAATCCAGTTTCATTCCTGAACCTAGACGAATCCAGCGAGCGATCAATCGCTAGTTGCTCGTCTGCCACAATATCGATCTTTTTATCATAAATACTCGCAACCAACTTAAGGAGGTCATACTTATTGATGGCTTCCGCGGAGAGGTGGAAGAGACCATGAAGATCCGGACGGGGGATAACGTAGTCTCGAATGACGCGAGCGACAACTACGGTTGGCAGTCCGGAAAAAATCGCTCTTCGGTAGCCTTTCACCGGCCCATTCTGCGACAGGAACCAGCCGATCAAACTGCGGGCACCATCCAGTTCATGGCCAATGATCGAGGTGCGCAAGGTAATGGCATTCGGGTAGTCCACTTCCCCAAGATACTTCGAGCGTCCGTAGAGATCCTTGGCATCGGAAACATCCGTCTCAAGGTACATGCCTCTCGAGCCGGAAAACACACAATCCGTGCTCAGGTGGACGAGGCGTGCTCCGGTAGCTGCACAAAGGCGTGCCAAACGATGGGGAAAGAGTGCATTGATCGGCAGCGCCACGAGCGGGTCATCGGCCTCGGACAACTGCTTCACCAAACCTATACAGTTGATTACCACTTCGGGACGCACTTTGGCGAATAGCGAAACAACACTGTCGAAATTTTCCACGTCAGTCCCTATTGCAATGTTGCGCTGCAAATCACGTGGAAACAAGGCTGCAGATCTCGCACTGCGAACGGTACCAGTCACCTGATATCCCGGCGAGTCCGCCATTATCCTCAGGACGGCATTTCCCAACATTCCGGATGCGCCAAGTACAAGCACATTGCCAGCAAGACTATTCAACGAATTTCCCCTTCTTCATAAGCAAGTCACAAACTGGGCATACACGAAAACAGCGGTATTTTTCTTCAAGCCAAGTGATCGACGCAGACAAATTCCGCACAGAAGCCAATTGTCATCGAACCAATGCCTCCACCTTCTTTATCACCTTCAATGCCTGATGGCTGCGCTTGAATTGATCCAGATAACTCATATTCGGGATAACCTTTGGCGCCCCGCCCGCATGGACTGCCCTCAGGAGTCTTTGTTTGATTTTTACAACATCGTTGCCATAGTAATCCCCTGCACACGCTTGGGTGATCATCTGGGCAGCAATCATGTCATCGGTGACCCGGACGGCGAGAACTTCCGTACCAGATATCAAGTATTCAAAAATCTTTCCGCTTACAACACCGGTCGTTGACCCAATCCCAGCAATCACGGGCTTTGAACCAAGGAAAAGCAGAAAATCGGCTTCCCTTTGAATTGCAAGAATTTCAATCCGAGGTACTTTTCCGCACCTGATGACAAAACTTTTAACTGATTGATCGCTCGCCAACGGGAAGTCATCCAGGGCCGAATAGTCGCCATAGAACCGGATCTCCAATTCCCCCTGCTTAAGCAACCCATCCTCCGAAAGCTCTTTGATTGCCTGAAATAAAGGGGTGGGATCCTGCAAACCCGGCAAAATGCTACCCGCATAAACAATCGTAACTTTCCGGCCCGTCTTTGTGACCGAAGCCTCAATTCTTTCAGAGATCTCGAGTTCTCCATCATCGAAACCGTTGGGAACGGTAAGAAAGCGATCCCCTCCATGGATTACCCTCAACTCGGCAACAAGCGGCTCATTGATGGAAATGATGAGATCTGCAGACCGAAGAACAAATTTCTCATGCATCCTTTCCAGAAATCTGATTGGCGCACAGCCAGGAAAAATCGGATTGCCACTCCAAAGATCACGATAATCAGCAACCCACACCGATTTCTTGTCGAACGCCTTGATAACAGCAGCAACACTGTGGGCCGTATATGAGGGTACCGTAGAGAAAATACATTGAGGCCGCGTTTTTTTAAGTTGACGAATACCAACATATGCCGCCCTCGGCCACCACAAAACTCTCGGATCAAGGTAATTGCAAAGGAACCTGCGTTTCAGCCAGTATTGAAACTGAACAATTTTCCGCTTCAGGCCAGTCGCCCCCTTGGCGTAACCTTGTGAATCCGATGACTGTTGACCTCCAATAAGGAATGGGGATACCTGAAATACCCTGATCCGTTCATTGTCTTTAATCCCCGGAGGAAGCTCTCCACGATATGGCATTGTGATCACATCGATCTGGTGATCCAGGTTCGCCCAATATTTCACGAATGCATTGACGCGCAAGACGCCGACGCTGGTTTCCGGCCCAAAATAACTTGAAATAACCAGAATTCTCATTGGTGACAATAACAATTAATTATAAAAATTCGAAAATTAATTCAACCGAAATATCGGTCGAATTTCCTTTGGTATACGCATTGCCCACGAATTCCATTGATTGCCAAGAGGCTTCTTGACTAGCGCATTTTTTTTCCTGCAATTTTCTGTAACAAAATCAACTGATTTTTGTTGCAGATTAAGCCCGAAACTATGCCCATAATAATGAAATATCGTGTTAATTTCCGGCAGGCCATTTTTTTTGTAAATGACGTTTGCTGTGTGAACCATGGATTCCACTGACTCGGGATTTTTCCAAGAATCATCATTCATTCCTTGGATAATCATTACTGGACGAGGGAAAATAATTTTAAGCAAGTCATCAAAATCCCACGGAACCTGCCTGGGCGCATCCATTGCTGCGTATGGGCGCAACAAAGGCATGTACACAAACCACGAATCGCGCGACCATCTCATGGCTTCTGTGTCTGTGGCAATACTCTCAAAACCAGCGCTTGAAACAACGACATCAATATTTTCTTCAAATGCGGCCAGAAAAAGAGCATTGTGGCCACCAAGAGAGTGGCCAACAACAGCAATGCATGAATGTGGATATTCTTTTCGAGCGAAGCGAGTTGTCGATAAATGATCATGGAGCATCTTGCCCATTGCAGACCAATTTGGGAAATTTTGATAAAAGCTACTTGTATCCCAACCCGACACAGTATTGTAGTTCTCACCGGCTACAAAAACATCTGGCGAAATGACAATAAATCCACTTTCAAAAAATTTTTTGCCATAAGCCATATTAACATCCCCTCCCAAACCCATAACCTCGTCT
>Ga0116155_10002782_pt1 | contig 11792 bp, 9 predicted proteins | sample AD_UKC032_MetaG_FD_89890 | JGI IMG/M metagenome (GOLD analysis project Ga0116155, IMG submission 89890) | Active sludge microbial communities of municipal wastewater-treating anaerobic digesters from USA - AD_UKC032_MetaG | ecosystem: Engineered > Bioreactor > Anaerobic > Digestate | place: USA...
CCAGCCGCTACGCCGTTTTAAGGGCATGCGGCTCGCAGGCTTTGCCTGCGAGCCGCATAAAAAATTAAAATAAAATTTCAATCTATTTCAGCGTTTCGACTAATTAGCAATTCGAGTTATTTACAGATGTAATTTAAACATTACTAATACCAAGTTGCAATCAATATAGTATTAAATCTCCCTCCCCCTGCCCCCTCCCCAAGGGAGGGGAGGAAGAGTTGATAAGGGTTTTGCCGGCGTAGCCGGCAAAACCCTTATCAAAAAATAATACTCTTTTGATTGCAACTTGGTATAATTTTTTTTTATAAAAATAGCAATTTAAAAAATCTTTTTGTTTTTATATTAATAACAAGGGACAAAGGGAAAATTTAATTTTAAGGAAAAGGGATTAAATTGAGTTACTAATTAATTTTTTTAAGCGTCATTCTGAGGGCTTTAGCCCGAAGAATCTCCTGTTTTTGGCAATTGGTTGCGATCCTTCGCTCCGCTCAGGATGACGGTTTCAGCTAATTAGCAATTTGCGTTAAATACTCTTTTGATTATAAATTAGTATAAAGACATAAAATTATAAAAGGGAAGGAATAGGAATAAGTTCGGTAAAAATTAAATATTATTTCGGAGAAAAGAGGATAAACATAAAGAGAGCAGGATATTCGAGGAAATAATAAATCATTTCTCTTTATTAGATGTACCTTATATACCTCTTTCACCTCACATTAATTTATTTCGGTAAAGGAACCTCCTTTACTTTTTTTTTGCCGAAAATATAGTGATCAGTAAAAATTTTTTAGCGACGCCTTATAGAGTGTAATTAAGAACACTTGTTAAATCTTTATCTCCTCTGCCTGATAGACAAACAACAATTATATCTTTGCGATTAGTTTTAGGCATTAGTTTTTCCAGATAAGCAAGCGCATGAGAAGATTCCAGCGCGGGAACTATGCCTTCTTTTTTTGATAACAAATTGAAAGCCGTTACCGCTTCGTCGTCTGTTATTGAAAAATATTTTACCCTGCCTGATTCTTTAAGATAACTATGTTCAGGACCTACGCCCGGGTAGTCAAGACCGGCGGAGATACTGTAAGCTTCCTGAATTTGTCCGTAAGCGTCCTGAAGAACATAGCTTAAAGAGCCATGCAGAACTCCGGGCGTTCCTTTTGCCATGCTTGCGGCTGTTTTATCAGTGTCAATTCCAGCCCCAGCCGCTTCAAGTCCTATTATATTAACGCTTTCATCATTTAAAAAACTGTAAAACATTCCCATTGAATTACTGCCACCGCCGATGCAAGCTAATAAGTAATCAGGCAATTTGTTTTCCTTCTCTAAAATCTGCAATTTTGTTTCTTTGCCTATTACAGACTGAAAATTTCTTACCATTACCGGATATGGGTGAGGACCAACCGTTGAGCCTATTACATAATATGTATTTTCAACATTGGCGACCCAATCCCTTATTGCTTCGCTTGTAGCGTCTTTCAAGGTTTTACTTCCTGAAAAAACAGGTATAACTTTAGCTCCAAGAAGTTTCATCCGTTCAACATTAAGAGCCTGTCTTTTTGTGTCCTCTTCTCCCATATAAACTTCACAATCCAGACCAAATAAAGCGCATGCCGTAGCGGTCGCAACTCCATGCTGACCGGCTCCGGTTTCTGCAATTATTCTATGTTTGCCCATTTTTTTTGCCAACATTACCTGCCCCAGCGCGTTATTAATTTTATGAGCTCCTGTATGGTTCAAATCTTCTCTTTTTAAATATATTTTCCCTTTCCCGTAATATTTGGTTATTTCTTTGGCAAAATATAACGGTGTTGGTCTTCCCGAGTAGTTTTTCATCAGGTTGTATAACTCGTTAAGAAATGAATCGTCATTCCATGCCTTGTTAAAAGCGTTTTCAAGCTCAAAAAGAGCGCTTATTAAGGTTTCAGGAACATATTTCCCGCCGAATTTTTCAAAACGCCCTTGTTGATTTGGCAATTTGTAGGGTTCTTGTTTTTCAAAATAATGCTTCAAAAATTTTTCTCCACAATTTATGTTTATTTTATGATTTTACATTAGGATACTTCTAAAAACCATCTTTTTGATTTACCGGTTTTTTTTAATCGTCCTCCTGAGGGCTTCAGCAATTTCGTCATTCTGAGGGCTTCAGCCCGAAGAATCTTGTTGTATTCATGCCATGAGATGTTTCGCTTCGCTCAACATGACAGTTTTTACGTTTAGGATGACAGTTCATGAAAAATTTAAATTATTTATTTAACAACTCAAGTTAATCAGCTTCAATATTTAAAATTCTTCCAACTTCAAGAGCAACAGCGTTAAATACCGGACCTGCGACTGTTGAGCCCCAGGAGTTATCTGTTTTAGGGTTATCAATAACAACCATTATCAATACTTCAGGATTTTTTGCGGGGAAATAACCTATAAATGAAGTGTATATTTGATTAGGCAAATAACCTTTGCCTTCAGGGTCAGGTTTTCTGGAAGTTCCCGATTTACCGGCAACTCTATATTTCTTGATTTTTCCGGCTTCAGAACTTCCATGCTCTATACTTCTTGAAAGAACATCGGTTATTGTTTGGCAAGTTTTCTCTGAAAGAATTTTTATTTTTTTTATTTTTTCAGGGTCATCTGTAGTTTTCATTACATGCGGAGTTATCCAGACTCCATTATTTGCAATAGCGGCAACAGCAGAAGCTATTTGGACAGGAGTTGCGGCTATACTATACCCAAAGGCTATTGACGCCTGAGTTATTTTTTCCCATTCATTCGCCTCGGGAATAATGCCGGCAGATTCGCCCGGAAGGTCTATGCCTGTTTTCATTCCTATCCCAAAAAGCCTAAGCATTCTGTAATGATCATAAGGTGACATTTTTAACGCTGCTTTTAAGCTTCCTATGTTACTGCTGTGCATAAAAAGATGCTCAAGATCAATAATTCCGGGATACGGATGGCGGTTGTAATCATAATTTTTAATTTCCCAGCCCTGAATTTTAATTTTTCCGGTGTCCTCCAATTTTTCATCTTTGGTAATTGCTCCTGTTTCTAACGCAGAAGCGATAGTAAGCACTTTAAAAGTTGAGCCTGGCGGATATACATCGCTTAATGCCCAATTTTTTATTACAGAAGGGCTAAATACATTGTAATTATTGGGATCATAGTTTGGATAAAGCGCAAAACCGAGAATCTCGCCATTTTTGGGATTTAAAGCTATAACAGCGCCTTTATCGGCTTTAGCTTTTTTTATCATTTTAGCAAGTTCGATTTCCGCAACATGTTGAATCGCTGAATCAATTGTAAGAACAAGTTTTGAGCCTTTTAGCGGCGAAGTAACATTTTCAGGTTCCGTGTTAAAATCATAAATAACATTGCCCCTGCCGTCGTATTCAATACGTTTGGTTTTCGGCATACTTGCCAAACTGCTTTCTCCTGTTCTTTCAACGCCTGCTGCGAGATTGGCGTCGAAATTGATGTATCCCAAAATATGCGCGGCAAGATTTCCCTGTGGATAAATTCGTTTACTTTTTTTTACAAAATCCAGTCCTCTTATTTTTCGTTTTAGAACTTCAGGTTTAATTTTTTCGTCAACCGTTATTGTGTCCACATTTTTTGCAAGAGAAATCGTTGAATATTCATATTTGCTTAATTTATCTTTTAAAAGCCATTCCGGCTGATTAAGATATTTAGCTAAAACTGAAGCTATTTCATCAGGAGTATTTTCTTTTTTATAATACCTCGGATGAGCATAAATATCGTATAAAGTAGTATCTCCGGCAAGCCGTATTCCGTTTCTGTCAAAGATTTCGCCTCTAAAAGAAAGGTCCCTGTCAGAGCTTCTGTTTATACCGGCTTTTTCTTTAAGGGTCGAGCCTTGTATTATTTGAAGAAATACCAGTTTTAATATTATAATTACAGCAAAACCAAAAATTATGCTTTGAATGATAATTGACCATAAATTATATTTTTGTGGATTTATTTTAAATAAAAATTTCATTTGTTTAATTTTTTCAGAAATTTATTTTTAATTGAAGGTAGTATAATTTTATTCTTAAATTTAACACAATTTAATTTTATAGTAAAAGTCATTATGGTTTTTGCGAGGGCAAAGGAAAAATAACTATAATTCAATTATAGTTTACGAATGGGCGGCTGGGGCTTCGCCCCAGCCGCCCATTCGTGTGAGAGGGGTGCCGCGCCCCTGAATTTTATTATAGAATTTACCAAAAATAAAATTTATTTTTTCTTAATTTGCGGGTGTTTTGCCAAAGGCAAAACACCCGCAATGCCTTTACCCAGCCCGAGCCGCCCCGCAGGGCGGCTCGGGCTGTAAATATCAGCTTTTTAACAAATTAACGAAAATTTATTTAGATTGGTATAAAAATATTATTATTTTAATTTTTTTATTTTTATTTTATAGTAAAAATCATTATTATACATACATCTAAGGAGTTAAGAATTGAGCGCAAAATTCAATATCGGCGTAGATTTAGGCGGAACTGACATTAAAGTTGCGGTTGTAGATTGTTTTGGACATGTCCTGCATTCGGATTGTGTTCCAACAGAAGCTCACAGAGGCTATGGGCATACTATAAACAATATCATCAAATCAATAAACAATATTTTGCAAAGAAATAACCTTGATATCAGCCAAATTAACAGCGTAGGCGTAGGGTGCCCGGGAATGGTTGATCCTGCAACAGGTTTGGTTAAATTTCTACCTAATATTCCAGGCTGGATTAATATTGAGTTGGCTGACATAATCGAAAAAGAACTTGAATTAAAAGCGGCTCTTGATAACGATGTAAGATGCGCCGCCCTTGGCGAACACAGCTTTGGAGCGGGTAAAGGATATAACAATATAGTTTGTCTTACAGTAGGAACAGGAATCGGCTCTGGAATAATTCTTAACGGAAAATTAATAAGAGGGGCGAACTCTTCCGCCGGTGAAATCGGGCATATGATTCTTCAGGAAACAGGAGGACTGTTTTGCGGATGCGGCGGCGCAGGATGCTTTGAAACCCTTGCGTCAGGACCTTCAATCGTTGAAATGGCGGAAAGATACATTTTAGGGGGAAAATCATCGAAATACAGAGAACTTGCAGGTGATGGAGCGATAACTCCTGAAATCGTCGCCAAAGCCGCAGGTTTTGGTGATGAAGTGGCTAAAACTATCTTTAAAACAGCAGGTTATTGGATCGGAATCGCTTTAACCAATGTCGTAAATCTTTTAAATCCTGAAATCATAATAATAGGCGGAGGCGTTGCAAAATGCGGCGATCTTCTTCTTGATCCGATAAGAAAAACCGTTCAGGAAAAAGCGCTTAAGACTGCAACCGAAAAACTTGAAATTGTGCAGGCAAAACTTGGCAATGATGCGGGTGTTATAGGAGCAAGCCTTCTTGTATGCAGTAATAATCAGGAAAAAAATGCCTGTACCGCCGGTTAATTTCAAAAATTAAAGGATGAAAAAGTGGGTTATAAAATTATTTCTAAAAAAAAATTAAGCGAAAACCTTTATGAATTGAAGGTTTTCGCTCCTTATGTCGTAAAAAGAGCTCAGGCAGGTCAGTTTATTATTATAAGAACTGACGAAGAAGGCGAAAGAGTCCCTCTTACAATTGCTGATATTGACAAAGAAAAAAATGAATTGACGATGGTATTTATGGCAGTAGGCTATTCAACAAAAAACCTTGCTCTTCTCAATGAGGGAGAAGAAATAAAAGATGTTGCCGGTCCTCTTGGGCTTCCTACTGAAGTAAAAAATTTTGGAACGGTTGTATGCGTCGCAGGAGGATACGGAGCGGCTCCCGCATATTTGATATCAAAAGCCTTTAAAGAAGCGGGAAATAAAGTTTATATCATCGTGGGGGCAAGAAATGCCGAGCTTATTTTCTGGCGGGATAAAATGAAATCTGTAAGCGATAAATATTTTATAACCACTGACGATGGCTCTCTTGGCAAACAGGGACTTGTTACAGGTCAACTTGCCGAAATTATAAAACAGGAAAAAATAGATCACGTTATGGCGATAGGTCCTGTTCTTATGATGAAAGCGGTTGCTGACCTCACAAAAGCAGAAAGCATCTATACAACAGCGAGTATGAATACGATTATGGTTGATGGAACCGGAATGTGCGGATCGTGCAGGCTAACAGTCAACCGAGAAGTTAAATTTGCCTGTGTTGACGGTCCTGATTTTGACGCTCATAAAGTTGATTTTGATGAAATAATAAAAAGAATTTCTATATATAAAGATCAGGAAAGATGTTTTGATGAAAATTGCAGGCTGTTAGGCAGTTTCAGTCAACAATAGGGCGCGGCGCTGAGTAGTGGTATAGCTGGAGTTTCGGCTTCGCCGAAACTCCAGCTAATTAAGACTTTACAATAAACGCCCGCTATACCCTTTTTTTACAAATTAACATAATTTTTTTTAGATTGATATATGATAAATAAGTCAAAGAATTAAACTTAAAAAAATTTATGCAAAATATTTTAAAATTAAATGATAAAACCTGGCAAAAACTAATGCTGCTTATAACCAGCACGCTGGTTATAATGGCAGACTTAACAGTATCACCGATTTTACCCAAAATACAAGAGTTTTTTGGCAATATTTCTAATATAAACTTTCTTGTAAAGATGGTTTTAACCATGCCTGCTCTGTTTATAGTAATAAGTTCCCCATTTATAGGCTATCTGCTTGATAAATACGGCAGAAAAAGAATAATTCTCGCCAGTATTTGTGTTTACATTATAGCGGGAACTTCAGGGTTCTTTGCGAATTCAATTTATGAGCTTCTGACCGGCAGGGCTTTTTTGGGAATCGCGACTGCCGGCATTATTACGGGATGCAGCGCTCTTGTCGGAGATTATTACAAAGGCGAAGAAATTGCTAAAATGATGGGTTTACAATCAACTTTTATAGGCTTTAGCGGCTTGATATTCCTGTTTTTAGGCGGACTTTTAGGGGATATACACTGGAGAGCAACCTTTCTTGTTTACCTTTTGCCTGTTATTTTAATTTTTTTATTCTCTAAATATATAAAAGAGCCTGTAAATAAGAAAAAATTTCAGCAAAATGTAAACCCGCTTGATATTAATAACAATATATTTATTAAAAAGCTTGTTAGCATTTACTTAATAGCGTTTGGATTGATGATTTTCTTTTATATGGCTCCTTTACAGATTCCTTTTTATTTAAAGTCAATAACATCAATAAATAATGCTCAGGTTGGTCTTACAATTGCTATAATGCCACTTTTTTCAGCTATCACAGCAATATTTTACAAAAATATAAAAAAATATTTTTCTTTTAGAAGTGTTTTTTTAATTTCATTTTTTATAATGGGAATAGGCTATTTAACGATATCTTCCTCTCCTCAATATATATTTTCCGCAATAGGACTTGGTTTTGCGGGCGCGGCGATGGGTATGATAATTCCCAATTTAAGAGCATGGATTGGATCATGCAGTGATTCAGCGTTTCTTGGCAGAGCTTTTGGCGGATTGACGGCAAGTATTTATCTTGGTCAATTTTTTTCACCGATATTTGCGGGATACATGATTCAATTTATCGGAATCGCAGCAGGATTTGCCGTTGCAGGCAGTTTTTTGCTTTTAATTTCATTAGGTTTTGTTTTATTTCAAATTAAATCTATTTAACCAATAAAGTTAATCTAATAAATATCCCGCTTCTACAGAGCCTGGTTCAACAGTAATTTTACCTGTCTTAAATATATAAATATCAAAAACATCTTTATCTGTTCCGGTAGTTGAATTTCGTCCGTTTGAACCATTAATGTCAACGCTTATTTTTACGCATTCCCCGGTTGTTCCGGTTGGACACTGATCTTCCTCAAAATCATTGTCCATATTATACCATTTCATGCCGTTTGTAGTACTTGCGTTTGGCTCAGTAGGAATTACAGAGTCAAAAGTATTGGAGCAGTATATTTCACCTATTGTATTAGTTTTAGAAAAGAAATTTTCGCAAAAAGTATTATTTGAGAACTCTCCGCTTGGATATACGGAAATATCATTAATTAATTCGTTTACAACCTGTTCTACACTTTGAAAAGCTGATTTAAATACGGGTTTATAGCTTGAAATGATTGATTGGGTAACAATTGGAATTGTTAGAGCAGATATCATGCCGATTACAAATAAAGTGATCAGCATTTCGCCTAAACTAAAAGCTTTTTTCATCTTATATCTCCAAAAAAATATTTTTTTATTTATTTTAATAATATTACCATAATTTCTAATATATCGACTATTTTATACTAATCTTAAATTCACGCTAAAGTGTAAAACTATTATTTAGAAGATTTGATAGGGTTTTGCAAATATACTATGCCAATCAATTTAAAAAACCGTTAAATAAAAAAGATGGTTTTTGTAAATCCTTAATTAGCGGGTGTTTTGGCTTCGCCAAAACACCCGCTATGCTCTTACTCAGCCCGCGCCGCCCGCAGGGCGGCGCGGGCTGTAGATATTAGCTTTTTAATCAATTAACGAAAACTTATTTGGATTGGTATAGAATAAAAATAAATTTCAGATTTTTGTTAAATTGTTTTTGTTGTTCGGCGGCTTCGCCGCCGAACAACAAAATCCCAAATTCATTTTAAAAGCAGTATAATTATTAAAAAAGGAGAATATTATAAAATTTAAACCTTTAAATTATAAAGAATTGTATATATCTTTTGAAAGATTAACCCGTTTTAATACGCCTTTTGAAAAGCTGGAAAGAGTCCATAAAGAACTCTTGATAAAACATTCCATTGAACCTAAAATAAATTCAAAAAATTTCTGGAATTATGATCTTTCAGAAATAAACCGGTTTTTTCAATATTTATGGAACAAATCCCTTGAGAATACAGATGAAATTGATCTTAAAAATTATAAAATAAATTTATACCTTGCTTTTGAGGAATTAAAAGAATATTCTGCGGCAGAATTTTTAAAAAATTTAATTCAATCCGGCAAGCTTAATGTTTATAATCCGGAAAAAGAATATCCTGAAAACTTTAATTTTTGTAACGAGGAGGATTTTAAACAAATAAGCGAAATTTTTAAAAAAGCAGGACTTGTTAATTTGGAAATTTACAATAAATTGGAAGGTTTTAATGAGATTGAGAAACTTTTTATTTCTTACAAAATGAATTTTCCTATAAATATACATGGTTTTTTAAATATTTTAAAAAAAGAAAAAAAACTGACTTCGGGAATGAAAAGGCTTATCTGGATTGATGATTATATAAACAGGCATAAATTAAACATTGAAAATAATATTTCAAAAGAGAATCTTGAAAAAATTTACGCTCAAGCCAGGCAATATCGAGAAAAAAATGACTCTTTAAACCCGATTGAACTTTTAATCCTGGCGGAAGGAACTACAGAAGAAATTTTATTGCCGGTTTTTTCAAGGATTGCAGGTTTTGATTTTAATAAAAACGGCGTAAAAGTTATTTCTTCAGGCGGCAAAAATCAGGCGGTAAAATTATATTTTAAATTATCCCGGGAAATAAATTTGCCAATCCTTATGATATTTGATTCTGACGCATCAGAAGAAGCTGAAATAATTAAAAACAACTTAAGAAGCATTGATGATATTTATATTATTTCAAATGGCGAATTTGAAGATATATTGCCTGACAGCCTTATTTGCAAAGCTGTAAATATTCACTACAGACTCACAGGCTCAATTAATTTTTCTGATATTCAAGGCTTAAGTAAAAAATATCAAGTTTTAAATAATCTTTGGAAAAAAAAAGGATTTGGAGAATTCAAGAAAGTTGAATTTGCAAGGATTATAGCAAAAAATATCAATAAAAAATCTGATCTTTCAGAGGAATTAGGGTTAATTTTTAAAAAAATCTTTATGATTATTGATAATTATAGCAAAAATTTTTAAAATATTAGAAGAAGTGATAAGGTTTTTGCCGGCGTAGCCGGCAAAAACCTTATCAAAAAATAATGCTCTTTTGATTGCAACTTGGTATTGCATAAAAACTTTTTATGACAAGTTTTGATTTATTTTGGTTTTTATATTTATAACAGGGGACAGGTTAAAAAATGAACGATTTTATAAATATTTACCTAAAAAGATATAAGACTGATTATGCGGGGAATGCGCAAGCGTTATCCGCTTCAGGCATTAATTATAGCGATAATAAATCGGGAACGACAAGTCCTATAAGCCGAGAAGCAAATAATGCGCCAAATCCCTATCCTGACGTAAAGTTTATGTATTCGACGATCTCTTCTAATCTGGACAAGGAGAGCAATATTCTTTTAAACCAATTGTATAAAAAAGGAGAGCTTTTTGACAGAAGCTCAAATGACGGCTCTTCTACGCTTGAAAATTTTTATAAAATAGTAACAAAACCTCGCCTGGCTTATTTTGACAAAAGAAATATAGTCAAAGAAACCCTAAAAACGCTAAATGATCCGTATATAATAACTCAAAACCGTGAAGATTTCACAAAAATTTCACATGGAAGTCTGATTAATATTGTAAAAACAGAAAATAAAAAACTTCAGGAGAAAATAAAGACCGCAAGTAAAAATCACGGGATTAATCCTGATGACATAGGAGATAAATACCCGATTAAACCTGAAGAATTACTTAATATACACGGGTCAACATGTCCTGCGGCGAGTATAGAGTTCAATCTTGCCGACAGAAGACCTGCGGAATTTGCGCGGTATGTTGAAGGGCTGACAAGTCCTGAAAAAAGCGTTAAAACAAAAATTAAATATTCTGATCTGTCCCCTGACATAACAGAATCTCTTAATGCTCTTATCGAACAACATTCTGACTTTAAACCTCTTAACTGGGATAATATTGAGGTTACAGTAAGACCGGACGAAAACGCTTATTTAAATGCCAATATTCAGCAAAATCACAGGGCAAAAAACACAAGATCAATGGTTGATGTTCTTTTGCAGTCAGCTTTTATGCAACTTGGAAGCAGAGGGACTTATAACACGCTTACAGACAAAAGGTCCAAGGAAGTAGGAGGCGGAGCAGGGCTTAATCAGTTTGAAATTGCTTTTGTTGAATCTATTGTTGACAGCGACAGTAAAAAAATGCCTATAATCTATATGGAGCTTAATGATGATTTAACTAAAGTTTTAAAATACAATTATGACTTTAAAACAACAAAAAAACACCTTGTAAATTCACTGGATATGGGGAAAAATATAATTACCGGTTTTTTAACAGATGTTGAAAAAAATGGAAATATTGCGACTCCGCAGGGGCATGAAGTCTTGCTGACGGGATATAGATATGATGAAAAAGGCAAGCTCTGGCTTAAATATAACGATACTGACGACGGAGATTATTTTCAGCCTTCCTGGACAGATGCGGATGAGTTTATTCCGAAAATTCACCATGCAAATATTCCCAGAGATGTTTTACAGGAAAAACCAAATTATCCCGGCATTGGCTATCTTTATTTACAGGACTATAAAAATTTAAAAAATGGAAATAAAAAAATGCCTTCATAAAAATGTCCCCTGAATGTATTTCGGGATCTGACACGAAGTTGTAATCTTGGTAATTTGCTAAAAAGCTGATATTTATAGCCCGCTCCGCCCAAAGGGCTGAGCGGGCTTAATTAAGTCTTTATAAAACCCATCTTTCTACTCAGGATGACGGTTTCGGCTAATTATACCAATCAATGAAAGAAACCGGTAAATAAAAAAGCTGTTTTTGTAAATCCTTAATTAGCGGGTGTTTTGGCGAAGCCAAAACACCCGCTATACCCTTACTCAGCCCGTGCCGCCCGCAG
>Ga0116155_10002789_pt1 | contig 11775 bp, 11 predicted proteins | sample AD_UKC032_MetaG_FD_89890 | JGI IMG/M metagenome (GOLD analysis project Ga0116155, IMG submission 89890) | Active sludge microbial communities of municipal wastewater-treating anaerobic digesters from USA - AD_UKC032_MetaG | ecosystem: Engineered > Bioreactor > Anaerobic > Digestate | place: USA...
AAGACTTCCCCCTTGCCGACGTAGAGCCCGCCGCGCCCGCTGAGCGCAGCCTGCTCGGCCTGAGAGTTCTCGCGCCAGCCGCCGGTGTGGGCATATCGGGCAAAGGCGTTGGCGTAACCGATGTCGTTGCCGATGGCGCCGTTGAGGTCGACGGTTTGGGTGTCGTAGCTGCCGATGCCGACGGTGGCGCCGAAGCGCGGTGTGCCCGACTTGTCGGTGATGATATTGACCACGCCGCCAGTCGCCTTGTCGCCGTACAGCACGGTACCGGCGCCGCGCATGATTTCGATGCGCTGCACGCTGTCGAGGGGAATGGCCGACCAGCTGACGCTGCCCATGTCGATCGGATTCATGCGCTGCCCGTCGAGCAGGACCAGGGTATTGCTGCCGGCGGTTTCGCCGAAGCCGCGAATGTCGATGGTGGAGTCGATGCCAAGGCCGCCGTAGAGGGCGCGCACGTCGACACCGGCGCTGCCCTTGAGCATGCTCGGCAGGGTGTTGGCCGGGGTGCTGCGGATGTCGTCGCGGGTGATGACGCTGATGTTGGCAGCCACGCTGGTTTCGGGTTCGCTGAAACGGGTGGCGCTGACAATGACCGGATCGAGATCGGCGGCCTGAGTATGGGCAGGTGCCAGGAAGGCAACGGATAGTGCCGCAGCGAGCGGCGTGAGACGTGGATTCATGATTCTCCCTTTCCCGGCAGGCGTCCCCGCATGCCGGAATGACTGAAAAGGAAGTGTCGGGAGAATGAACGCAGGTCGAGGCCCGGTACCACACCCCCGTGGTACTTCCGCTGGTTTGTCCCAGGCCGGTATCCGGGCTCGCAAGTCTTGACGCGCCGCCTTCCCAGGTTGAACCCAGTGGCGTTGTGGCGCGTCCGCACTTGCTTACCGTTGCGGGGGCAGCAGCGGATTTGTCTCCTCGGAGACGCACCGCTTTCCCGTTTAACTGCGGTTGGAGAATCCTTCCGCAGCACCTGACACGGCGCGCATTCTACATCGCCGGTTGTTGCGATGCATCAGAAACTTCTCATTGCCATCGCCACAAACCACTTTCAGAATAAAGGCTTAGTCCTTGACCACACGCTGTTTTAGACTCTATAGTGCGCGCCATGAATACGGAACTCGATGCCCTCGAAGCCAAGATCGAACAGGTGGTTGCTCTGGTTCACCAACTGCGCGCCGAAAATGAAGTGCTGAAGAACCAGATTGCGGCAGCCGAGTCCGAGCGCCTGCACCTGCGCCAGACGGTGACGGTCGCCCGCGAGCGCCTCGAAGGTCTGATGGACAAGCTGCCAGAGGATGCCTGAGATGAGCGCCGAGCCGAACTTTCTCGATGTCAAGATCATGGGCCGCGAATACCGCGTGGCTTGCACGCCGGAAGAGCGCGAGGCACTGCTGGCAGCGGTCGATCTGGTCGACAACAAAATGCGCGAGATTGCCCAGCGTACCAAGAGCACCATCGCCGAACGGGTTGCCGTGATGGCTGCGCTCAATATCGCCCACGAGCACCTTTCGGCACCGCCGGCTGCGCTGCAAAAAGAAATTGTCGAGGCGGTTGATACTTCCGACGCAAAGCGTAGAATCGACGACATGGGAGCACGGATCAGTACCGTGCTTGCGCCCCAGCAGCAACTGGACTTGTAGTCATTTGCTGTTGATCCCGGCGCCGCCCGCCGAGCGTCCCCTGCGGTGTTCGTTTAGACCATAGATTCCTTGAACCAATGCTAATTGGCATCGGTTGCGGACCATCGAAACCGCTGTTGTGCACGCCCTTCGTCGGGTGGGCCTGATGCGGGAGGAAAGCAGCCACTCTGGACCCAGGTTCAGGATGCCGGTCTTGACGGCACTTGCGGGGGGCTTTTTTTGGCCGAAAAAATGATTCAGTGTCTTTCCTGAAGCGATGCGGTTCTGGCTGATGAAATCGGAGCCGGACGAGGTGTCTATCGACGACCTTGCGGCGCTACCCGGACAGGGCTTTCCCTGGTTTGGTGTGCGCAACTACCAAGCGCGCAATTTCATGCGCGATGCAATGCAGATCGGCGACCTCGCCTTCTTCTATCACTCCGGCTGTAGCGAACCGGGCATTGCCGGCATTTGCGAGGTCTGTTCCGAGCCCTATCCGGACGAAACCCAGTTTGTTGCGGTTAACCCGTATTTCGACCCGAAATCCAGCCAGGAGCGACCGCGCTGGTGGCTGCGCGATGTGCGTTTCGTCGCCAAGTCGCGCTATTTGCCGCTGGCCGAGTTGCGCCAGTATGCGGAACTTGCCAGCATGCGCCTGCTTGCCCGGGGTAACCGTTTGTCGATCACACCGGTTACCGAAGAGGAGTGGCAGTTCATCAATTCGCTGCTCCTAGGCGTCGATGGAATGAAAAGGTAAACGATGAGTATCGAGTGGCTCGCCGCCTATTTGTTGCTGGGGGCGTTCGTCGGTTTTTTTGCCGGTCTGCTGGGGGTGGGCGGTGGCGGCATCATGGTGCCGTTGCTGACCACGATGTTTGCGGCGCAGGGGTTTCCGCAGGAGCACATGGTTCATCTGGCGCTCGGTACCTCGATGGCGGCCATCGTCATGACTTCGATTGCCAGCCTGCGGGCGCATCACGCGCATGGCGCGGTGCGCTGGGACATCGTCAAGGGCATCACGCCCGGTGTCCTGCTGGGGACTTTTGGCGGAACCTTCATTGCTTCCTCGATGCCGACCCGGCCGCTCGCGATCTTTTTCGCCTGTTTCATGGCCTACGTGTCGATACAGATGATACTCAACGTCAAGCCCAAGCCGTCGCGCGAATTGCCCGGCGCTGCCGGCCTGGCGGGTGTCGGCGCGGGCATTGGCATCGTTTCGGCACTGGTGGCGATTGGCGGTGGTTCGCTTTCGGTGCCATTCATGACCTGGTGCAACGTCAGGATGCAAAACGCTATCGGCACCTCGGCCGCAATCGGTTTGCCCATCGCACTGGCCGGCGCTGCCGGCTACCTCGTCAATGGCTGGGGCGGCGCCGGGCTGCCGGAGTGGTCGCTCGGCTATGTCTACCTGCCGGCACTGTTGCTGGTTAGCGTCGTATCCGTCTTTACCGCGCCATTCGGCGCCCGACTGGCGCATCGCCTGCCGGTGGCCACCCTCAAGAAGATTTTCGCCGCCATCCTCATGCTGCTCTCGGCAAAGATGCTGTACACCGTGTTCGGCGCTTGATTAGCGTGCCTTGAAGACGGGCTTGCGCTTTTCGAGGAAGGCGGCGAGGCCTTCCTGGTAGTCCTCGGTTTCAAGAAATGCGAAGGACGCGGCCTTTTCATCGTCGTTCAGCGGGCGCCCGTTCTGCAGGCGGCGTATCCATTGTTTGTGCCAGCCAGCGACCAGCGGTGCGCCGGCGCAGATGCGGCGAGCACTGGCGTAGGCTTCGTCCACGACCTGGCTGTCCGGTACGACGCGCGTCACCAGGCCTTTCTCGTAGGCTTCGGTCGCGTTCAGGATGCGCCCTTCGAGCAGGATTTCCTTCATTACGGCGGCCCCGGCCAGCTTGAGCAGGCCTTCCATTTCACCGGGATACATCGAGAAGCCAAGGCGGTTGATCGGCGCGCCAAAACGGGCCGATTCATTACAGATGCGCAAGTCGCAGACGCCGGCAATTTCCAGCCCGCCGCCGATGCAGGCGCCTTGGATCAGGGCGACCGTCGGATGCGGGCATTCGGCGATGGCATTGAGCGCCGTGGCGACCTGGCTGTGGTAGTGGAGCGCCTGTTCCAGTGTGGCGCGCTCAGTAACGAATTCCTCCAGATCGCCACCGGCGGCGAAAGCCTCGTTGCCGGCGCCGCGCAGCACGATGCAGCGGACGCCGGGGTCGAGCGATAGTTCGCCGGCCAGGCGGGCCAGTTCGACCCACATGGCGAGGTCGATGGCGTTCAACTTGTCCGGATTGTTCAGGGTCAGCGTGGCGATTTCGCCCTCGCGCGAAAGGTCGACCGTACTCATGCGAATTTCCTTGGTTCGTTTGAATGTGCCGAACAATTATAGATTTGATAGACCCAGATCAAGTCAACGCAAGGAATTTGCAACTAGGATTACCGGTTCGGAATATTCCAATCACATGCAGAGGGGTGCATTCATGAGCAGTGCAATGTATGAAAGGATGCGGACTAACCCGAAATTTCGGGAGTTGGTCGCGCGCCGTGGACGTTTCGCCTGGACGCTGGCCGCTATCGTCCTCGTGATGTTTTATGGCTTCGTGTTGACCGTTGCCTTCAATCCAGCTTCGCTAGGGCAACCGGTGGCCGAAGGATCGATGCTGACCGTTGGCGTCGCAGTCGAGCTGTTCATGTTCATTTTCTTCTGGGTGCTGACTGCCTACTACGTCAAGCGTGCCAACAGCGAGTTCGATCTGATGACCCAGGAAATCGTCAAGGAAGCGTGGAAGGAGAACAAATGATGCGCAAAATCCTGACAGCGCTTGCCCTGGCGAGCCTGCCCTTCGCGACACTGGCGGCCGACGCTGTGGCGCAGACCGAGAAGCAGGCGACCAATTGGCACGCCATTATCATGTTCTGCATCTTCGTCACCATGACGATGGGCATTACCTATTGGGCAGCCAGTCGCACCAAATCCACCGCCGATTTCTATACCGCCGGCGGCGGCATCACCGGCTTCCAGAACGGCTTGGCGATTGCCGGCGACTACATGTCGGCCGCCACCCTGCTCGGCTTGACTGCGATGGTCTACACCCAGGGCTACGACGGCTACATCTACATGCTGGCCTTCTTCGCCGGCTGGCCGATCATCCTGTTCCTGATGGCCGAACGCCTGCGCAATCTCGGCAAGTTCACTTTCTCCGACATCACCGCCTATCGCCTGGATCAGGGCAAGGTGCGCACGATGGCGGCGATCTCGTCGCTGACCGTCGTCTGCTTCTACCTGATCGCGCAGATGGTCGGCGCCGGTCAGTTGATCAAGCTGCTGTTCGGGCTGGAATACAACGTCGCCATCTTCGCTGTCGGCATCCTGATGATGGTCTATGTCACCTTCGGTGGCATGGTCGCGACGACCTGGGTGCAGATCATCAAGGCCTGCATGCTGCTGACCGGCGGTACGCTGGTGATGATCCTGGCAATGAGCCAGTTTGGCTTCTCCTACTCGACGCTGCTTGAAAAAGCGATGTCGGTGCACAAACTCGGGCCCAAACTGATGTACCCGGGCAGCCTGCTTGCCGATCCGGTGACCGCGATCTCGCTCGGGCTCGGGCTGATGTTCGGTACTGCCGGCCTGCCGCATATCCTGATGCGATTCTTTACCGTTACCGATGCCAAGGAAGCGCGCAAATCCGTGCTCTACGCCTCCGGCTTCGTCGCCTACTTCTTCAATGTGATCTTCCTGATGGGCCTGTGCGGCATCCTGATCGTCGGCCAGAACCCTGACTTTTTCGAGGGCGGCACTGTGGGTGGCAAGCTGATCGGCGGCGGCAACATGGTCGCAATGCACCTGGCCAAGGCCGTCGGCGGCAACATGCTGCTCGGCTTCCTGGCAGCCGTGGCCTTCGCGACCATCCTGGCGGTGGTTTCCGGCCTGGCGCTGGCGGGTGCCTCGGCGATCTCGCATGATCTCTACGCCCGCGTGATCAAGAAGGGTACGGCATCGGAAGCGGCTGAAATTCGCGTCTCCAAGATTGCGACGATCTGCCTTGGCTTCGTCGCAATTGTGCTCGGCATCCTGTTCGAAAAGCAGAACATCGCCTTCATGGTCGGCCTCGCCTTCGGCGTCGCCGCTGCCGCGAACTTCCCGGTGCTGATCCTATCCATGTACTGGAGGGGCCTGACGACTCGCGGCGCTTTGTTCGGCGGTTATGGCGGCCTGGTTTCCGCTGTGCTGTTCGTGCTGTTCTCGAAGTCGGTCTGGGTCGATGTGCTGGGCAACAAGGCGGCACTGTTCCCTTACACGCAGCCGGCGTTGTTTGCGATGCCGATTGCTTTCCTGCTCGCCTACGTCTTCTCGAAAACCGATTCGAGCGTACGTGCCGGGAAAGAAATCGAAGCGTTTGAAGATCAGTACGTTCGCGCCCAGACGGGCTACGGCGCTTCCGGCGCGGCCAGCCACTGAGCGGCAGCGATCATTACAACCCTGGCCGGTTCGCCTGCCAGGGTTTTTTATCGATTTGATTTTGGCTGGTTTTTCGGGGTCGACCGCAACAGGCTGGCTTGAGTCAGCTTACGCAGCTTTGTTGGTCTTGCTGTCCATCCGTGCCAGGGCTTCGCGCCCGGATAACAGGTGGTCGTGCATGAGCTTTTCGGCTTTGGCTCCTTCGCCGGCCGCAAAGGCGGCCATGATGCCGCGATGCTCGTCGAGCGACTGTTGCAGCCGCCCTTCGAGCGAGAGCGAGTGCAGCCGCGAGAGCTTGAGCACTTTGCGCAAATCCTGGATCACCGACAGTAGCCAGCGATTGTTGGCCAGTTCCTGAATGCGGCGATGGAATGCCTGATTGGCCTCGAAGAAGGCATCGATTCTCCCTTCCCGCGCCGCTGCTTCAAGGCGCTCGTGGATTTCCTGCAGTCCCTTGATGTCGGCAGGTCTGGCGCGCTTTGTGGCATCCGCCGCGCATCGTCCTTCCAGCAGTGCCATCAGCGGAAAAATGTCGTCCAGATCCTGGCGCGAGATTTCGGTGACGTAACAACCGCGACGTGGCTTGAGTTCGACCAGGCCTTCGGAAGCCAGCACCTTCAGCGCCTCGCGCAACGGCGTGCGGGAAATGCCATATTGCTCGGCGAGCTTTTGCTCGTCGATCCAGGTGCCAGGCGTCAGTTCATGGGCGAATATGCGTTGCCGCAAGCGTTCGGCCACTTCCTGATAGAGCGCGGTCGGTGCAATTCGGGTCATGGTGTGGTGTGGTCTCTGCGGGCGCAGTCGGTTCTCTGCCGACTTGCTCCCATAATTATGGATAAAGTATTATGCACTACTTGGTAAGTCAACCCGGGTTCAAGAGCGTAGAATTTTGGATTCTGCATCATCGGCCCGAAAAAATCGAATCGGCGAGGGGTATTTCATGTCTGAAAAGTTCTTTGATTCCAATAACCTGGACGTATGGGAAAAAGCTGCGGCCAAGCAGTCTCCCGGTGGTGATGTCAATAACCTGGTTTGGAACACCCCTGAAGGCCTCGCCGTCAAGGCGCTGTACACCAAGAAGGACACGGATAACCTCGAGTTTGCCGATACTCTGCCGGGTGTCGCGCCTTTCCTGCGCGGGCCGCAGCCGACCATGTACGCGGTCAAGCCGTGGACCATTCGCCAGTACGCCGGTTTTTCCACTGCCGAAGCCTCCAATGCCTTCTACCGCAAGGCGCTCGCTGCTGGTGGGCAGGGCGTGTCCGTCGCTTTCGATCTCGCCACGCATCGCGGCTATGATTCCGATAATCCTCGCGTCGTCGGTGACGTCGGCAAAGCCGGCGTGGCGATCGACTCGGTCGAGGACATGAAAATTCTCTTCAACGAAATTCCGCTCGACAAGGTGTCGGTCTCGATGACCATGAACGGCGCCGTGCTGCCGATCCTCGCCGGCTACATCGTTGCCGCCGAAGAGCAAGGCGTTTCGCAAGACAAGCTGTCTGGCACGATCCAGAACGACATTCTCAAAGAATTCATGGTGCGGAATACCTATATTTATCCGCCCAAGCCGTCGATGAAGATCATCGCCGACATCTTCGGTTACACCGCGCAGCACATGCCGAAGTTCAACTCGATCTCGATTTCCGGTTACCACATCCAGGAAGCCGGGGCGAATCAGGCGATCGAACTGGCCTTCACGCTGGCCGACGGCATGGAATACGTGCGTACCGGTGTCGCTTCCGGCATGGACGTCGACACCTTCGCTGGGCGCCTGTCCTTCTTCTGGGCGGTCGGTATGAATTTCTACCTCGAAATCGCCAAGATGCGCGCCGCCCGTTTGCTGTGGCACCGCATCATGACGAAGTTCAACGCCAAGAGCCCGAAGTCGATGATGTTGCGCACGCACAGCCAGACTTCCGGCTGGTCGCTGACCGAGCAGGATCCTTACAACAACGTCGTGCGCACGACCATTGAAGCCATGGCCGCCGTGTTCGGCGGTACCCAGTCGCTGCACACCAATGCGCTTGACGAAGCCATTGCGCTGCCGACCGAGTTCTCGGCCCGTATTGCCCGTAACACCCAGCTGATCATCCAGGAAGAAACCCACATCACCAACGTCGTCGATCCGTGGGCCGGTTCCTACATGATGGAAAAGCTGACGCAGGACATGGCCGACAAGGCCTGGGGCATCATCGAGGAAATCGAGGCGATGGGCGGCATGACCAAAGCTGTCGAATCCGGCTGGGCCAAGATGCAGGTCGAAACCTGTGCTGCCGACAAACAGGCGCGCATCGACTCGGGCAAGGATGTCATCGTCGGCGTCAATAAGTACAAGTTGGCCAAGCAGGATGCGATCGACATTCTCGATATCGACAACCACGTCGTGCGCGAAGCCCAGGTCGAACGTCTGGCCCGCATCCGCAAGATGCGCGATCAGGCGGCTGTCGATGCCGCTCTGGCGGCGCTGACCGAATGCGCCAAGACCAGTCAGGGCAACCTGCTCGATCTGACCGTCAAGGCCATCCGCCTGCGCGCCACGGTTGGCGAAGTGTCCGATGCACTGGAGGTCGTCTTCGGCCGTTTCCGTGCCAACAATCAGACCATCTCCGGTGTTTACGGGGGTGTGGTAGAGGGCCTGGAAAGCTGGGAGCTGATCAAGGCCGATGTCGCCAAGTTTGCGGAAGAAGATGGTCGTCGTCCGCGCATCATGATTGCCAAGCTCGGTCAGGACGGCCATGACCGAGGCGCCAAGGTCGTCGCCACGGCTTACGCCGATCTCGGCTTCGACATCGATATGGGCCCGCTCTTCCAGACGCCGGAAGAAGCCGCGCGTCAGGCCATCGAGAACGATGTGCATGCCGTCGGCGTCTCCTCGCTGGCCGCTGGGCACAAGACCCTTCTGCCAGCACTGGTCAAGGCGCTCAAGGATCAGGGCGGTGATGACATCATTGTTTTTGCCGGTGGCGTGATTCCCGCACAGGATTACGACTACCTGTTCAATGCCGGCGCCAAGGCCGTCTTCGGTCCGGGGACCCGCATCGAGGATTCCGCTCAGAAGGTGCTCGAAGAAATCCGCAAGGCCCGCGTCTGATTCCGGATGAAACTGGACGAAGCCCCTGTGCGTGCCAATCTCCTGTCTGACGCCGACCGGGCCCTGGTTGACGGTGTGCTGGCGGGTCAGCGTCGTTCGCTGGCCAAGTCCATCACGCTGATCGAGTCGACCCGGCCAGATCATCAGCAGCGGGCGCAGCAGGTGCTGGCCGCACTCTTGCCGCAGACCGGCAACGCGATCCGCATCGGCATTTCCGGGGTGCCGGGGGCGGGTAAGTCCACTTTCATCGAGGCGCTGGGTGTCTGGCTGATCGAGCAGGGCAAAAAGCTTGCCGTTTTGGCCATCGATCCTTCGTCGTCGGTGACCGGTGGTTCCATTCTCGGCGACAAGACGCGCATGGAATTGCTGTCGCAGCGCGAGGAGGCCTTCATTCGCCCGAGTCCTTCTTCCGGTTCGCTCGGTGGGGTGGCCGAAAAGACACGTGAAGCGATGCTGCTTTGCGAAGCGGCGGGCTACGACGTGATCATTATTGAAACGGTCGGCGTTGGTCAGTCGGAAACGACGGTGGCCGGCATGGTCGACATGTTCTGCCTGCTGCAATTGCCGAATGCCGGCGACGACCTGCAGGCGATCAAGAAGGGCATTGTCGAGATCGCCGACATGGTGATCATCAACAAAGCTGACATCGACAAGCAGGCGACAGCCGTCGTCCGCGCCCAGTGGCGCAACGCGCTGCACATGCTGCGTCCGGCCTCGCCCAACTGGTCGCCGCCGGTCATTGCGCTGAGCGCGCTGCACAAGGAAGGGATTGTCGACTTCTGGGCGCATGTCGAAAATTTTCAGTCGGCGCTCAAGCCCACCGGCGAATTTGATGCCAAACGCCAACACCAATCGCTGTCCTGGATGTGGCAACTGATCGATTCAGGGCTGCGCCAGCATTTCCGTCATCACCCCCGTGTGCAGGAAAATCTGCCCGCCTTTACTCGTGCTGTCGAGGCCGGCCATACGACACCGGCTGCCGCAGCTTATGCCCTGCTCGATTATCTAAAACACTGATTTCCGAATTACCCGATCCATTTAGGGAGTTTTTTATGCATGACATCATTCGCCAGCTGGAAAAAAAGCGTGAAATGGCCCGCCTTGGCGGTGGCCAGAAGCGTATCGACAGCCAGCACAAGAAGGGCAAGCTGAGCGCCCGTGAACGTATCGAACTGCTGCTCGATCCGGATTCCTTCGAAGAGTGGGATATGTTCAAGGAACATCGCTGTACCGATTTCGGTATGGATCAATCCGAAAAGACGCCGGGTGATGGCGTGGTGATCGGCTACGGTACGGTCAACGGCCGTCTGGTCTTCGTTTTCTCGCAGGACTTCACGGTATTCGGCGGATCGTTGTCCGAGACCCATGCCGAAAAAATCTGCAAGGTGATGGATCAGGCGATGAAGGTTGGCGCCCCGGTGATCGGCCTCAACGATTCGGGCGGCGCCCGAATCCAGGAAGGTGTTGCCTCCCTCGGCGGTTACGCCGACGTATTTCAGCGTAACGTGATGGCCTCCGGCGTGGTGCCGCAGATCTCGATGATCATGGGCCCCTGCGCCGGCGGTGCGGTGTACTCGCCGTCGATGACCGACTTCATCTTCATGGTGAAAGACTCATCCTACATGTTCGTGACCGGCCCGGAAGTCGTCAAGACCGTGACCCACGAAGACGTGACCGCTGAAGAGCTGGGCGGTGCCGTGACCCACACGAGTAAGTCCGGTGTGGCCGATCTGGCTTTCGAGAACGATGTCGAAGCGCTGTCGATGTTGCGTCGCTTCATGAATTTCCTTCCGGCCAACAACCGCGAGAAGCCGCCAGTCACGCCGACGAACGATCCGGTCGACCGCATGGATTATTCGCTCGATACGCTGGTGCCGGACAACGCCAACAAGGCGTACGACATGAAGGAACTGATCGTCAAAGTCGTCGACGACAATGATTTCTTCGAGCTGCAGGCCGATTACGCCAAGAACATCATCATCGGTTTCGGCCGCATGGATGGTCATCCGGTCGGTATCGTTGCCAACCAGCCGCTGGTGCTGGCCGGCTGTCTCGACATCAAGTCGTCGATCAAGGCGGCCCGCTTCGTCCGTTTCTGCGATGCCTTCAATATTCCGGTCGTTACTTTCGTCGACGTCCCGGGCTTCATGCCGGGTACCACGCAGGAATACGGCGGCATCATCAAGCATGGCGCCAAGCTGCTTTACGCTTACGCCGACTGCACCGTGCCGAAGGTCACCATCATTACCCGCAAGGCCTACGGTGGCGCTTACGACGTGATGTCCTCCAAGCACCTGCGCGGCGACGTCAATATCGCCTGGCCGTCGGCTGAAATCGCGGTGATGGGGCCGAAGGGTGCCGTTGAAATCATTTTCCGCGAGGAAAAGAGCGATCCGGCCAAGCTGGCCCAGCGCGAAGCCGAGTACAAGGAAAAGTTCGCCAACCCGTTCGTGGCCGGCGCCCGTGGCTTCATCGACGACGTCATCATGCCGCATGCCACCCGCAAGCGGATCGCCCGCTCGCTGGCCATGCTGCGCGACAAGAAACTCGACAACCCGTGGCGCAAGCACGGCAACATTCCTCTGTAAGCGTCAGGGAGA
>Ga0116155_10002790_pt1 | contig 11774 bp, 7 predicted proteins | sample AD_UKC032_MetaG_FD_89890 | JGI IMG/M metagenome (GOLD analysis project Ga0116155, IMG submission 89890) | Active sludge microbial communities of municipal wastewater-treating anaerobic digesters from USA - AD_UKC032_MetaG | ecosystem: Engineered > Bioreactor > Anaerobic > Digestate | place: USA...
TCAACTCCTACGTACATATTCTCCTTGACTAATCGTTTCAGATAATTTTTTGCCTTGGCCTCATCCATCTTCTCGATTCTTTCAAGTACTTTGTCATTGCCACCTTGAACGTATCTTGCGTGGGCGAATTTTTCGACTTCCCGCTGGACTGCAGGATTACCGTACCAATCATAATGTTCAACAGGAATAACACCTTCGAGATGCGAACGCACTGCGTCAGCATCCAGCAGAATGACGCAGAATTTTCCAATGAAATCTCGAACAAATGCAGCATCAACTTTATTCTTATCAGAAAGATTTTCAAGAAATGCGGCCTTTGTTTCTAGGAACTCAAGTGCGAATTTTACGTCCTTATTTTCAGGATTGTTCCGATTAATCGCGCCAAAAACACGACGGGCATCGCTTTGCAGGGCAGCAGGAACAAGGGAGAGAATAGGTGTCTTGTTTTGGATTGACCACTGCCTTGGTGTTTTAGATTTAGTTTTGTTCTCCCATAACTGATGTAGTTTATATTTTTCCTGTTCGATTCGTATTTTATCAGCATGTGTCGCTACATTCTTTTCGTAATCAGTTTTTTCTGCCGTAAAGGCATTTACCGATAATTTGGAATAGAGATCATTTATTTCGTCATCGCTGAATCCCACCAAGTAGTATGAGTAGATACTTTTGAATACATCTTTTCTGGAAGAGAAAAATTCATTAAAATTATTTGCATTGGTTATCAGTTCGGAGAGGAATGTTTTTCGCTTTTCATACTGAAGATCTCCGCTTGAATAAATATCACATAATATCTGGAAGAAAGTTTTCAAAGCAGGGGCTTCCACAACAAGTGCTGCACATGGGATTCTTATCGATTTTACTTTTTCACGCCATGCTTCTAAACAATCTGAAAGAGAAGATTTTTTAGTATTAAGATTATTGCTTGCAGCCACAATTCTATAATCAGTTAGCAACTTTCGGATTTCATCCTCCCCTGTCTCTTTATCCCAAAGCCACAATGCTTCACCTGAACCGACTTGCCGTCTTACATCGATTAGCGTATCCACCACGCCTATTTCGCTGGCCAATGACAGGACTTCGCCATTTTCAAAGTATTGCAAAAAGGCTTTCATTGCTTTTGAAGCATTTTCTTTTGTGAGGAAAGCGGCTAGTTTTTCTGCCGCGGTTGGTGTCTGTAGCGACATTTTGCCAATTGCTGCAGCTATTTTCGCGACGCTATCTCCCGTGTGATTTGGGTTTGCAAGCGCAACAAGTTTATCAATGAAGTCCTCAAGTCCATTAGTGTCTATTTCTTTAAAGCTCCATATAGGGTAACCAAGGTCTTTCAATTTGGAGCGAATACGAATCGCAATTTGTTCTATTGACATGTTATCTGATATATCGAAAACAACCTTTGCAAAGTCTAAAAAGGCCATCTGCTCCTTGGTCATTACTTCAATGTACTTATCTTTATAACGAGAAATGGGTGTATTTTTATGCTTAATGTACTCTCCAATAATCTCCGCCAATTTGTCGGTACTCATCCTGTCACCGATTTCACCGTCGCTATAACGATAGGAATCAACCGCATATTCTTTTAGTAAGAAACCAGTCAAAAATGCATATTGGTTGCACGGCATAAAACCTTGATCTATGAGCGAGTCAAAAATGTCACCAATGGCGATGCGTCCGTCAAGTTTAAAAGCGTTTTGAATAAGGTCATCAATATCCCGTTTTAATTTTGAAAGTGGCAGTGTCGGTGAAGAATTCCAATATTCAGGTATCTGCCAAGCACCTTGCATAAGAGGCACCACAAAGGATGTTTGAAATATGCCTCCGCATGTTTGCGAGATACCGAATTTTGCGCCAGACGGTAATCCTGAAACGGCGAACATCTGTTCACTGACATTGGCGTTGTCGAAAGACAATGGGTGTGTCTTAAGAACAATGTTTGATAACGCTGTAAGTACGGAAGATGAGTTTCCGTATGGCTCGCCAGACTTTGCATATTTAGAGTAAACTGTAAATGTGCCATTCGCTACATCTGTCTTCCAATCTTCGAGGATAGCCTTTGCTTTGCGGGACATTTCGTCGGCGAGTTTTACGTCCTTTGTCCTCCAGTATTCCTCATTGGCGGCATGGTCCACCCATTGCTCAAAGCGCTCTCCACCAAGCACAGTTGAGGATGTGTCAATAAACACGAGCTCTTTATAACGGTTGTCTTTCATCGCACCCCTAATGAGTTCCCGAATTTTATTCTGCTCCTCATCGTTACGGGCAAATGACAATACGGCGTGGAATTTATAGGTTGTAGGCTCGTTAATCATTTTATTGATTTTAGTTGTGAAGTTCTCAATCGTTACAGCTGTGATATCATAACGGAAACGAAGAGGTGGCGATAGGGTTAATGCAGCCCCAAGATCACCGTCGGATACCAACGAAACAGTCTTTGTGTCGCTGGTAATACGCTTTTTTATGTTGTCAATCTGTGCCTGATCGCCGGAAACAGCGGCAGCGGCATATTGAGTTTTTCCGCCACCCATAGGTTTTTCGTAGAGTATCCCCCCATTCACTAATTTCTTTGCGATGTTGATCGCACGATTTTGTTCTAACTCCGTTCCCTCGAACGCATAATTTATATTTTGGTCGGAAGTCAGAAATAAGTCGACACTATCGCCGAGCTTCTGGCTGATTGCTTGCATCATGATCACAGTTTTCAGGACGCGTTTTTCTTCGGCATTCAACCTTTGCTCGTTCTTGGGAAAAGTATCAAGAATGGTGCGAATGATAAGATCGAGATTGCTTTTACCTACGCCGGAACCATATTCATCAGTGCCCTTTTCATAAAAGAAGTTCCACAAATAATCTATCGTAAGGATATCTGCATTATCAGGGCTGTGGTTATCAATAAACCATTGAAAAGCCTGTAAATCCTCAGTCTCTGCGGTTTTGATAAAATTAAACATGCTTCGCTGATTGGAAGCAAACGCACTCGAAATATTTTTGAGGAGCAATGCTGCCAATGGATGGATCGGAAGCATCCCTTTCAGTACCTCATCACCCACGCTTGAATCCTTCCATACCATTTTTCGAACTTCATTCCTAACAATAGGCATACGGCTGTTCAGGTCGTCGGCAAGATTGTCCCATATATCTTTTTGTGTATCTTTAACCTTCAAGGCGTGTTTAATCAGCTCGAAAGCGATTGAATCCGGCAGCTCAATCGCTTTGCGAACGAAACGATCGCGTACAATTCTTCCCGTCTGATCGATTTCACTGAAGATAGAACCGGACATGTGTGTAACTATCATCAGATAGAATGGTTTCAGGTTAGAAAGTTCGGCTAGTTTTTGAAACCCGTCAAGTGATGTTCGGTTTTTCTTAAAATAAGCTGAAAACTCATCCCACACAAGAACGATGGCCTTAAGCTCATTTTGGTCAATGATGTCAGTCAGCCAGGCAATCAAATCATCCATGCTTTTTGAAAGCGCTGTTATTCCTTCGTTGTCCGCAAGCGAAAAAATGTCGGACATCAACGCATCAACGCTGACATTGGGATTTTTTAATAAGGCGATGATGTCATCGACAGATTTACCTGCAAAGCTACCCAATCCCCTGTATTCTGGTTTAGCAATAAGCCCCTTAAAAAATGATTTACGCAGATCATCGGAAAGCCATTCGACAACACCACCACGCAAAGTATTCTCACCCTTGTATGCTACTTTTGCGTCACGGAGCGATTTTGTTACGCTTTCGTAAACTGCCCTAATAAGGGCTTGGTCACCATCAATGCTACTGGAAGCGTAGCGATATGCCGTTATGATTTTGGCCTGCTTATGTCCAAGGAATTTATCGCGTAAGTCAGGTTCTTTCTGTAAAGCATCATATTCTGCAAAATACGCTTTGAGTTTGTCATCAGAGCAATCGAGTAAATTCTTCAGTGTCCATGCGACACGAGATTTACCTGTGCCGTATGCACCTTCAATCCAAATACCCTTTTTATCAATATTGATGGCACGTGCAAGCATGCGCTCTGTCGTTTTAAGCAAATCAACAAATGTTTTATGGGGAAAAGTCTTATGCCAATCAACGCCCGCCTTAATGGACGATTCATTGATTTCGGGAAAGTACTCTTGATCAATATCAAAATACTCGCTGTACTTGTTCATATTGTTATTCCTCCTCAAAACAGGCCAAGGACATCTTTGGTCGTTTTATCATCACGTAGGGTAATTTTATCAAGATCGTGCGTAAACGTGGCATTGATAAATTCAGGATATTTAGCTGTAAGTCCGAGTAGCATCTGTTCCATTTCATCACGGTTGAAGCCAAATATTTGCGTGGGACTGATGCCGGCCGATTCAATTGTATGGTCGAGCAGGCGCGTAAGGGTGAATTGATAATAACCCTCGCAAGCCTCGGCGAACTTATAAAGAGCATAGAGGACAACACGATTGTCTTTGAGTGTGGATTTGCCCCGCGAAAGCGTTTCAATCTGCTTGCCCTTTTCTGTAACCGTCCCGAAGTTCAACTTTGTGCCAAACGGAAGATCACATAGGCGTTTGAAAGCATTCATTATAGAAGTAGCATCATTTTTGCTTACATCAGAGGCAATAAGCATATCTGAAACTGTTTCTCTTTTGTAAACACGTCCTATTTCGAGGTTTCTGATGTACCATTCGCATTGCGTGTTATAAGAAAAATTAGCGAGAATAATACCCCATGCATTTTCACTATCCCAACCAATCTTACTTATTATTTCTGTTAATCTCGTGATTTGATTGTTTTCAAGCAATCCACTTTCCCGAAGAAAACGCTTGAACATAGGCACTTGATTCGGACCTAAATTATTGTCCGTCCAAAAATTAGATTTTTTTTCGAAAAACTCTTTAACCCAATCAAGTTTAGGTGCATGATTTGCAAAAGAATTGATACTCTTCACCGATTTTCCTCCCCCTTGTGATAATCTAAGCGAGTGATACACCAGACAGCCATCGTCTATTTCATGACATTGACCGCAATGTACACAGCCCTCAATTTTCAAGCCATTGTCAAATAATATACAGCCATTGCGGCAATTTGTTTCGCATACACGACAACCTACGCAATGAGCTGCTTTTTTAAAAATTTGTTTAAACTTCTTCATGAAAGCAGGTTGCTCTTGCAACAGGCGCTCAGGCAAAGATACGATATACCCATCTTTTACTTTAATGATTTTATAATCAATTGTAATTTCACCAATCGTTTTAATCCATTCATGCCAATCAGATAGAGGATTAGTAATGGTTATTTGTAATTTCCCCTCCTTAATTTCATCATGATATCGCTGCGTGCTGATTTTTAAATCGCGTCCGTTTTTCCTAGCATTCCAACCGCCGTTAGTAATGTAAGTTTCTAAAGCCGCTGGATTACCTAGCTCACGCGCATTCAAGCTTTTAATAATTTCTATGAATTGGTTAATCTCTTCTGGATAAGATAATCGCTGAAACAAATCACCTTTTCCCCCTCCCATAGGACAAAATAGGCAACCTGCCCGCGAGTTACCTTTTTTGTATGTTTCATTGATTACAAGTCCATGAGAATATATGTACAGCCATACTTCCGCGGAAGTCCACTCCAATATGGGGTTATATGAATGCTGTCCTTTTTGCTTTTTGCCGTAGTTATAATAATCATAGTCGGCCCGCGTAGCACTCTCGTGTGCTCGCACGCCAACAAAATCCATACCGACATAATCGTTCTTACCCAGCACTTCGCGCAGTTTCAGGGTCTGCGGCGCGGCTTTGTGTACCGAGCAACACCAGCGAAGCACACGTGATGGAGGGCCGAAAAGCCGCCAACTTTCCTCCGGCTTTAAGTGCGAAGCGGCACGGTAAAACTCTATCTTGTCAGTGCGGCATTGCTCCTCAATCTTATTGATTACTTCATAAGTGTCGGGAAACTCCATACCTGTATCGCCGAATACAACGACAAAACCACTCCTGGGCAACGCCTTTTTCACAAGTTCAAGAAGGACAACACTGTCCTTGCCGCCTGAAAAGGCAACATGGAAGATATCCAATTTCTTATGGTAACGCTTGTACGCATCGAATATCTTCTTTACAGTAAATTGCTCTATAACTTCGAGCAGCTCATGATTTTTCTCAACCATGGAGGCAATATCCACAGGCAGGAGAGTTTCGCCATCCGGCAGAATGCGCTCATTATTTGTGTCCAGAATAAACTCTAACTCCGGCGCCGTGTAAAGAGTGCCTCCCTTTGTTTTGGCTACTATGCGTCCACGATACCAGTAGTAGTTTGCCTCTGCCCACATATAGGGCAGTTCATTCTGTTTGGCGTAATTGTAGTGTTTATCAAAACCGAGAAAGTCAAGTTCACGGTAATATACTGGGCGTGGCTCTTTGGAAAAAAGAGGGGTGCTGTTGTTGAAAAGCAATCCACCGGTTTGCGCATCGTGCGTGTATGCGTACATTGCCTTATAATCACCTCTCCCTTAACATTTGCGCTTTTGTAATGACTTCGGCAATAATTCCCGTACGTCGTGCAACATAGCCACTGTTAAATAAAAAATCCGCTACATCTTTTTCGTGCAGCCTTACGCCAGAATTTGCTACAGCGTATGCAAGTACAGCGGGATAGTCCGTAAAACCTGCTGACTTTCTGCAGATTGCTCCCACGTTCCTGCTGTTTGCAGATAAACATTGAAATGCGAACAAATTACTGAATCGTCTGCAATAACTTTCTAGCAGAAATAAATTCCACGGATACCCATCAATATGGGGGAACAATGTAAGACTTGTCACGGCCCGAAGCGGGATTACATTCCTGTGAACAAATCGTGCAAGTGCTTTGTCCGTTAGTTCGATGTTAAATTCGATTTCATTATCGCTCACAAATGTGTCTTTGTTAATACGAATCATATTTTCATACGCAACAAACAGAGATTGATTGTATCCGTTGAAGCTAATTTCCTTTTCGAATCCTAAGAGTTTGTCCAATGTCAGGCTGCTGTGCGATAAGCAGTATTCCTTGAAGACTGCATAGCTGTTTAACACCGAGCCTTTTGGTGTTATGATGTTGCCACGCTTCTCGTAGCGGTCGGTAAAACATTTCTGAAATAACCCGTTTCTAACGGCGATTTCCGAAAGGTCGGGGTTACGTCCATCGTTATTGAAAAAATCAATATTAGCCAGCGAAACATATCCCTGTTCGTCAATTATACCTTCAATTTGCTGCTCAATGGCTTGGCATTCAATCGTGTCGATCTCAAGTTTGCTAGTATGAGTATATACCCCAGCACTCACCCAAATAAAATCTTGGTTTTGGGACAATACTTGTTTTATTTTATCAATCGGAACATACGGTAATTTTTCTTTTAACTGCTCGTATGACAGGCACACCGCCGTCTCATAGCAACGCAACACCTCAGATTCTGCGGTTACACGTTTATCTATTGAAAAGAAAATTCTCGAATATCGGAAGAATGGAAGAATTCCGGATAGCACTGTCTTAAGTAATTCTGGTGAAAATATTTGTATCTTTTGCAAAAAGACAGCGTGCGCATCGTAAAGTTCTTCATAAAAAAACAGCAGGTTATCCTCAGAGATAAGATCGTCAATCAATTTCATAAGATCTTTTTTATTACTTGACGAAATGGCAAACACTTTATCTTTGTGCTTGATACCGATTGTGAGCAACAAGGAAGATATTTCTATGTCTGCAGGCAGATGCTCACATGTGAAAGCGAAATAGAAATTCTTTAATTTGTTAATATCAATGATGGAAGCAGGGCGTATGCCATTCGGAAAATGTTTTTCCAGTACGGCTTCAATACTAATTTTTGTCTTATCACTGATAGACCTAGTCAAAATTGTGTGATCCCGTGTATTCTTCGCTGCACAAGATTCTTTGAGTCTATATGAGATAAACACATTATTCAATGGAACATCGCAATGGAGGCACAGTTTGCCGATAATCTTAACGATGGTCTGCGGAACGTAGTTAGTATATAACCATTTACCATTGGATAGTTTGGAACAAGCACCAGTGTCCGCTTTCCAACGATTGAAGAACGGCTTATTCCCATATATAGGCTTTCCATCAAGTACATGGAGTTTGGGGTTATCTTCTTTTATAAATAGTTCTGTAATCGCAACCAACAAACTCGACCAATTGTACTTATCGAGTATAACAACTTGACCATTGATTAAGCATTGCACTGGGCGTGTTTGTGCGCAAAGTTCTGGTTTAGAAAAGTCTACAAGCACTGTCATCTTTCTGATTTGGTAAGAATTTCCTTTTGTGGGCATCAATATAGGAAACACAGACTCACAAGTCAAGAAAATCTTGACCATAAAAAATAGCGTAATATAAAATCATGCAAATTTTCACTCTTCGCTATGCAATGCACCCAACCTCACTGTAGTATTTTCCTTCTCTTCACAAAACTCGGTAACCCTTGAGAGAATATTTTCTTTCCATTCCCTGTCCGTGACTTTCTTCTTTAGGGCATGAATATCCAAATCTTCGACCTCACCCCACAGGCCATCCGACTTAAGCAATTTGATCAACGCTTCCCTCTCTTCCGTGTGTTTCGCGGGAAGGACGATATCTTTGCGGATGGAAATGGTCGCCTTTTTATTGGAACCGAAAACAACCTCAACACCGAGGTTTCGAGCGTAAGCAATCAGATCGTCCTTGACGGCTTCAATTTGTACGTCCAGTTCTTTCTTTTGTTTTGAAAGAGCGGCAAGCGCGTCAACAAGCCTCACGCCGTCTTCGTGTTTGAACTCTTTCGGCGTCAATAGTTCCACCTTGAACAGGTGCGCCCATTTGGGGCACATGGACTGATATTCGCACCAGTTACAGAAGTTGGATTCAACGGCCGGAAATTCCCGGGCGTTGACAGTTTTCTTGACGGATTCCAGCGTCTCCGTGCGCAGCTCTTCCAACTGCTCGTCGGTCCTTGCCGACCGGATCTCTTTGCCAAAAACCAGATAGTGCCAGACTAGGTCAACGCTTTTGGCATCCCTGAAGTTTTCTTTCACCCAGATGGAGTAAAGGGCCAGCTGCCGGTCTTCGTCTTTCTTCTGCTGTTTGGGAAGCGATCCGGCCGTTTTGTAATCATGGATTTCATACCGGCCACTGCCCGCGTCATCAAGCCGGTCCATCCGGACATTCCATTTGAATTCTCCTTCAGGATCAAGATTGATGTATTCGACAGTTTCGATGCCCAGTACGCGTTCTTTAAAGGGAGCATATCTGTTGTAGTAGTCGGCAATGCACCTTTCGCCAGTCTTGCGATAGTTTTCGGCTGTGTAATCCTTCTTGACGATTTTGATGTCGTCTGTCCAGTGTTTCTCCCACTGACTGTTAAAATAAGCAAGTAGGTTGCCCAGAGAATTGAGCTTTTGCAGCTTCAAATCTTTGTAAAGTTTCTCCAGCGCCTCATGTACTCGGCTGCCCATGAACGCCTCGACGGTATCCGCCTTTTCGATTTTAATTTTGTCGATATACTGGTATTTGTATTTGAGCGGGCATTGCTCATATGTGTTCAGTCTGGAATTGGAAAAAACGGGCATACTTCACCCCTCCTGTCATCTTTTAAGTTTTTCGGCAAGCGAACGTATCAAGCCGGCCATCGCAATTTTTGTCAGCCATTTTTCAGGAATGCCTGAGACGCCGTAGTAAGCCCCGCCGATCTGGCCATAAATGGCCCCGGTGGTGTCGGCATCATCGCCGAGGTTGACGGCCAGCAGGCAGCCTTCTTCAAACGTGTTGCCGGAATAAAAAGCCCAGAGGGCGGCTTCGAGAGACTGGACAACATAGCCGGTGCCTTTGATTTCCGGAGGATTCTTTTTTTTGAACGAGCCTGAGGCAATTTCATCAATCTGCTGTTTCAGGGGATGTCTTTTCCAGTAGCCGGGGACCGGGGCGTAATGATCAGAAAGAATTTCATCCTTTGTCGCGCCTGTGAGAGCCCCTACAATGAGTCCACCGAAGTAGCGGCAGGCCTCGATGCAGACATCGGTCCCGTGAGTCGTGCGCGAGCTTTCGCCGGACATTTCAATGGCCCTTTCCGGCTTTGCAGAGTAAAATATGGGTACGGGGGCCAATCTCATCAGCGAGCCATTACCTGCCTGGTGCTGGTCACTCGGGCCGCTGAAGGGTTCGCCGGTTCTTTCAAAACGGTGCAGGGCTGAGCTTGTCGTGTTCCCTACGTCAAAGCAGTGTCCTGTGCTGGAGAGATACCCTTCCCGATACCAGCGAACATATCGTCGCATCTGGTCGGCGGGATCGAAGCCCCCACATTCGACCATGCTTTCCGCCAGGCACAGCGCCATGGAGGTATCGTCGGTCCATTGACCGGGTTTAAGATGGAACGGCCCGCCGCCTGTCATGTCGCTCATCTGTTTGAAGCTTCCCGGTGGCTTGAACTCCAACGTTGTGCCCAGCGCGTCGCCCACAGCCAGGCCTAATAGACATCCTTGATACCGATCTATGTTTTGCAATTGATCACCTCATTTTTATTGTCCCGGCAGCCAGCGTCGGACAAAGTCCCGCTGAGGTCTTGTTTCCGGGGATGGTTCATAGGCCCTGGGGTCGTTTCGGCGCAAATCTTTGATCTTCTCCAAAGCGCTTGCACCCTCGGCATGGCCGTGGCGAATCAAATAGCAGCCTACAACGGTGCCCGTGCGTCCCTTGCCGCCCCAGCAGTGCACGTAAACAGGCCGCTTCTGCGTCAACGCGCGGTCGATTTTGTCTAAAATAACTGTCATGACCTGTTGAGTAGGCACGGATACGTCGCGAATGGGAATTCGTTCCCACTGAACATCGATCTTCCTGAGAGACGCGATTTCCGTGAACCTGTGATGGTAGGGCGTAAATAAATCGCCGTCATGGTCTTGTTCGTCCTCTTCCATCAGATTGATGATGTGACGAATCCCGGCGTCAATCAGCCCTTCCATGTTGGCGGTTTCCTGAACCGGGTCTTTCGATCCGGGAAAGAAACCTGCCAGTAGGCTACCCGGCAACGCCCAGTAAGATCGTGGAAAAGGGGTCTTGTGCATCTTTTTGTGCCTTCCACAGCAGAAATTCTGCCTTCCTCGCAAATATGAGCCGTCCAGTAGTCCGCCCAGCGCAGAAGGAGGGTTAGAGGTTCTTCCCTGTGTGCAACTATTCTGTTGTCGTCAATGTATTGTCCGTCGTGATAAGCAATGGCCTGGGACTCGGTATCTGTGAGAGAAACGTGCTGTGCTACAAGATAAAGGCTTCTTGCCGCCAGTCCCATTGCCACAACATCTTTGTTAATCTTATAACGTATGCCCTAATATTTTGCCATCCATTCGTCATCATTTGATAGATATAGTGGCATTGCCTGGCATCCCCAGTTTCCCTACATCATGAAATAGACCAACCATGATGCAACTCTCCTCAGAGATCACCGGAGCAAGAAATTCCCTGAAGTGCAATAGAGGCTCGGTGACACAGGCACTATGCGCCAGCAGTCCCTGTTCCTCTTCCAGGTGAAATCCCCCTTTGCACATTATTGTCCATGCTACTCGCCGAATCCAAGGAGGTTCAGGATGCCAAGGTCTGCCCGGCATATCGGGCATATGTCCCTGGCATCCTGATTGTCCACTCCTTCAAGGTAGATCTGCCCTAATGCCTCGATGGGACTGGGATCGCTATCTTCTTCTGTAAATTCTCGAAAACACTTTAAGCAGATCTTCTTCATTTCGCCGCCTCAAACCTTATTGATTGGTCCGGTATGCCCTTCTCCGGGAAACAGACGA
>Ga0116155_10002792_pt1 | contig 11770 bp, 27 predicted proteins | sample AD_UKC032_MetaG_FD_89890 | JGI IMG/M metagenome (GOLD analysis project Ga0116155, IMG submission 89890) | Active sludge microbial communities of municipal wastewater-treating anaerobic digesters from USA - AD_UKC032_MetaG | ecosystem: Engineered > Bioreactor > Anaerobic > Digestate | place: USA...
AAAACAACAGTGAACGAAATGACATTAGATAGGGGATAGGACCAAAAATGCGCCAGGAATTAAATAAAGAAATGTAACGAAAGGAACCAAAAATGTTTCACTTCGAGAAAGTCAATGATGAGTATTTTATTTTCAGAAATGATCATACTGGCGAACATCAGGTGGGATCTACTGAGAGTGGAAAGATTACTCTCACCACAGCAATGACTCCAAAAGACATTAAGAAGTGTATTAAGGAATATGAAGATGTGATTTTGAGAACAAGAAAGGTTCCTCGTTCAACGTGTTACAACTGTGGATTTTTCAATAAGAAAGCTAGAGCATTTTACAAGTGTCATGGTCCTGGATGTCCAGCCTAAGAAATAATTTGGAGATTAATCATGGTAAAACCAATTAGTCCAAATGAGGTTAACAATCCTGCAATTCCAGAAGAAGTGATTGAAGCCTTTAACTTTCTGATTAAGAAAAACTTTAGGAACGGCTCTGCAACAATACTGCAAAATGAAGTTATCGAAAAGATTCTGAAAATCTTTCGCCAAAGAAGAAGAGAGATGACAAGACAGCAGATTTTTGATGCAGGTTGGCTTAATATAGAACATCTATACACCAATGCTGGCTGGAATGTTGGCTATGATAAGACTGCATATAACGAAACCTATGATGCATTTTTTACCTTTAAAAAAAAGAAACGAATTTCACCACACTGAATAATTGCCCAATCGTTCAAGCAGCATGCATATATGAAGGAAAAATATGGGAAGGAAAACGTCATTCTGATATTATTAAACAAATGATGAATGATGGAATTCCACCACCAATAAAACAACATCAACAAGGTTTCATTGACGCAGACGGGAATTTTCTTGATAGAATGCAATCTTACGAGAGAGCAGTTATTTGTGGCCAAATAAAAGACAATAAAAGACAATAAAAGAACTAAGAAATTAATGTCTGAAATGTTGTGGTAAAGGAGAAAAAAATGTTTGCTTTTATATTGATTATTATTCTTCAGATTTTTTTTGTAACAAGCACTTTGGATCTGTTTGTGGATCGTATTGAGAATATCCCATATTCCTTTGTAAGAATTACTTTGTTTTGGATTTATGTAATCGTCCCTGGAATCGTAATTCTTTTTGGGACATATGTTTTTCTGGAATATATTTATGGGGTTATTAGAGATCAATATGAAAATATTGTATAACCTTTTCACTACATGAATATAGGAGAGGGCTATGGGATTCAGACAAGAAATTGAAGAAGAATGGGAGGAAAAGGAAAGCCGTTTGAAACATGCTCGTGAAATGATTAAACTAGCTGACGAATTGGAAGCACCACTTCATGTAAAAAAACGTCTCCAAAGAAAACTCAATGAGGCCAGAGAAGCTATGGGTTATCATGAGGGTTCGCTTGGAGGTTTTCGTGATCTCTAACTAACAGAGAGAGAACAATGGATACTCAATCTTTTATTAAAAATTTATGTGATAGTTTAGCTTCGCTTTCAAAAAATGCACAGACAGCAGAGGATTACATTGCATTAGCAGAGCAAGCAAAGAATATTGCTTTTTTATCTGAAGCGATTGCTGGAAGTTTGGCCAAGGAAAAAGGATGTACTCACCCCAGTTATAAACATTCTGTATCTGGCTGGGGAGAGATTGAATGTAAGGTCTGTGGTAAGTCTGGAATTCTAAGGGATAAAACTCCTGATTTTTCGTAGGAAAGGAAAAACATGGATTTGCAAGTGCAAACCTATCTGCGTTCTGGCAAGACTCTGGTTGATCTTAAGACGGAATTGGGCATTGAATCACGCGAGTGGGAAGATTTGGTTATTCTGAATTATAACCAGATTGAATCTCCGAAGACTCATCCCATTGTTCAAGAATGTCGTCAATTGATTCTTCGGAAGAACACCTGGGATATTGTTTTCATGTCTTTTCAGAGATTTTTCAACTATGGAGAAAATCTGGAAGAAACCAAGGATTTTGATTTTGCCAATGCCGTGGCTTTGAGCAAGATTGATGGGTGTTGTGATGCTGATACGATACTAGAAACAGAAGATGGCCCAAAAACCATAAAAGAGATATGTGAACACAATTACTCAGGAAAGGTTAAGTGCTTTGATTTAGATTTAATGCGTGAAACCATGTGTGCTGTAGAGGCCGTGTCTGTGCAGAAAAATAATGATGATTGGTATGAGATAGAACTTGAAGATGGCACCACTATAAAATTAACTGGTAATCACAAGGTTTATCTTCCTGAGATTGGATGTTACAGAGAAGTAAAAAATCTCAAAGGTGATGAAGAAGTTTTCTTGGTAAAGTAGAATTCATATCTATCTTTTCAAGGAGATAGAACAATAGAAGCAAGGCATCAAAGAAAGTATGGAATTCTCTTTCGGATGAACAGAAAAATGAGCGTCTTAACCGCGTTTTCAGTAAGGTTCTGTTTAAAAACAAACTGGAAACAAGAATTGCATTAATTCTATCTGCGGCTGAAATACCTTTTGTCTGGTCTTTTTTTATTGGTTGTCATCAGTTTGATTTTCGGATAAGTTATGATGCTAAAATTCTTCTTGAAGTTCAAGGAGATTATTGGCATGCTAATCCTAAAATATACAAAGCGACTGATGTTCTACATCACCCCGGCAACGATTTTTTAGCACAAGAGTTATGGGATAAAGATAGAGAAAAACAAAAGATTGCAGAATCAAAAAATTATGTAGTAATTTATTTATGGGAAGATGAGCTACACTACATGACTGACGAGGATATACTAAGCAGAATATTAGAAGAAATAGAAAAGGCAATCACTCATGAGCGTCACAAAGATCAAAAAAATAACGAAGATAAGTAACATTTCTAAACGATATGATATTCAGACTGCAACTCATAATTTTTTTGCTAATGGGATTTTAGTCCATAACTCCATTATTGGTCTTTTTCACCACAATTGCAAGTGGATTATGACCACTCGTGGAGTAATTGAAGGTGGATGTCAAGTTGGAACTTTTCCATTGACTTTCAAGGAACTGTTTGAGAAAACTGCATCACAGTATCCCAATTTCTGGAAAGGAATTGATGAAATTCATCAATATAATGATTATTGTTATGTTTTTGAATTGACTTCTCCTGAAAATCGGGTTGTCACTCCATACAATGAAAGATCACTTCATCTTCTTGCGGTAAGATCCAGAACTCATGACTTTGTTGAAATGCCTTATCAAATCGTGAGTCAAATTGCTTCACGTCTTGGGGTCAATATCCCTACGATGCATACGTTTGCTGACATTGATAGTCTGGTGCATATGGCTGCGAAACTAGAAGGTCTGGCCGAAGGATTTGTATGCGTTGACTATAACCATATGGTTAACGGATCTTTTTCTAGAATGAAGGTTAAGAACCCGGCTTATCTGGCGATTGCTCATTTGAAAGAATCGTCTGCGACTTCTGTGCGTTCACTTCTTCAGTTGATTATCACTGGAGAAACTGGAGAATTTCTGGCATATTTTCCTGAATATAAAATCTATATTGATCCCATGGAAAAGAAATGGGTTGAATATCGGGAAGGGATTGCTGGGGATTTGAGAGAAGCGGCAAAAGTCAAGCAAACTGGTTCTAGAAAAGATTATGCTTTGTGGGCGCAGCGATGCACAAGCCCATCGGTTATGTTTCTTTTCTATGATGGGAAGATCACCACAGTTCAGGATTGGATTAATCTGATGATTAAGGAAAAGGGAACCAAGAACTTTGGAAAGATGATGATGGGTTTGTTGAAGATTAAAGACATGGAATGGGAACAGCAATAAAGGATTAGCCTCCAAACCGAACGTAGACTCTCGGTCAATAGGGAGAGATGAGCACTCCAGGAGGCTTTAATTTTTTATGAGAAAATTGCGCAGAAATCCAAAACAAGGAACTAGTGGTTCTTACATTTATTATGACAAAAATGGGAAATATCTTTTCAAGCCTATTGTTCAAGAGTGTCGTGATTTAAGATCAAATGTGCCGGGGCAATATTGCCAAAGAGAAATATTGGCTTATAAATTTGCTAATTTGTTGGGTTTGGATTTTGTTCCTGAAACTAAAAAAGTAAAAGTCAAGATAAGGAAAAGAAATAGGATTGGTTCTGCTCAGAAATGGATCAATGGGAAAAGTTTTAACGAAAAATATGGATATGATGATAAGGCGATAGAAGAATTCTTTTTTTCTGAAAAAAGAAAACAAAAAACTCTAGAACTGTTTCTTTTTGATATTGTTATTTTTAACACAGATAGGCACACTGGAAATATCATGATTTCTGGTGGACAATTCTATGCCATCGATCATGGTTTGTGTTTTCCTTCCAGTCATTCGGACGCTTGTCAAGACATATTGTATGAATACAATAAAAAGTTATTTGATTTCTTGTGCGATGGAAACTTTAAGGAATTGGGAAAAAAGTTTTCTAAATTAACACCACAGTTAATGGAAAGGTTAAAGAAAGTTACCGAAAAAGAAATAAGCAGTTTGTTTCCTAGCAATATGGATGCAGAATGTGAACTGACTTGGGAACGAATCGCCAAACTAACAGGGAGAGACTGAATGGACGAGAAATTTGTGGCAATGAATTGGACTCATTTTCCTCTGTTGATTGAATACACTGATAAGAAAGAAAAGAAGATAGTTCGCACTCCTGCGGATATAGAAAGTGGGAGAGGATTCGTAGTTCTTGAATGTAGAACGAGACGAAGGAAGGTATAATGGTCTTTGAAAATTTAGTGTCTGTTGGAACTATTTGAGTTCCTGCGTTCCAAATGAAAGTCCTCGAACGTAAAAATCCGTTGAAACAGAGATGTGATGGAACGGTCAAGAATTCTGAAAGGGTTTCTTGTTTTTTGTTTAAAGATCCCCTTACTCAGGGAAACAGAGTGAGGACAAAGATTAGAAAATGGGAACCAGACTCCTTGTTCTAGCGGAGTTGTCAGATTGTTTTGAGAACGTTGAAACAAGCAAGATGTTTGTGGAGTTCTTAAAACAATTTGAGAGCGATGATGTTAGAACCAAAACAGGAATAGACGGTGAAAATCCGTCGCAGACACTAAGTTTTCACCACGGAAAAGGATAAAATTTCGTCAATGATTAAAGAAAAGGAAAACATCTAAAGTGGATGTCAAAGAATAAAAAGGAAAGGTCATCATGGTTCCGTACAGAGACGAAGACGAGGATTTTGAGGTAGATGATAGGTTGATTGAGAAGAATCGTAGGCAGCAAAAGCTGAAGAGGAAGAAACAAGACAAGAGGAATGATTATGGGGATGATTTTGCTGGCCCACGAAAGGATAGATACAATCGTAATGAAGACCGAGCTGCTTTGCAAGAAATTATGAAGCAGTATCGATAAACATCACCACAAATTCATATTCATCAATAGTTGCAGTCTAAATAGTAACAGTAAAGGGAGAAAAAAATGAAGAAGCTCGTGATTGCTCTGGCCTTCCTGGGTGTTGCCTGTCTTTGTGCTGAAACGGCTGAACAAAACAGAGATCTCATTCTGAAGACGGCTATGGCTGAGTTTGTTCAGACTTGCACTACTATCCTGAAGGATGGGGTCAATTTGGTTAAGGATGAAATGCCTCAGATTTTGCGAGAAAAACTGATTTTTGCACGATGGTCTGTTGTTGTTGATTTTTCATCTTCGCTGGCCATTTGTCTAAGTGCATTCTTCGTTGCTAACTATTATAGAAAAGTCTTTAATCAAAAGATAGAAGATGAAAAGTCATCTTGGGCACGTGGGGATTATGAAATTGGTCATATTCTTCTATGTGTGGCAATGGGAGCTAGTATCCTTGTTTTTCTGATTATTATCTCTGCGGCGGCAACAGAATGGATTAAACCCTTTGTTGCACCACGACTCTATCTTATGGAGTATATTGCTAGTCTAATCTAAGAAAGAAAGGCTCACGGATAATACCCGTGAGCTTTTTTTTATTCTTCATATAATACACCTATAGTTAAGAAAGAAAATGTTTTTTTCACCACGAGATAATTTTAGAAAATATCTCTCTAGTAACAAGAAAGATTTGAAACTTGTTCTTCGTGTGAATAAAAGGAGATAAACCATGTTCGCCAAGATTGGTGATGTTGTGCATATCGTTATTGCCAAGGAAAATCTTGATTGGGGATATGGCAAGGATATTCACGAAAAGACAGGCAAGGTTGTTGGTTTTGGAGAAATTCACTACGGATATGTTAACAATTATGGCAAAGAACCAGGCATCTATGAAAACACTAGCTGGCTCAAAGTAGAAGTTGATGGGGTTGTTCACAATATTAGCAGTTGTTTTTGCAATGTTGATGGGGTTAAACCTGTTCATCAGGAGGGGAAGAGATTGCGTGATTTGCCAGAAACAAAGTTCTAGCCTGGGGATAAGGTAAAGGTTTGTTGTTTTCGTGCTTCATGGATTGAAAATGTTCCACATGAAATTGGCTATATTGATTATGGAGTTATTGGGCAAAAATGTAATGATAATATCACTCCTATGCCTCATAATTCTGTGAAACTCACAGGGGGTGGACATGTTTCTTTGAGAGATGATGAGTTGCAATTGATTGCTAGAGGCAATGTTTGGCGATACCACCACCACAAGCCGTTGATTTTTACCGGCATTGAAGAAGAGGCCAATTTCTATAAGAGAATTGGTCGCACACAGCAGATTAGGAACAAAGAGACTCATATTTACAGATTTACCATTGAAGAAGCTCTGTTGGCACTCCAGAATGGAGAAGCAGATAGCATTTCTGTAGAGAGTATGTTTGGGTTGATTGAGCCGATGGTTTGTGTTTGGAAGTTTTTGGATGAAGAAGTTGGCAAAAGAGTAAGAGCAAAAACACTGGAGGGCTTTGCGGATGTATTACAGAAAAAGCAATAGCGATGGGAACAGTTCTGTGTCGTTGGGGTGCGGGGGATGTCTTGGAATAATTCTGTTTATTTTGGTTCTGTGGGCACTGTGGTTTGGACTGCCTATTGGAGATAAGAAATGGAACATCGATATCTTTCCACCACGAATTTGGGAAATGAACTCTCAGCAGTAATGATTCAATTAATTGATTTATGGAGGAAATGGATTGTTCCTCTATATCGTTGGACAAACTGTTGTAGGTATCACCCCAGTTGTTCTCAATATGCAAAAGATGCATATATGAAACATGCGTTTTGGAAAGCAACAAGGTTGGTGATTTGGAGGATTTTGCGTTGCAATCCATTTTGTCATGGTGGCTATGATCCTTGTCCATAGGAGCTATAAAAATGTTTGAGTGTCCAAAATGTGGCAAGAAAGACAGTTCTTTTGATGGTGAAACCTTTTGTGGTCCCTGCGAATCTGATTATCAAAGGGATAAGTTGGAGCAGGAAAGATATCATAGACAGAGGATTGCTAAAATTCGTAAATCTCACTCCGATGATTGTGATTGTCATTTGTGTAGCCACAACGAAGTTTTGTTTTGAAAACGGAGAGAAAAACCCATGAAGGAACAATATATTCGTTTTGTTGGAAATGATAGGGAAGTACACTTTCCTGCATCTGCACCACTGAGTCTGTTGATTCGTTGCGGAGTGAGTGCGATCATTGTTAACGGCAAGTATGAGAAGCCCGTTAATTTTCTTCCCCATCTGTGCTCAAAATGTTTGAAAATGGTTATGTCTAATGATGAGGATGGTAATTGTCCTGAATGTTCTGAAGATCCGCTTGAGGATTGGATTAAGCATTTGTCGTAAGCCGGCTGGTGAATGGTTCAAGCCGCAGGAGAGGGATAAGCTCCTCTCTGAGTGATCAGTTGGGTCTACCACTGATCGGTAAGTCTATATCCGTGAGAACCATTCACCACTTTTTTGAAAATAAAGAAATTGGATAAGATATGAGGAGTCGCGATTACAACAGTGTATATAGCGTATTCTGTTGCCCTCATAATCCGAATGCTGGGCTCACCAGTTCCAATTTCTTGTTAATTCAGGAGAACAAAGATGGATGCAAAGAAGTATGCAATTACTATATATTACGATGGCAAGAAGCATGAAGCATTGATTAAGGAAGCTATTAAGCAACTGAATCAGAAGGTTTTTGATTGTTGGATTTATCCTCCAGAAGTTGAAGTCTCTACTGTTGATTTCTACGATGAACCTGAAATTGAAGTTTCGGTAGGCTATCACAATCCTGAAAATCCTGACGAAGATTGCATTAGAGGACATGAATGTGTAGATCTTATTCATGCTTTTCTAGAGGGTTGCATTTGGGCGGCTGAAAGAAACACCACAGAAGGAAAAGATTCGGTTTAGATAGAAATATCTACAAAGTCAAATATGCGGGCGTAGCTCAATTGGATAGAGCAAAAGGTTTCTACCCTTTAGGTTGGGGGTTCGAGTCCCTCCGCCCGTGCCAAAAATAAAACAGGAGAATTTCTTTAAATGAAGGAAATTAGACAATTTAAAGATTTTTCTGAATCAATGATGAATCCGGGTTATTTTGTTATCTTTGAAGAGTCCAATGGTTGGGATGCCCCCAAAAGTCTGGCTCTTATCTATTTTGAAGATAGAGTAGATGTGGAGAATTTCATCGCTCAAGAAATAGAAAATGGCAAGCCAGCATCTTCAATGAAAGTTTTTTCTTGTGAACAAATCAAGTTTGTGTCTGAGTTTATTGTTTCTTTGGCACTGAAAAAGGAATAATATATGTCAAATGAAGAAATGGCTCGCGAAGTTGGCAATACACCACGGCTTCTAAAGCAAAGACTTTTAGATGCGCATGATTGTTTGAGAGATGAAAATAAAAAAATCTTCTCTCAAAAACGAATTGACTATAAAGAGAAACGAATGATTAGCGATAATGGAGACTATGCACTCCAGTGGATGCTAAGATCACATCCTGATTGGCCTGAAAGCCTTGGCAACCAGCAAACGAATCGTGGAACTATTCGAGTTGTTTGTCTGAGGTAAAAAGGGAGATAATAGATGATTCCTTGCCCCGTAGTTCTACACAAGAATTATGGACGAATTCCACGAAAGAGTTTTGATGTTCCTAAGAAGTCAATGCCTCTCCACCACATAAAAATCCAATGGAAATTGGATAATGCACAACGTCAGTTGATGCAAATGTTGAGTTGGGGTTTTGGAAGTTGGCTGTAAAATCTTCACCACGAACAAAGAGAATCATAAATAAAACAAGTGTTTGATAAATGAGTCCGTAGCTCAGTTGGTAGCAAGCAACGGCCTTTTAAGCCGTAGGTCGTCGGTTCGAACCCGACCGGACTCACCACATTGTTTTTGCGCTCGTAACATTTTTGAAAATTCAAATGTGGGTCCGTAGCTCAGTTGGTAGCAAGCAACGGCCTTTTAAGCCGTAGGTCGTCGGTTCGAACCCGACCGGACCCACCAATCAAAAAACCAAAAGGATAAAATATATGAAGATGACTATGACTTTTAAGACTCCTGATGTGGTTGATGATACTCTCGAACGTCTACCTCTCACTCCTGATGAGCAAGAAAACGCTCGTGAGTTTTTGCGGAAGTTCATTAAGTATGGCGAATATATTACCATTGAGTTTGATACTGAAACCGCAGAAGCAAAGGTAATCCCCGTCGATGGCAGAACAGTTTTTTGGAAGTCACGTTAAAACTTGGCAAGAGGGACGTTCGGGAGGATGGCTGGTTGTTGATGGTCTAAGGCCATTGAAGACTTGGGATGCAATTGATCTAATGAAATGGTATCGCTTTCAAAAGGCCATTAAAGCGGCCATTAAAGATTTATTTGAATGGGAGAATGTTAAAGAATTGGTTAGTGCTAATCGCTGGGCCGAGCCAGGAAGCCAGCGTTACAATTTTTTCCAAATGAAGAATGGACAGATTATGTGCCTTTGTGATTGCACCACCGAAGATTGAAAAAGAAGAATATTTAATAGAAATAAGAACAAAAGGATATAAAATGCTTTCTCCTGGTGAAATTGCTGTTGGAATGAATATTACTGTTCTCAATGCAAAGCCAATGCCAACACAGGTTTTTCGCGATAGTGATGGTGATGTTTCAATGCAATTGACTCCAACTTTTGATTGCATGAAGGGCTTTGTGTTGAAGGTGGTTGCTGTTCAATTGCCTTTTGTTGTGGTTGACGCTCTAGGATTTCAGGATTCGAATGATCGTTATTCTCTGGATACCAGAATTGTAACTTTCATGGAACTAGATGAGAGTTATGTTAAGGCCATGACTCCTATTGCCATTCCTGAGAAAAACACCACTGATGTTTCTTTGGCGCAAGCGATTCAGTCGACGGAGAAACAGAAGAAGCATGTTTGCCCGAAAGAATAAAAAAAGGAATAAATATGGTGCATAGAGAATTTCAGACGACGATTCTCAAGCACCACGAAGTTGAAAATAGAATTTAAGTGAGGTTATGCGTCCCGTTGGAGGAATTGGTTAACTCACTGGGTTTTCATCCCAGAGATTAGGGGTTCGAATCCCCTACGGGATGCCAAAAAGATTTTTGAGAGGAGGTTCTAGTCATAGCCTAATTAAAGCAGCCCAGCGTATCCTGGGCAGATCATGGTTCAAGTCCATGTGACTAGAATAAAAATCACCACTAACAGTGATTAAATTAATATTCCGATGTAGCTCAATGGTAGAGCGACTGGCTGTTAACCAGTAGGTTGCAGGTTCGAGTCCTGCCATCGGAGCCATTTTCACCACGTAATCAATTCAAAGGATTTTCCAAATGGAAAAGACATGGAACTGCAAGGATAGTTGTCGTTGCTATTGGCGAGTCACATGCAAGCCCTATTATGATTCAAATGGTGACCAAACCTATGAGCGCGATCCTTATGCCCCTGATGATAAACATTTCTTTTGGGAATTTTCTGTAGAGAAGCAAGATATTGAATGCAAATGGGTTGAGGTTTATAACGGCGTCATTCTTGGGCAATATGACAATATGCCTTCTTTGCGTGAATTGATGTTGGAGTTTCAATCTCATATTAACAATTTGGTGATTGAAATGCTCACCACGGAGCAAAATAAAGTTTCTGAATCATAGTTATTGAAAAACAAAGAATATGTGGAGATAGCTTAATTAAAGCTGACCTCCTTAAGACAGAGGGAAGTCCTTGTGAATAACAAGGAAAGACTGGCGGGCACGCCAATGTATCTGGGTTCAAGTCCCAGTCTCCACTCCATAATCAATAACCCAAAAGGAAAATAACAATGAAGAAGAGGCTGTTTCAGGTAATCTATGGTGTAGGAGCAAAAGAGGTTCTTGTTGATTTTAACGAAACCTTTGAATATCACGGTCATCGTGTTCCTATTCACAGCAATGTGAGAGAAGATGATTTGACTTTCACTACAATTGAGAGTTATGGTCCTGGTGCGGTTGAATGTGTTTATTACAAGCACCGCAAAGTTGCAGAACTTGCGGCAATTGCAGAGAAATACAAACGTCTCAAGGAACAACTGACAAAAGCCTTGGCCGAATAGTATCAAGTTTAAAATCTCACCACAGTCCATTAACTTGTTTTTAGATGAATGTATCAACATTGGAGATAAACAATTGATGAAGAAGCGAGTTCTGAAGAAATGGCTGAATAGGGCTTATTGGTTCGGTAGGATTAAGCCAGGCCATTGGTCTGAGAAGCAACAGAATGAATGGACAAAGCTCCATAAGCGTCTTCTCCGTGTAACTGAGGAATACGTTATTACTGATGCGTTTTTCTCAGGCGAAGATGACAGAATAATTGAAGAGGCTATGAATTCACTACAG
>Ga0116155_10002793_pt1 | contig 11770 bp, 9 predicted proteins | sample AD_UKC032_MetaG_FD_89890 | JGI IMG/M metagenome (GOLD analysis project Ga0116155, IMG submission 89890) | Active sludge microbial communities of municipal wastewater-treating anaerobic digesters from USA - AD_UKC032_MetaG | ecosystem: Engineered > Bioreactor > Anaerobic > Digestate | place: USA...
AACTGCTGGAGCAGTGGTTTAATGCTGATCCCTATTCCAGGACAAAGATCACAGAAGGCCTTTGTATCCCTGAAGACAGTGATCTTTCCAGGGAAGTAAATGAAGAAAGCACGAGGCTTTTCAAGGAATATAATGTAATGGGGACCCCGACTTTTTTCATTAATGGTTACAAGCTTCCGCCTCAATATGAGATTGATGATCTAAGGTATTTCAGGGAGATTTTTAAGGGCAAGGAGGAAGTCAGTATTAAAGCAGATGCTGTTAATTAAATAACAATAAGTAAATTCTTTAGTATTAATGAATTCATTTTTAATAAATTTGAAAGAGAAGGGCAGGAAGTTTTTCCCTGTGCTCTGAGCCCTGAGCTCTGTGCCACTTCCTGCCCGGACCTTTCCTTAACAGAAAGGAGGTATACTGGCAAAGATAGTGTTTTAACCGGATTGGTAGCCAGACCGTGATATGGAATCCGAATTAAGACAACCATTATTAGTTTATTAAAATTCTAATTTTATCGAAATGAAAAAACTTCAAAAGTTGCAGATCAATTCTGAAAGATTGATGAATAATGAAGAACTTTTAAGGCTAAGAGGCGGGTATGATCCGCCTTGTGGATATCCTTGTACGTCAGATACTCAATGTTATTTTCCATGTCAGCATTGCAGTGATGTTCCAGGAAATCCGGATTTTAAAGTGTGTGCAAGTCCCGGAGGTCCGGATTAATAATGATTAGGCTGCAGTTTTAAACTGCAGCCTTTATACTTATTATTTGGTAAGATTTAATTCAAACAGAAAAACAGCAGAGTCTTCATGAATAAAGAGTTAAAAACAATTTTCCTGGCAGTCGGGTTATGCCTTTTGTCGATTTCTTGTAAAGAAATCCACCCCAAATTTGAAAAGAAATTCCCACTTGAAATTCTAATAAATCCTAACGACAGTCGCACTGACTCTATCAGGCTATCTGAATTTGCCGGGAAGGTTGAATATATACCCTTGCAAACGAATGATAGTATCTTACTTGACTATGTCTATAACTTCAAAGTAACCAACGATTTCATTTTTGTCGAAAACGGGCTCGACTTGCTAAGATTTGACATTGGCGGAAGATTCATTAATAAAGTCTACAATACGGGGAGAGGTCAAGGAGAGACTTTACCTGTTTGCTCGGCAATTGATGAAGAGCATGAACGGGTATTTGTTTCTGACAGGGACAAGACAATAAAAGTATATAGTTATACCGGGGATTATTTAACTGAATTTAAAAAACCGGTTAACCCGGTTGAATCTCTTCCACCCAGGAAGATTGAATATTTTGAAAATCATCTGTTTGTTTCTGTGCCTCAAAGGCCAGGGGTTAAGTTTATTTATTCATTATTCAATTTAGGTACAGATTCGATAATTCCTCTATATAGAAACGAATATTCATACACCAGGGAACAGCTGTCAAAATGGCCTTCAATAATACTGGATGATTGTTACTGCCATATCTTTGATACTTCACTGATTTTTAAGGAGAAGTTCTGTGATACAGTATTTATCCTTAACCGGAATTTAGATGTCAGTCCAAGGTTTATTATTAATCTTGGGGAACGGAAACTGAAATGGGAAACCTGGAGGGATAATGGAATGTTCAATATCGGTGCAGGACTGCCGGAGGGATTCTGGGTTCATTCAGTTGCCGAATCGAAAAGCTACTTGTTTCTAACTTTAAGTTCCTTCAAACGGCCTAAGATATTTGCATTATTTGATAAAGAATCTGGCAAGATTGAATTATCGACTATCGCTGACTTTGATTCGCGCGGGAACCAGGTCTTTCTTAAAAATGATCTTGATTTTCTTGCAGACTTCCCGGTTTTCAGTAAATCTGAAGGTCATATTTTCTATTCAGGCGAATGTCTCTATTCGGTACTTGAAGCTAAATACTTTAGTGAAACTTACGGTAAGGCTACTGAAGAGAGTAAAAATTCCTCAGAATATTTACGCAACATGAGACCGGTTTTTGGTTCTGTTAATGAATTCAGTAATCCTGTCATAATGAAAGTTTATCTTAAACAGAATACAAAAGCCGGGTTATTTGAAAAGATGGGCAATAAGTAGATTAATGTTAAAAAGCCGCCACAAACGGAAGCTTCAGACTACAATTATGGTAATACATATACTCATTCATATTAATGCTGAAAGAGATGGGTGGGATTATTACAACAAAGCTTATTCATAAACTGATAAAACAAAAGTTATGTTGACTTTAAAAAGAATCACTTATCTATTTGTAACGCTAATAATGGATAGTCTGATTTTGTCCGTAACGGCAGAATGTCAGCCTTTAAAAATTGATTTAAGGAAATTACCTGAAAAAGAGGCTATCAGATTATCTGATTTAGGAGCAACAGATATTCAGTACATTCCTCTGGAAACAACAAAACAAAACGTATTACCTGAAATAAAAAAAATAGTTTTCGGCAAATCATTCTTTCTGACCCATAGTTATGCAAATATTAACATGTTCAGATACAATGGTCAATTTGTTACAAAAATTAGTAAGGAAGGCAGAGGGCCGGATGAAATTACAGTAGCCCATGCTATAGACATAAATCCTAAAGACGAATCAATTTATCTTGTTGATGGTTGGTTGCAAAAATTTTTAGTTTATAATAGGGATGGTAAGCTTATGAGAAGTTTTAAGTCTCCGCATAAGATTGCCATTGACTTTAGAATTACAAATGATGGAATATTATGTTACAATGATAATAATATGGCCAGAACAACTAACAGTTTTATACTGATCGATACCTTAGGTAAGGTATTTATGAATTATCCAAATACTTATAAATGGCAGGATAAAACGAATCGCACCGTCGGCTATTTACATGAAAATCTCTTTTACAGATTTAACAATCAGCTTTATAAAAAGGAAATGTACAGCGATACTGTATTCGTTTATCGGAAAAAAGCCTTTGAACCACATTTTTTAATTGACGTGGGAAAGCTACGTATTACACCGGAAGCCAGAACAAACTCCCCGGTAGCCTATATAATTCATAATTTTCTTACACCTCAGAAATTATTTGAATGGGGAGATTATATTTATTATGAGTTTTCTTATCAACCAGATGATGAAAATGAAGGCTTCTCATTAATCGCTTCAAAAGTGGATAATTTCAGAATGCTTTTCGATCCTGAGAAGGGTTTGATTAATGACTTGGACGGAGGCCCGAATATAATGCCTCAGACAGTAAGAGATAACAACACTTTGGTTGCCTGGATTGAAGCATTTCAACTTAAAAAGCATGTTGCCTCTGATGCTTTCAGGAAATCAAAACCTCTTTACCCCGAAAAGAAAAAAGAGCTTGAAAAACTGGCAAACAACCTGAAAGAAATGGATAATCCGGTTCTTGTACTGGTCAGGCTTAAGAAATGATGGAGATGGGCATGAAGAAGATGAAAGGGAGAAAGGGAGAAGATCAGAATGGGTGAGACCAGGAGACGTATTTTTGGGCAATCCTCAACCTTCTTGAACCGTCATTCCGGGTCCCATCTGATCCGGATACAAAGCAGCCACAAGGGCACAGTCATTCCGAGTCTCGGTCACCCGGGCCGCAAAATTACCCAGATGACATCGGTCATTTCGAATCCCGGTAACCCGGGGCGAAGGAATCCTGTCCCCCTTAACAAATGCCGCTAAGAGGCCCTTGTACATCGGGCAGGATCGCCTTTCTGAATACTTGGCAGTCAGGGACTAAGATCCCGAATCGGGAGGAACCCGATCGGGGATGACGACATCTATTTGAATGTTTTGAATTGGGATGAGCCCGACGCTTTGCAGGCTTTTCTTATAAGGAGCCTAAACCGCATTAAGAAAATACTGCACTTCAGGCGACATTATTCAGGAAGAATGTGCCTGCTCTCTGCCCTCTGCTCTCTGCCCCCTGCTCCCCGCTTCTTCCACTGTGCTCTGTGCCAAGCCTGAGCGGATTTCAATTACCTGCTCTTAATAACAAATATCTTACAATTTTGGAATACAATTCCAAATCTGTATATTTGCATTATGATCAGACGGGAAATAGAACCAGAACTTATAAAACTGGCGAAACAATTTAAGGCAGTAGCCGTTATCGGGCCAAGACAATCGGGAAAAACTACGCTGACACGGCATGTTTTTGACAACAAACCATATGTTAACCTTGAGAATCCCGACAGCAGGCGATTTGCTCTTGATGATCCGAGAGGATTCTTATTTCAGTATGGTTCCGGGGCAGTAATCGATGAAGCGCAAAGAGCACCTGAAATCTTTTCATATCTTCAGCAGTTGCTTGATGACAGCAGTCTGAAAGTCCGATTCGTACTTACAGGTTCGAATAATTTTCTTCTCCAGGAGACAATTTCTCAAAGTCTTGCCGGTAGAATTGCATACCTCTACCTTCTTCCGTTTACTCTGGCCGAATTGCCGCCCGGCAATGATGTTGACCCTGCAACGCGGATAATAAGCGGATCATACCCGCCGGTATATGATCAGAGAATAGATCCTGATCTTTGGTATCCGAATTATATCAGGACATATGTGGAGAGAGATGTCAGGCAGCTAAAGAATATATCAGATCTTAACATTTTTGACAGATTTCTAAGGCTGTGCGCCGGAAGGTCCGGTCAGTTGCTGAATCTGAGCAGCCTTGCCCTGGATGCGGGGGTTGACAACAAGACTGCAGGAGCCTGGATATCTGTTCTGGAAAATTCCTTCATAGTCTTCCGGCTTTATCCCTTTCACAGGAATTTCAACAAGCGAATTATAAAAATGCCCAAGCTTTACTTTTACGATACAGGACTTGTATGCTCTCTCCTGGGTATTTCAAATGCCGGCCAGTTGAATCTGCATCCATTATACGGGAATATCTTTGAAAATCTTATTGTGTCTGAATTTAAGAAGCACGTCTTAAACAGATCAGTCAATGAGGATATTTTTTTCTGGAGAGATAACGTGGGGCATGAAATAGACATCATAATTGATAAAAAAGATAGTTTTGTTCCTGTTGAAATTAAATCAGGAAAAACTGTGACAGATGAATTCTTTAAAGGAATTAAATACTGGCAAAGGTTAACCGGATTACCATCCGGATCAGTTATTTACGGCGGTGATGAAACATACAGCTATAGTGACGGCAGACAGGCAATATCCTGGAGGAACCCTGAAACACTTTTTAATCAGAAGATCTAAAATTTTCCCTCCCTGCTCCCTGCCCTGCATCTTGCCCTACGCCCCCTGCTCCCCGCCCACCGCTTTCTTCCCCTGTGCCCTGCGCCCTGAGCTCTGCGCCCCCTGCCCCCTGCTTTTTTATTTCCTCTGGTGCTCCTTTTGTTAAGGATATATTTCAGGTTTTTGTCTGATCTTCCGGCAACTTTTGGAATATTTTTCTCTTTTTTTTTGGGGGGGGGGTAAACTTTTTTACTATTTTTAACATTTGGAATTAGTGAGAGTCCGATAAGACGGGTGGGTGAATGTCTTCTTTTTATTATCCGGTAATGAACATTGATCCGAAAATTGATGATCTTTCTCTGAAGCGCAAGTATAGAAACGAAGTAGCTAAGGAATATGGAATTTCTATAAGAACTCTGAACAGATGGTTCGAAAGGGAAAATATTAATATTCCGCGAGGATTTATAGACCCGGCTCATCTGAGATTGATCTATAAGACATTCGGGATCCCCCAACGCCCGAAATAAGCGCTCAAAAAAAAGGCTGGTGTCCACTTCTGGCAGATTTTGGTAGATTCCGGCAGATCTTGGCAGATTCTGTCAACTTTTTCCCGGCTTTTTCTTGCAATCATATCAAATCAATTGTTGAACTTTATGTGAAAGAATGTCTGATCTGTGGTTTTAAAGAGATTTTAATTAACGGGACTGACGTGGATTTATCTTTGAACAAAATGATAAGGGAACGGTTACAGCGCATAGCAAACGTCCTTCTTCTGAATGCCAGCTTTCTTGACAATCCGGGGCTGCTGAATGGCAAAATGGGCATTGCAATCTTCTTTTATAATTATTCACGATTCTCAAAGAACAAGATATATGAAGATTATGCCGGCGAGCTCCTTGATGAGATATATGAGGAGATAAGCACTTCAACCCCGGTAAATTTTGAGAACGGGCTAACCGGGATGGGCTGGGGAATTGAATACCTTGTTAAGAATGGTTTCGTTCAGGCTGACACTGATGAAGCGCTGGAAGAAATAGATAATGCAATTTACAGACACAGAATCAATAGTCCTGTCCTGATTAACACAGGTGATGACCTTTTTGGTTATGGGTTTTATCATATTGCCAGAATACTGGGTCATGAAATTGATGATAACGACCTTAATACACTGATAAAGAAATATCATTTGATTTTTCTTGCAGATGAATGTGAGAGACTTCTGGAGCAAAAATCATATACAAGATTCAATATTGAATCATTGACAATCAATTCCTTCAATTCAATACTGTGGTTTCTTCTGGAGATACAGAAACTTAATATTTTCCCGGTAAAAACGGAAAAAATCTTCAGGTCTGTTCCGGAATACATAGAAAAGGAAATACATAAACCATATGATATTGCCGGGCGGGCACTTCTGCTCAGGCTTGTTGAAAAGTCAATAGAAACGGTTAAGGATAATTCAGTAAGGGATCTTCTTAATAGTATGGTTGAAAAAATCGAAAGTGAAAAAACTCGTAAGGACCAGCCGTATGAAACGGATGTTTCAGATTTCATAAAAAACACCTGGCAGCATATTGTTTATGAATCATATTATTCTGATAGCTTTTATTCTGAATTATTTCAAAAAGCACTTGTTAGGTTAATCGAAGATGAAGAAAACTGGAATGGCAGGTTGAATGAACTGACCAAAGACAACCTTGGATTAACTGGACTTGCCGGACTGGGATTGGGGCTATTAAAATTGATGGATAATAGGCAGCACGTACAAATCCAAGGGTTAAGAGAACAGAGCGCATGACTTAAGTTTTAATTCTCTTCCTGATTAGAAATGATATACTTATGAAATAAATAAAAATTATAAAATTGAGAGGATGGGCAGGAGATTTGTCCTGAGGGTTGAATTGTTTACGCATGGATAACGCCTCCTGACCGGATATCCTTCACATAGGAGAGGAGGTGTACTGGCAAAGATAAAACTTAACCTTGCAGGAAGCCAGGCCTGAAATGAATTTTTGTATCAAATACTTAGCAAAGGTTATTAATCATGTAAATTTTTTAAAGATGAAAACACTTGGTAAATTGAACATTAATCCTGATAAATTAATAAGAAATGAAGAATTATTAACCTTAAAAGGAGGATATGATGGCTATTGCTGTTGGTGCGTCGGCCCGGATTACTGGGGCCATTTGGCAGAACAAACTGATGATAATTGCAGAATAGGTTGTGCATTAATAAACAGTATACATGATTGGAAATGCTGAATATGAAGGAAGAACAAGATTCAATACCTTGTTTTATTTTAGTACTTAATGATGTACCTATTTTTTAACCGACCCAATGAGGTGGGAATTAGAATCCCACCTTATTTTAATCCCAGGAAAAGCCATATTGTTGTGAAAGCAATGACATTTTCCCTCCTTATCATGATGGTATTTTCCTGTGTACAACCGGAAAATAGTCTCTTTAAATTTGATCCTACTTTAATAGAAGAAAACAATATAAAACTGAGTGATTTTGCGGATGATCTTTTCTATATACACTTTGCGGATAGTTTTCCTCTAGGTTTAGTTTATGATAATGTTAAATTTACGAAAGAGTCAATTTTTATATCTGTTAAAGATATTGGGATCATAGAATATACCCGAGATGGCAATTTTCGAAAAAATATCGGAAAGATAGGAAGGGGGCCTGGGGAATATACTTTTTATGTATACTTTGCCATTGATGATGAAGGAGGATTCATCTATGTGCTTGATCGAAAAAACATTATAAAAGTGTACTCAAAATCAGGCCGCTTTTTAAGGAATATTGACCTGGAGAAATATGGAAGTGCAATCGATGCTTTTGATACTTATAATTCCAATGTATTTGTTTCATTTTCTATTGAAGGCGACAATCCGAAATATAAGTGGATTATAATTGACTCTTTAGGTAACATTGTAAGAAAGAAAGTAAACAAGATTCCTGCTTTTTCGAGTAGCATAGGAGGATTTGGTGGAGTGTATAAAACAAATGATGCAATCTTCTATTGGAATCTTTTTTCCGACACTATTTTTTCAGTACATGATGATTTTAATGAATATCCTGCTTTTATTATGAGTCCAGGTGAGCACCGTTTGCCAAAGTCGAAGAATTATTCGATGGATCAGTATTTCAAATTCATGAAAATTGAAAGAATACTGGAAACAAAAAGATTACTATACATAAAATTTTTCTTTTCTATCGAAAAGAATTGCTTTGCGGTTTTAGACAAAGAAACAAACAAAACCTTTTTAATCTATTTACAGCCAGAAAATGAAGGACCTTTAATTAGTTATACTGGAGGAATACCAAATGATCTGGATAATGGAGTTGCCTTTATACCGAAGAATTATTTTGTACAAGATGGGGAGGAGTTTCTTATTGGAATAATAAATCCATCCTTAATTAAAACCATAGTAGCAAATAATGAATTTAGAAACTCATTTTCCAAGTTACCTGAGAAGAAAAAAACCCTTGAAAAATTGGCTAACAACCTGAATGAGACCGATAATCCCGTACTAATGATAGTAAAATTGAAAAAGTAATATTGAGATTGCATTTTTTTACAAAAAAGATAACAGTTAATTATCCCTAAGCATTGGGCATGGATAAGTTTACAAATATTTTACAGTTAATGAAGTATTAAGATGTGTGATTTTTCAAATCAAAGCCCGATTTCCGAATTAAAACCTGACTGCAAGACAGCATGACCGCACGACTGCAAGACAGATTTAACCGATTTCACATTCCTCATGCCCCTGCGTATTGATTCCGAAAAAAGGAGAGAAAATGCAGACACTTCAATAAGCTTCATTTTAAGACATTTCGATACAACAGTTATTGTTGTGGAGGGCGATCGGTCAAAGAAATATTATCCTGATTTGCAAACTAAAAATTTCCTATATGATTTTATTGATGATAAAAATGTCTTCTTCCATAAAACAAAGTATATTAATAGGCTTATCGAATCAGCAGGTACCAGATTTATCGCAGTATGGGATGCTGATGTAATAGCTCATGCTGATCAGATACTGGAATCCGTCATGGTCCTGCGTAAGGGGAATGCAATTATTAGCATACCATATGATGGTAGAGTTTATGTATGTGATAATTACCTGAGCGATCTTTTCAGGAAGGTACCAAACACAGAGATCCTGTTAAAGCTTGCTCCCTGTTTCCCCTTAATGTACGGATATTGTTCCACGGGTGGGGCCTTTCTGGCTGACCGGAATAAATACCTTGAGGCCGGCGGTGAGAACGAGAACTTTCTGGGTTGGGGTCCTGAAGACTTTGAGAGAGTTAAAAGGATGGAGATTTTGCATCAGACTGTTCATTTTGCAAAAGGACCATTATTTCATTTATGGCATCCAAGGGGCAGGACAAGCTGGTATGCAGACCAGGAAACAGAAATCAGGAACAGAAGAGAATTAATAAATACATGCAAATATGACTGCAGATGATTGTTTAAACAGCATCACCCTCTTTATCTTCCGATCAAATGCCCGCGGAATGCAATATGGCATCGGAACATACTTGCATGAGATGACTGAGGCTCTGTTAAGTTACCCAAATATTAAAATAGTACTTGTTTCCTATAAATCTTCAGATGTAAAAGAGATTTCAATACTTAAAACAACGGACAGGCAAATAGAAATAAAGATACCCCAACCATTGATCCCAACTAAACAAAGCAACGCTTTTGAAAACAAATATGCATCTACCGTTATTAAGCTTTTGTTTAAAATAATCCCCCCGAATGAAAAGGTTATATGTCAATTCAATTACATTGATGATCTTCCGATTTTATTGAAAGTTAAGAAGAGTTATGGGTTTCCCGCAATCAGTGTTGTACATTTTGCCCAGTTCCAGCAGATCTTCGAAGGGAAGATAATGAAAATTGCCGGCCTGAACCTTGAAAAACCCACTGACAATATTGAGTTTACATTGTCCCAGGAGAGGGAAATGTACAGGCAATCCGACCATATTGTGTCCGTTACCGGTTACATGAAAGAATTCCTGATTAACGAATATGGAATTAAACCTGATAAAATAACTGTAATTAAAAACGGTCTTAATCAAATAAGTAATAATCAGGTTTCAAAAGAGGAAAAGGCCGAAATCAAAAGGAGGCTTGGATTTGGAGAACATGAGATAATTCTGCTTTTTTCCGGCAGGATCGATCCTTGCAAAGGAATTAATTACCTCATGGAAGCATTCGAGCAGGCATCCATGAAAAATAACAGTCTCAGACTTGTTATGCTCGGGCAGGGCAGCATTCAGGACTGCCAGAAAAAGATACAATCCTGTTTTGGGAAAGTGACATATACAGGCTTTTTACCCGGGGAAACAGTAAGACAATTCTACAAAATAGCTGACATTGGTATATCGCCTTCAGTCTATGACCACTGTCCATATTCTGTACTTGAAATGATGGCTAACAGGATACCGGTTATCATGACGAGAATAAACGGCCTGGATGAATTACTATCAGACGAAGAATGTGTTTTCATAAATCCGGTTATAAGCAGTGAAGGAGATATTACCTTTAGTATTGAAGAGCTGTCTGAATCAATTTTGGCTTTGGCCTCGGACAAAGAGTTAAGGAACAGCCTTGCAGCTAAATCTTACCGGACCTTTTTGAGAAGGTTCACAGCCGAAGGAATGGCGGAAGGGATGTACAATCTTTTTCAATCATTAATAAAACACAATAAACCAGTAGTAGAATATGAAACGGGCCAGGGAAGATAATACAGTCGGTATCATTCAACGTGCCGTAAAACATTATGGATTACGTGTCATAAAAAGCTCTGTAAAGGAAGCGCTTAAATCGCATCCCGATTATCCTACATTTAAAAGTATCTGCGATACCCTCAATGAATGGAATATAGAAAACTATCCGCTCAGGTACGAAGTAAATGAACTGGAGGATCTTCAAGCGCCGTATATCGTCCATTTCAGCAGAGGCGGCGGCATGATAGGATTTGTAACCGAGACGGGGAAGGATCAGGTTACATATTATACATCATACACCGAAAAAAGAAAAACCGGCAGGAAGGAGTTTCTCGATAGCTGTTCCGGCGCTGTAATACTGCTTAACCCGGATGAACGATCGGGCGAAAGGGATTATCAGACCAAAATAAAGAACGAACTGATAAATAAATCAATATTGCCACTTGCATTATTTGCCGGGTTGATTTTTATCATTTATATGTTTTACAATCATTTTGTTCCGGGGGAGAGTACTTACAGCAAGGTTATCCTTCCCCTGGTTTTTACAAAGATTGCCGGCATTGTACTTTCTGTCCTGCTGATCCTGCACGAATTTGAAGTTCACCTTTCCATTACGGACAAGCTTTGTCATCTCAGCAAAGCAACAAACTGCAATACAGTTCTTCATGATAAAGCGTCAAAGGTATTCGGGTGGTTCGGCTGGGCCGACGTCGGATTTATATACTTTACAGGCAGTTTTCTCTTTCTTCTGCAGTCCCCCTCGGGAGAAGCACTTTCTTTGATGGCAATACTTGCCGCCCTTTCAGTACCGTATCCTATGTTCTCAATCTATT
>Ga0116155_10002794_pt1 | contig 11766 bp, 13 predicted proteins | sample AD_UKC032_MetaG_FD_89890 | JGI IMG/M metagenome (GOLD analysis project Ga0116155, IMG submission 89890) | Active sludge microbial communities of municipal wastewater-treating anaerobic digesters from USA - AD_UKC032_MetaG | ecosystem: Engineered > Bioreactor > Anaerobic > Digestate | place: USA...
CCGCGGGGGCTTGATCGATACCGAAGCAGTCATCGAAGCCCTGAAAAGCGGCCAATTGGGGGGCCTGGCGCTGGATGTTTACGAGCAGGAGGCCGATCTGTTTTTCCGCGACTTGTCGAGCACTATCATTACCGATGACGTGTTCCAGCGCCTGCTGTCGTTCCCCAACGTCATCGTTACCGGCCATCAGGCGTTCTTCACTCAGGAGGCGATCACGACGATCTGCGAGACCACCATCAACAGCGTGACCCAGTTCGCCAATGGGCTGCCTCTGACGGATGAGATCAAGGTGGTTTGATGGCGTCTGAATCACGGACTCCCCGTTTAAAATTCATTCCCGAAGTGTTTTGAAAAGTAGCAGATACGACCCCTACGAGGAAAAAACCATGAAATCAAAAATCTTCAACTCATTGTTCGCGCTGTGCTTCCTGTTGATCGCCGGGTGCGCCACGCCGCAGGGCGACACCGCCGCCGAGCAGCGGGCCAACATACGGCAGATGGCCCAGGACACCCTGGCCGAGGCCTATCGCCTGAATCCCGGTCTCCAGAACAGAGTCAAACGGGCAGCGGGCTATGGCGTATTCAGCAATCGGGGCACCAAGTTCCTGGTCGTGAGTTCCGGCAGTGGCTACGGCCTGGTGCGCGACAACCGCACCGGCCAGGACACTTACATGCGCATGGCCGAGGTGGGTGCCGGGCTGGGGTTCGGGATCAAGGACTTTCGGGCCGTGTTCGTCTTCCGGGATGCGCAGACGCTGAATCAATTTGTCAACAGCGGCTGGGACTTCGGCGGCGACGTGGGCGCGGCGGCCAAGACCGGCAGCCAGGGCGGACAGGTCAGCGCCGGGGCGTCTGCCCAGGGGATCGAAATCTACCAGTTCACCGACCGGGGCCTGGAGTTGGCCGCGACCGTCGCCGGCACCAAGTACTGGCGGGATGAAGAGCTGAACGCCGGGCAGAGCCGTTAGACCCGATTAGGAGTAGCCTCCTCTCCCGCAAGCGGGAGAGGAGCATTGAGAACGGCCAGGTTATTGATTATTAAAGCCGGAAGATGGCGGCGAGACCACTTCGTACACGACGTTCGGACCGTCGTAACGGGGGGCGTAGTAGGTGCCGCCACAGTTTTGGTAGGTCACGCCATCGGCAACGAACGTGCTGCAACTCGACGGCAGCGTGGACACAATCGCGCCCACGGCGACGGCGGTTCCCACCGCCACCGCCCCCGCGCCCACCGGATAACCCCAGTGGCGGTCCACATCAACATCCACATTGCGATTGATATTGACGTCCCGGTTGACGTTGACATCCCGGCGGTTGTAGTCGCCCCGGTTGATGTCGCGGCCACCACCACCGACGTTGCCCCGCGGCGCCCTGATTTCATGTCCGCCGCCAACACCACCGCCGCGACCACCGCCCCCGCGACGGGCTTCCACCTCGGCGCTGACCAGCGCCAGCGTCGGTCCCAGGATCAGGGCGACAGCCAGCGCCCGCTTCAAGTACGTTGAACGTGCAGAGTGCATAGTGAAACCCTCCCGTGGTTACTGGGCCGCTTTCGCCGGCCGGGCCGCTGGCGCTGCTTCCAGGAACTGGATCTTCTGGGCGGTTGGCGGCGGGTTGAAAGTGAAGTCATCGGCAGCAAAGGATGGGGCGAGATTCCAGTCGCTCAGGGCGGCCGTCATCTGGGGCGAGCCTTCCACGCTCTTGTCGGTCAGCACCAGGCGGCGAGGCAGGGGCCTGGGACCGTCCTCGATCCAGATTTCCCAATCCACTTCCGGAGTTTGAAACGCCAGGTGATGGCAGACGACGCCGCGGATCAGAATCCGGCCAACATACGTTTCCGACTTCAGATGCTGAACCAGCCGGCTTTGCGGATCGGCAAACAGCAAGTCGGCGACCGGCAGCGAAAGCCGATAGCGGTTTTCGAGCCGATCCAGGGTCTCGTCAATAGTTGCCGGGGCGGCGGCGCTCGCGTAAACGTTCTGTCCCGGCGTGAAAAGCGAGAAGGACTTGCCATCGTAGAACAGTTGGCGACCGCCGCTCAGATTCAGGAAATTGACCCGCAGGCGGTTGGGCTTCTGAATGGCGATCTCCGCCGTTTGATCGGCGTGCAACCGCTGGTCGGTGGGCAGAATCAGTTCCGTGGTCTTCTCAACGCGCACCGCGAAGCGGTCGAGGGAGCGCAGATAGGCCGCCATCTGTTTGAGCACCTCCCTGGGCTGGGGTTTGACCGCGGGTTCCGGGCTGATCACCGGCGTCGCGGCTGTGGTCGGTGCGGTGGTTTGATCGGTGGGCGGGCTGGCGCAGCCGAACAGCGTCAGGGCGGGGAGCAGTATCGCCGTCAACAGCAACTGGATTTTCATGTTGTTTCGTTCCCCTGAAGTTGTCATGGTCGAACTGGGCGAGGATGGGAACACCAAAGTTCCATAGAAACTTCGGATAATTAAGTTTACCCCGATTTATAGGGTTTCCGGCGTTTCCTCTGGACGATGATTTCCAGGAAGGCAGCAAACCTGCCGGTTCGAAGCGCGCATTGGGGGCAGACGCAAGCTCTGAAAACCTTCACTGATGAACCTACACTTTCTCAATCACTGGCAACGCTGCGCGCGGGCGCACAATGCGAATCATCCAAGAGGCCGATTCATGAACATCATCACCCTGGGCGAAGCCCGCTTCCCATCCCCCCAGCGACGCACCATCAGCGACCGGGTCCGCGTGTCTTCCCGACTCATCCACGACCCCGACGCGCCAGAGGAGGAGGAACTTCTGTTTGAGTTGGCCGGACCACGCGCCCACTTGTTTTTCGATCCCGCACAAACCCGCGTCGGCATCGTCACCTGTGGCGGACTGTGCCCTGGCCTGAACGACGTCATCCGTTCGCTGTTCCTGGAGCTGTACTACGGCTACGGGGTGAAGGACGTGATCGGCTTCCGCGATGGTTACCAGGGCCTCGACCCGGCGCGCGGCCGGGAGCCGTTCGTGCTGACGCCGCAATTCGTTCACGACATCCACAAGGACGGCGGCACCGTGCTCGGCACTTCGCGCGGCCCGGTAGATGTCGGGATCGCCGTGGATAATCTGATCCGGCGCGGCGTGAACATCCTGTTTACTATCGGCGGCGACGGCACCCAGCGCGGCGGCAACGCGCTGTTCCAGGAAGCGCAGCGGCGCGGCTATGCCCTGGCCGTGGTCGGCGTCCCCAAGACCATTGATAACGACGTGGCCTTCGTCTCGCGCACTTTTGGCTACCTGACGGCGGTCGAGGAAGCAGCCAAAGTGCTGCACTGCGCCCATACCGAAGCGCATAGCGTCCACAACGGCATCGCCCTGGTGAAGCTGATGGGCCGTCACGCCGGCTTCATCGTCGCCGGCGCCACGGTCGCCAGCCAGGACGTGAATTTCACCCTGATCCCCGAACTGCCGCTGCAACTCGACGGCGAAAATGGCCTGCTCGCTGCCCTAAAGCAGCGCATCCTCCAACGGGCGCACGCGGTCATCGCAGTGGCCGAGGGCGCCGGCCAGGAACTGCTGGCGGCCAGTGGGGCCGGACGCGACGCCTCGGGCAACGTCAAGCTCCAGGACATCGGCCCGTTCCTGCGCGAGCGCATCGAACAGTACTTCAAGGCGGAAGGGATCCCGGTCACGCTGCGCTATTTCGACCCCAGCTATCTGATCCGCAGCGTCCCGGCCGACGCCGAGGATTCCATTCTCTGCGACTTCTTCGCCCGCAACGCCGTCCACGCCGCCATGGCCGGCAAGACCGGCCTGGTGATCGGCCTGCTGCACGATGCCTTCATCCATGTGCCCATCGAGTTGCTGGTCAGCCAGCATAAACGTCTGGATTTGAATGGCGCCGGTTGGCGCGCGGTGCTGGCCGCAACCGGCCAGAAGTTCGGCGCGGATCGCTGAGGTGGTTTCAAGTTTCAAGACAATGTCGAGCAAACCGAGTTGATTCCCATGTACCGTAAAACCTGGATCATCACTGCACTTCTCACCGTTTTCCTCTTCTTCCAGGGTTGCGCCACGCCCAGCCGTCTGGCGGCCGTCCCCGCCCAGGACACCACCCGGGCCGAAATTCCCGGCATCCCCAACGCCCGTTACTGGGTCCAGACCGACATCGAACCGTTCATCCGGGACGCCATCGCTTCGGTGCAACGCGAGCAGGCCTATTTAGCCCGTACCGGACACCAGGGTCCGTTGCCGCCGATCAATTTCCTGGCTGTTTCCGGCGGCGGTGACGACGGCGCGTTCGGCGCTGGCTTGCTGGTCGGCTGGTCGGCGACCGGAACCCGCCCCGAATTCAAAGGGGTCACCGGTGTCAGCACCGGCGCGCTGATTGCCCCGTTCGCCTTCCTGGGACCGGAAGAGGACGACGCGCTGCGCGAGGTGTATACCACCATCGGCCCCCAGAACATCCTCAAACCGCGCGGTCTGCTGGCGGCGATCACCAGCGACGGCCTGGCCGACAATAGCCCGCTGTTCGAGCTGATTTCCCGCTACATCAATGCCGAGTTCCTGGCGCGAATCGCCAGGGAATACCAGGAAAAGGGGCGCTTGCTGTTGATCGGCACCACCAATCTGGACGCCCGCCGAGGGATCGTCTGGAACATGGGCGCGATCGCCGCCAGTGGAACCCCCGAGGCGCTGGATCTGTTCCGCAAGATCCTGCTGGCCTCGGCGGCGATTCCCGCCGCGTTTCCGCCGGTCATGATCGACGTGGAGGTGAACGGCCAACCCTATCAGGAAATGCACGTGGACGGCGGCGCCCAGGCCCAGGTGTTTCTTTACCCGCCGCGCCTGTTCGACCTGGTTCGCCAGCAGGGCGTGAAAGTCGCTCCACGGGAACGGAGCGTCTATATCATTCGCAACGCCCGGCTGGACCCGGACTGGGCCGCAGTGGAACGCAGCACCCTCACCATCGCCGGTCGCGCCATTTCTTCGCTGATCCAATCTCAAGGATTGGGGGATTTGTACCGGATTTACGCGACGGCGCAACAGGATGGGCTGGACTACAATCTGGCGTACATCGGCGCGGATTTCAACGCCGAGCATAAGGAGGACTTCGACGCCACCTATATGCGCGCCCTGTTTGACTACGGCTACCAGTTGGGCCGGAAGGGCTATCCCTGGCAGAAAACTCCACCAGGCATGAAAGTGGACAAGAACCCGGACTCCAGCCAGAGCACGAAAAAGCCGAATTGACGAAACGTCCGGGTGATCGCATGTTTCGCATCCGCTTTGCAACAAGCCCCACTGGGAGGAAAGCGGCGCTTCTGATCTTGGCGCTTGCGACCAGCGTCGCGGGCGTGCGGGCGCAAGAGATCGAGCCACGGGCGTACTCGAACATTCCCATCGGGGTTAATTTTCTGCTGGCAGGCTACGGCTACTCCGAAGGGGGTTTGGTGACCGACCCGGCGCTGCCGCTGGAGAATGCCAACCTCCAAACCCATACCAGCGTTTTCGCCTATGCCCGTTCGTTCGAGGTAGGGGGCCAGTCCGGCAAGTTCGACCTCATCCTGCCCTATGCCTGGATCTCGGGAACGGCGGACTATGCCGGTCAGCCTCGGGAACGCGAAGTCTCCGGGTTCGGCGACCCGCTGCTGCGGTTCTCGCTCAACCTGTACGGAGCGCCCGCGCTGTCGGTCCAGGACTTGGCGTCCTACCAGCAGGACCTCATCATCGGCGCCAGCGTGCAGTTTTCCGTTCCCTCCGGTCAATACGACGCCGACAAGCTGGTCAACGTCGGCGCCAACCGCTGGTTCGTCAAGCCGGAGCTGGGGCTCTCCAAAGCCTTGGGTCCATGGACGCTGGAACTCGCTACAGCCGCCACCTTTTTCGGGGACAATGACGACTTCCTCAGCGGCAAGCGACGTGAGCAGGACCCGATCTACTCGGTGAAGGGCGGTCTCATCTACGGCTTTCGCAAGGGAATCTGGGTGGCGTTGAACGGCACGTATTTCACCGGCGGGCGGGCGACCGTCGAGGGCGTCGAGGGCGACAACCTGCAAAAGAACTCGCGGGGGGGCATTACGGTCGCGCTGCCGGTCGACCGGAACCACTCGGTCAAGCTCTACGCCACCACCGGCATATCCACCCGGATTGGCACCGATTCCGACACCATCGGCCTTGCGTGGCAGTACCGCTGGGGCGGCGGGCTTTAGGTGATTTCCTGGAAAGATTATACCTGTAAGACCCGTAGGGACACGGCGGCGCCGTGTCCCTACAGAGGTCGGCCTGGTAAGGTCTTTTACGGAAATCGCCTTAGGTGTCTGCTCGCTTTGATTCTGGAGTGAATACTCATGTCATTTTCCGACTTTAACGCTCCCATCGTCGCTACCCCCGCCGAACCGGCATCGCTCTCCGACATGGTTGATCTGCTGGCAAAAACCGGCAGCCTGCTGCTCCAGCATGGCGCCGATGCTGGCCGCGTGGAAGCCAGCCTGCGGCAAATGGAAGCGGGCTTGGGCATCGAGCGGATCGATGCGGTGGTGATGTCGAAAACCATCCTGCTCACCGCCACCCGCCAGGACGCCCACCATACCCGGGTAGTGCGGGCGCCCATCGTCGGCGTCAACATGAACAGCCTGAACGAGGTGGAGCAGTTGCTGGGATTGTTCCAGCAGGGGCGGGTGACTCCCGGACAACTGGCGGTCGTCCTGGAACGGATCGCCGCCCTGCCCCATCACTACTCACGGGGCGTGATCGTCGCGGCGACCGGTTTGGCCTGCGCAGCATTTTGCCGGCTGTTCGGCGGTGACTGGGCGGCGCTGGCGATCACCGGCGTGGCTGCCGCGATGGCCGCCTGGGTGCGGATGTGGCTTAATCAGCGGCGGGTCAATTATTTCCTGGTGGTGCTGATCACCGCGCTGGTGGCCAGCGGGCTGGCGGGCAGCGCGCTCTGGCTCAGCCAGACCCCGCAAAGCGCCCTGACGGCGGCGGTGCTGCTGCTGGTGCCGGGCGTACCGTTGATCAACGCCAGCGTTGATATCCTGCGCGGGTATATTTCCGCCGGCTTGGCCCGAGCCACGACCAGCCTGGTGGTGTTCCTCGGGATCGCGCTCGGTCTGGGCATCGTGATCCGATTGCTCCAGGTCCAGTTATGAGCGGCGTCGAACTGGCGGTGTTGCTGATCCAGAAAGGGGGCTGGGCGGCCGTGGCCACCGTGGGGTTCTCGGTGTTATTCAACGTGCCGAAGTACGCCCTGCCCTACTGCGCGCTGATCGGCGCGTTAAGCTACGCGCTGCGCACCGCCTTGATGAGCGGCGGCATGGGGATGGTCTTGGCCACCCTGGGCGCGGCGCTGCTGATCGGCGTGCTAGCGACAATCCTGGCCCAGCGCTTCGCGGTGAGCGGGACGCTGTTCGCCGTCGGCCCGGCGATTCCGCTGGTGCCCGGCAGTTACGCCTACAAGGCGGTGATGGGCATGGTGATGGCGGCCAATGCGCCCGAACTGGAACCCCATGGCGAACTGTTGCTAACGGCGCTGGATAACGGTCTTAAAGCCACGCTGACCATCCTGTTCCTGAGTCTCGGAATCGCGCTGCCGGGCCTGGTGTGGACCGCGTTCCGGCGCGGGGATTGACGGTTGTTGGAACCGGGCGAGGCGCTCGACCTGTTTTTAGGTAGATCATCTCTCAGCTCATCAGCCAGGCGCGCGCCAGTTCCAGGTCGGTTTCGGGGAAAAACCGGGTTTCGGCTTGCCGGTAATCGGCGAAGAGAAACACCTGCATTTCGTCTTGCCAGTGGGGATCGCCCACGACCGCGATTCTTTCGATATCCTGGTCGTGCCTGAAGAAAAAGCTGACATCGCCCCACTGATCGCTGGATTCCCAACCTGTGAAATCCTTCAGATAGAGAAATATCCTGACCTTGCCCGATGCAAAAGCCTTGCTCTCGACTTGGGCCAGATAAGTCTGAAACTCGTCCCAGGTCAACAGTCCACTCAAGGTGATCTGATAAACCTGGTCCGCGATTGGATGCGACGATAGAGTCATACCGGTTCCTTATTTCAGCACTGCCGTTAAAAAACAGGCCGCGCGGTTTGCCGGAAGCGCTCCGCGCGGCCTGGAAGTCAATGGAATGCACGGGATCGCTTAATAGCGGTTGACCCAGGCGGAACCACCGCCGCCGTAGCGGTTGATCCAGCCGCCGCCGCCGTTGATCCAGCCGCCGCCGCCGCCGTTGATCCAGGCGCCGCCACCGTTGATCCAGCCGCCACCACCGTAGCGGTAGGCGCCGCCGCCGTTGGCCCAGGCGCCGCCACCGCCGGCCCGGTTGGCCCAGCCACCGCCGCCGTAACGGTTGGCCCAGCCGCCCCGCGCTCCGACCGCAGCGGAGCCGCCGTAACCACGAGCAGCGGCCCTGGCCCGCGCGGGGTCGGCATGGGTCAACGCGCCGCCCAGCAGCACGCCGCCGATTACCGCCTGCGACCACTTGCCCAGCCCGCGCAGAAACTGCCGCCGTTCCTCGGTCGCTGGAGCGCCGGTTTGCTCGGAATGCGTCACTTCATGTTGATCAGTCATGACTGCTCTCCGCTTACTGAGCTTTCTTCGGCGCGGTTTCCGGCGCTGGAGCCGGTGCTGGAGCCGGGGTGGCCGCCGGTGCTGCTTCTTCCGGAGGAGGCCCCTCATCTCCACTCACATTGGAGGTATGTAACGCCTGGACGCGCCAGCCGGCCTTTTCCTTTTTCAGAACCGCCGAGACATTGAACCCAAATTCGCGGGTCTGACCGGATGGGTCGCTGTCCTTCATGTCGCAGGAAGCCATCAGCCAGGCGTTGTTGCCCTCCTCGCTCCCCGAGATGTCCGGGCAATCATGCTTCAGAGAACCGGCTTTGAAGGTTTCAAAAAAATGCTGGTAGGCCTCTTCAATCGCCGCCTTGCCTTTCCAGAATTCGCCGGGACCGGTGCCCATCAGCGCCACGTTGGGCGTGTCGGCGTACAGCGCCATCAGGGCTTTGAGGTCCTGCTTATTCAGGGCGTCATGGTGCTGGCGCACCACCGCCCGGAGTTCTTCACTGGCTTGCACCTTGGGTGCTTCGCTGGCCTTTTCGGCCTTTGGCGCTTCCGCCGCCCAGATGGGAGCCGCCAGCGCGCAACCAAGCATAGAGACTAACAGAAAACGTTGTTTTTTCATGAGAATGATACCTGGTAACGGGTTTGATGGGAGTTGAGGAGGTTAGCCATGATAACGTGAATGATTCATGAATTCCGAACGCTCGATCAGTGCGTTACAGCGTTTTTTACCCTTATCCGAGTGGTTTTACCGACCGTGCGCCTCGTCCAGCCGTTTCCGCAGCAAGCCGGCCCAATAGTCGAAGGCGGCTTCGGCATACGCCCAGGTGCTGTACGCCTTGGTGTAGGACGAAACGCCTTTCTCGACCGCCGAACCCACACCCTCGCTGACGTCGATGTTGTATTTCTTGCCAGCCTGCCGATCCACGTAGGCGGCCAGCACCTCGTTGCTCCGACTGTCGAGAAATTCGGCTTCGATAGCAGTCTGGCCCAGATAGGATGCGCCGGCGGCGCCCGCCGCAACGTCCGCCACGGTGGCGTAGGGCACCACCAGGGTCACCACGCTCATTTCCGGTTTGGTCGGGACCAAATCGGTGATCGCCACCCGCATCCGCAATACGTCGGGACCCGGTTGAGTCACCACTGGATAGGTCGGCGCCAGTGCCTTGACGAGGGCATTCTGGAAATAGTCGGTCAGCGCCTTCAATTCGGTCGGATCAATGCCCTTGTAGTCGGCGTCATCTTTGTACCAGACCCGCACTCGATCCAGCATCACCTTGTTGTATTGTTTCCAATTGACGTTGGGCTTGCGATAGCGTTCGGCGCCATCGCCATTCGGGATGGGTTGGAGCTTGGAGTAGTCGCTGAGAAAGCCGGCGTATTTCGGTTTGGCCCCGCCAGAAGGCGTGCTGGCGCAACCGGCGCTCAGGACGGCGCACAGCATGAGGAGGGGCAATAAAGTCTGGATGCGCGTCATCGTCTATATTCTTCGGATCATCAGGTTGAAAGGAGAAATTGTCCATACTTTGGCAGGAATCCCATTCCTTTGATCATGGGATTCAAACCGCTGAAGTATTAACGCAATTATCGCGCAAATTTGCTTATAATGCTGCTGAAAATCGGCGGCTTTTCAGGATGATTTTCTCATTTAAAAATCATCCGATCATGGCTAGTTATAGCTCATTCAGGGGAGTTCTCCTCGTGCAAGATTTACGTTGTTTTAATCATCCCATCCCGCGATTCCAGCTCCGGCCAAGCGCCGGGGCGGTGCTGACACTCCTGCTGAGCGTTGGCCCGGCGCTCGCGCTGGCCCAGCAGCCCACGCCGCCGGTCGAAGTCACAGTGGTTTCCGCCGCGCCGCAGACCACGCCGGCGACGTTCGAATACACCGGCAAGACCGAAAGCTCCCGGTCAGTGGAAATCCGCGCCCGGGTGGAGGGTTATCTGGATAAGATCGCCTACACCGAGGGCGATTTAGTCCGCACCGGGCAACTGCTGTTTCAACTCGATCCGCTGCCGTTTCAGGCCGCGCTGGACAGCGCCAAGGGCGATTTGGCCCGCGCCGAGGCGCAACTCACCAACGCCAGCGCGACCCTGGGACGAGTCAAGCCACTCGCCAAACAGAACGCCCTCAGCCAGAAAGACCTGGATGATGCTGTAGCTGCTGAACTCAGCGCCCAGGCGCAGGTGCAATCGGCCAAGGCGCAGGTCCGCACGGCCCAACTCAACCTGGGCTATACCACCATCAAATCGCCGCTGAACGGGCTGGCCAGCAAATCCGAGTTTCGCGTGGGCAGCCTCATCACCCCCGGCGCCAGCAGCCTGATGACCACCGTGCTGCAACTCGATCCGATCTGGTTCAATTTCGGCATCGGCGAGAACGATCTGCTGCGAATGCGGACCGAGGCGGCGGCGGGCCGTCTGAAAGGACCCGGTATTGATAAGCTGGAGGTGGAACTGATCCAGGCCGATGGCAGCGTCTTCTCGCAAAAGGGCCGGATCACCTTCGTTTCGCCGACGGTGGATCAGCAGACGGGCACCGTGACCCTGCGCGCCGAGATTCCCAATTCCGATCCCAAAACCCGGCTGGTTCCCGGCCAGTTCGCCAGGGTGCGGATCCAGGGCGCTTCTCGCCCCAACACCATCATGGTGCCGCAGCGGGCGGTGATGCAGGGGCCGCAGGGCAAATTCGTCTACGTAGTCGGCGCGGGCGACCAGGCCGAGGTCAAGCCGATCCAGGTCGGCGACTTCTACGGCGAGCAGTGGATCGTCACCTCCGGCCTGACCGGCAGCGAGCAGGTGATCGTGGACGGCGCCATCAAGGTGCGGCCCGGCTCGCCGGTCAAGATCGCCGCGCCCGCCGCCGCGCCCAAGCCCGCCGGCCAATAAAGGAAAACACCCATGATTTCACGGTTCTTCATCGACCGCCCGATCTTCGCGGCCGTCATCTCCATCATCATCACCCTGGCTGGTCTGGTGGCGATGGTGGGGTTGCCCATCGCCCAGTTCCCGGAAATCACCCCGCCGCTGTTACAGGTGACCACCAGCTATCCCGGCGCCGACGCCGACACCACCTCCAATTCCGTGGCCGCGCCAGTGGAGCAGCAGGTCAACGGGGTCGAGAACATGATTTACATGCAGTCCAACAACTCGGCCAGCGGCGATATGGCGCTCAGCGTCTATTTCAACATCGGCACCGATGTGGATATGGTGTTGCCCGATCTGACCAATCGGGTCAACCTGGCGAATCCGGTGA
>Ga0116155_10002796_pt1 | contig 11761 bp, 8 predicted proteins | sample AD_UKC032_MetaG_FD_89890 | JGI IMG/M metagenome (GOLD analysis project Ga0116155, IMG submission 89890) | Active sludge microbial communities of municipal wastewater-treating anaerobic digesters from USA - AD_UKC032_MetaG | ecosystem: Engineered > Bioreactor > Anaerobic > Digestate | place: USA...
CCGCGGCTCGGCCGCGAGGCGCGGCTGAAAGGCAAGGATAGGACAATGCAGGCGGCGACCACGAGTATCGGGAAGAGCCTCGCGGATTTCCAGGCGGGGCTCAGGGAACGGGACCAGTCCTTCGAGGGGCATATCCGCGCGGACTACGCGGGGCGCTGGACCGGCGAGGCCCTGCGCGCGGCTCTCGGCGTCAGGACGACCCTCGTCCTCGCCCTCCAGGAGTACCTCGTGGAGGCGGGGCTCGTGAACATCGACCGCGTATCCCTGTCGCCGGTCACCGATCCCCTCTGCCACGACGTCGAGCACGCGCCGGTGATCTCGTATAAGGGAGTCCCCTACCGGACCACCCACTCGATGATCTACGGCAAGATGCTGGCCTGCATGAACCCGGGGATCGCGGGCATCTTCGTGGACTCCCCGAACATCCGCCTCGAGCTGGCGGCCGAGGACGGGGCCCAGCGCGGCAAGTACCTCGTGGACTTCTCGCAGATGGACGTCGAGTTCAGGCGGGAGCGCCGCATCGGCGAGGAGATGTACTTCGACGAGCCGGAGACGGTGGCGCGGCTGCTCGAGCTCGAGCTGGACCGGGCCCTGGGCTTCTTCGAGGGCATGATCCGCCACGCGGTCTCGCGCCTCCTCGAGAAGCGGCAGCGCGAGCTCGCGACCCTCGGCGTAAGGCTCGAGCCGCCTGCCTCGCCCTTCCCCCGCTACGACAAGGACGAGGCGATGGCCGAGGCGGGCGGCGACGAGCGGCGCCTCGAGGAGCACCTCGGCCGTCGCTCGGGCTCGCAGTTCTTCTGGATCACGGGCCTCGTGCGCGAGAACTACGACCTCGTCTATCCCTACCTCCGCAGGGAGGGCAAGCGCTCCCCCGGCCCCGTGAGCTCCCGGGAGGTCTACAACTACGACCTCTGCGCCAAGGCCCTCCGTTCGGACGGCTCCGAGGGGAAGGCCTTCGAGGTCCTCTCCGGCGGCCTGCGCGAGTGGGTCTACCCGGCCATCGTCGAGCGCCTCCTCGACAACGGCATCATCGCGGCGCGGCCCCGCTTCACGGAGGAGGGCGGCCTGGAGAACATGGAGGAGCTCGAGGGCTACGGGCCCTTCCTCGCGGCCGCCCGCCTGCGCGGTCCCGAGGGCCTGCCCCTCTTCCCCGAGACGGCGGGCGGGGGGCTCGGGATCGAGCGCTGCCTCTACGCCCTGCTCAACGGGCCCGCGGTGCGCCGCATCGAGGACGTCACCCTCTTCGGCAAGAACCCGGACTCCGCGCCCCTCTACCTGTTCTAATGGCGGGATGGCCGAGGGCGGCGAGATTGCCGGAGGCGCGGGCGGATGCTATCCTAGCGATGCCCGCGCCCTGGCGAAGCCCGCCGCCCGCGCGGGCGAAGGGACTTCGTCCGGCATGAGCCTCCGCGGCAAGACTTTCCTGATCCTCTGCCTGACCACCCTCGCGGCCGCCTTCCTCGCGGCCGGCATCTGGTACGCCTACACCATCGGGCGCTTCTCCGCGATGGAGGCGGCGGAGGCCGAGGGGGCCTACCGCCGCGTCCTCTCCCTCATCGCGGAGGACGTCGACATCCTCGACACGGTCGTCAAGGACTGGGCCTACTGGGACGCGAGCTACCAGTACGCGGCCTCGGCCGATCCAGCCTACGAGGCGGAGAACCTCGGGGGGGCGAACGGCTTCGACAACCTGCGGCTTTCCTGCTTCGCCTTCGTGGGCCGGGACGGGAGGACGCTCTATTCCTACGCGATCCGGCCTTCCGAGGCCGCGGAGGTGGCCGCCCTCGCGCGGAGCCTGGCTCCCCTGGGCCCCGTCACGGGCCTGGCCCTCGTCGGCCACGGGATACATCTCGTCGCGGCCCGCCCCGCGCGCCGGAGCGACGGCTCGGGCGAGCCGCGGGGCCTCGTCCTCATGGCGCGCGAGCTCGACGCGGCCCGCCTGGCCCGCTACGGCCGCCTCCTGGGTATCTCGGCCCGGCTCTCGGCCCAGGTCGGGGGTGGCGAGCCGGACGCGGAGGGCGAGGGCGCCGGGGCGATCGAGCTCGTCCGCGCCCCCGACGGCCTGCGCGCCTCCGCGGCCCTCCGCGACCTGCGCGGCTCCGAGCTCATCAGGCTCGAGGTCGACGGGCTCGACGACGAGTCCTACGGCCGGGGCGCGGCCCTCGGCCTCTTCCTCGTCACGGTCCTCCTCGTCGGGGGCGGCGTCAGCGCGGCCTCGCTCCTCGTCATGGAGTCCAAGGTCTTCCTCCGGATCGGCCAGCTCGCCGCCGGCCTCGGCTCCATCGCCGCGGGCAAGGATACCGGAGCCCGCCTTCCCGAGCAGGGGAACGACGAGTTCTCCGAGCTCTCCCGCGCGATGAACCGCACCCTCGACTCGCTCGGGACTGTCATCCGCCAGCGGGACGCGACCCTCCGCGAGGTGAACCACCGCGTCAAGAACAACCTCCAGGTCGTCGCGAGCCTCCTGTCCCTGCAGGCGGCCGAGTCGCGGAGCCCCGAGGCCGCCGAGGCCCTGCGCGAGGGCAAGCGGAGGGTCCTCGCCCTCGCCCTGGTCCACGAGGAGCTCTACGCCGATCCCGACCTGGGCTCGGTCGCGGCGACCGGCTTCCTCGAGCGCCTCGCCCTCGGCGTCGAGCCCCGCACCGCCTCCGGCGCCCACGTCGGGGTCCTCGTCGAGGGCAGCGAGGTGGCCATCGACGCCTGGCGGGCCATGAACGTGGGGATCATCATGAGCGAGGCGATCACCGCGGCAGGCAAGCTCGCCCTCGACGATCGGGGGAGCCGACGGCTCCTCCTGCGCGCCCGGGCCGCCGAGGACGGGGGCTTCGCCATCGAGCTGCGCCGCGAGGGGCCGGGGCCGGATGGCAACCTCGAGGGACTCGGCTCCTCTTTCGCGCGGGGCCTCGCCGCCCAGATCGGGGCGAGCATCGAAGCGAGCCGGCCGGGGAGCGACGGCCTATTGTTCGCGCTGCGGGTTCCCGCGCCGCCGCGGGGCTGAGGAAGGAAGGGCGATGGGCAAGGCGCAGATACATTATTTCTCGGCCACGGGCAACACGCGCCGGGCCGTCGACATCGCCGCCGCGCGGCTGTCGGAGGAGGGCTGGGAGCTCGAGCTGATCCCGATCCTGGCGCGGGGGCCGGCGAAGGGAGGGGGGGGAGGCGCGGCGCCGCCCTCCGCCCCGGACTCCGCCGCGGCTTCAGCCGCGACGGCTTCAGCCGCGACGGCCCCCCCCGACCTTACCCTGGTCGCCTTCCCGACCCTCGCCTGGGGCCCGCCGGCCTTCGTGCGCCGGCACCTCCTCGGCCTGCCGGGCGCCGAGGGCGAGCGGGCCGCCGTCCTCGCGACCTGCGGGGGCGGGGCCCTGGGCGCCCTCGGCGCCGCGGCGAGGCTCCTCGAGCGCCGCGGCTACGAGGTCCTCCTCACCGGGGCCGCGACCTATCCCTCGAACTGGACCCAGTTCGAGGACGGGCCGAGCGAGGAGGCCGCTGCCCGGGAGACGGAGCGGGGCGACGCCGAGGCCCGGGACTTCGCGGAAAAGCTCGCCTCGGGAGCCCGCTCCCGCTACGGCTATCCGCCGCTGCACGCCCTCTGGTCCGCGCCCGTGGCCCTCGCCTTCGGCTTCCTCGGGCGGCGCGCCCTGGGCAAGCTCTTCGTGGCCGACGCGAGCTGCACGGGCTGCGGCCTCTGCGCCCGGGTCTGCCCGGCCGCGGCGATATCGATGGAGGGCGCCGGCCGCCTCGCGCGGCCCCGCTGGTCCTTCTCCTGCGAGAACTGCAACCGCTGCATCAACGCCTGCCCGAGCCGCTCGATCCAGTCCTCGCTCTTCCGCGCCCTCCTCCACGGCGCGGCCTTCGTCCTCCTCGCGGCCGCCGCCCTATCCTGGGCCGGCGCCGCGGCCGGCGCCCTCGCGGCCCTCGGCGCTGGAGCCCTGGCCCGGACCGCGGCCTACCTGGCCGCGCTGGCGGCGGGCTCGGCCGTAGCGCTCTGGCTCCAGTTCGGCCTCCTCGACTCCCTGGCCTACCGCCTCGAGGGCCGAGCCGGGAGCGCGCTCCGCGCGAGCGGCTACACGAAGGGCTTTCGGCGCTACCTGGCGAAGGGCTTCGATCCGGCCGCGGAGGCGAAGCTCGCCGCTCGGAGCGGGGACGCGGCCGGCCGCTCCCCGAAGCAGGGATCATAAGGGAGGCAGGGACATGGCCGCATCCAGGAAAAGCAAGGTCGAGGGCAACCCGGCGGCGAAGGGCCGCGGCGCGGGCACGTCGGCTCGGGCGGGGAAGCAGGCGGGAGCCGCGAAGGACCCGGCCTCGAAGGCCAGGAAGGGCGCGAAGCGGGGAGCCGCGGCCGCGGCCGCCCTCGAGGAGCTCCTCGCCCTCCTCCCCGAGCTCGACGAGGAGGGCGTCGCCTTCCTCCTCGAGCAGGCGAGGACCCACCGCTACAACATGGAGGTGGAGCGCCTGAACGCGGTGGCGGCCCGCACCGTGGACCGCGGCGAGGCCGGCCGGGCCGCCCCCTCCGGCTCGGGCGGCCTCGTGCGGGAGGGCGCGGAGGCCGGGCTCCGCGTCGAGCGCTCCAGCGACGGCTCGACCTACCACATCGTCGCGAACGGGGTATGGAAGATGTTCTCGGTCGAGGAGATGTCGGCCCTGGTCCGCATGACGAGGGCCGAGGATTCCGAGGAGGAGGTCGGCCGGCGCCTCTACGCCTGGCTCGACCGGGAGCGCCGCGACGCCCTGGGCGACCTCGGGATCGCCCGGCCCTCCTCGCCGGCCCTGATCGAGATCGTCAGGCTCCTGCGGAAGAGCTTCCCGGCCGCCGGAGCGGCGAAGGGGCGGGGCTGAGGGCGGGGAATTTGGAAAAGGGGCGCCGGGGAAAACCTTTTCGAAAGGTTTGCCCCGGCTCCGTCCCCGGATCGCGCGAGCTCGGTTCCCGAACTCAGGAGCCGGCGAGTATCCCATCGGCGGCCCGCAGGCCCGCGGCCCAGGCCGCCGTGATGCCGCGGCTGGTGCCGGCCCCGTCGCCGACGAGGTAGAGGCCGGGGAGGGCGCGGAAGTGCTCGTCCTGGAAGGCGGGGCGGTTCGCGTAGAGCTTGATCTCGGGATAGTACATGATGGTGCTGGGGTGGAGGAGGCCTGGCACCACGGTGTCCAGGCTCTTCATCGCGCTCCACAGGGCCCGCATGACCTTGGCCGGGGCGCAGAGGCCGATATCCCCGGGCGTGGCCGAGGGCAGGGTCGGCTCGAAATCGTAGAGGTCTCCCGAGAAGCTCTCGCGGAAGGAGCGCTTGCCCAGGCGGAAGTCGCCGACGCGCTGCATGATGGGCTTGCCGCCGCCCAGGAGGGCGGCCTGGCGGCCGAGCATGCGCGCGTAGTCCTGGCCCGAGGCGAGGGGCTCGGTGAGGGTGACGGTCTTGAGCATGGCGAAGTTGACGAGGCCGTTCGCGGGCCGGGAGCCCGACCAGGCGTGGCCGTTCACGCTGTACCAGAGCTCGCCCTCGGGGCCCTCGTAGCGCTCCTGGACGACGTGGGCGGCCCCCGAGTTCGTGCAGAAGGTCCGGGTCTTCTTGGGGAAGAGGAACTTGGGGTCGTAGTAGTCGCGGACGATGGGGTAGTGCTCCTGCCGGGTCTCGATGCGCAGGCCCACGTCCACGACGTTGTCGCGGTACTCGACCCCGGCCTCGGTCATAAGCTCGCGGAGGAAGTCGAAGCCCCCGCGGCCCGGGGCCACGACGAGGTTCCCGTAGGCGAGCTCGCGCTTCTCCGTCGTCAGGACCCGCGCGGAGGCGTCGAGGGAGAGGGCCCGCTCGCCCAGGGAGAGCGCGGCGCCGAGGGCGGCGAGGCGGGCGACGAGGCGCTTGATGAGCTCGAGGCCCCCGTCCGTGCCGAGGTGGGCCTGCCGGATCTCCAGGAGGCGGACGCCGATCTTCTCGGCGCGGCGGCCGTAGACGTCGAGGTTGCGCTTGGGCAGGATCGAGGGCTCGAGGAAGGCCTCGACCCGGGCGAGGTAGGATGCGGCCTGGGCCTCGGTCCAGCAGTGCTCCGGGAAGCCGATGGGCCAGGTGAAGTTCATCTTGCAGTCGTTCCGCAGGCCGCCCGAGGAGAACTCGTTCTTGTCCAGCACGAGGATCGAGGAGGCCGGCCTCCGGGCCAGGAGCTCGAAGGCCGCGCCGAGGCCGGCCGGCCCCGAGCCGACGATGACGACATCGTATCGTTCCATTGCCCTTCCTAGTTCGCGGGGGGATCGAAGTCCGGGGATCGGACCTCGGCATAGGGAAGGATGAGGCTCTTGCCGTCGATGAGCTCGAAACCGGCCTCGGCGGGGTCCCGGCCGAAGGCGAGGGCGTAGGCCGCGTCGAGGGCGGCCGAGCCGACGGCGGCCGGGTCGCCGGCCACCGCGCCGGCGAGGCGGAGGCCGGAAAGCTCGCTCAGGGAGGGGGCGGGCCGCCCGGGGAGGAAGGCGACGACGGGAACCGGGGACAGACCCCGAGCCGGAGGGCCGAGGGCATCGGCCGCGGCGGCCGCGCTCGCGGCGTCGGCCGCGGCCACGGCCTCGACCCGGCTTCCCGGCCGCGAGGCGAGGGCGGCTATGGCCTCCGCGCCCCGGGCGGAGAGGCCATCGACCTCGATGCCCGCCCCGTCGAGGGAGGCGAGGCAGTCCAGGTTCCGCTCCTCGTCGGCGGAGCCGGAGGAGAGCCCGGCGAAGGCGAGTCGCATCCGGCCGTTCCGGTCCCGGTCCGAGGCGGGGACAGAGCCCCAGGAGGCGGCGAGGACCGAGGCGAGGGCCGGGCCGGCCCGCGAGGCCGCGTGGCCGACGAAGAGGAGCTTGTCCCAGCTGCGCAGCTCCTCGATCCGGGGCTCCTCGCCCAGGAGGACGAGGGGGACGTTCGCCGCCTTGGCCCGGGCGATGACCGCCGCGGCCTCCGCCGCGGTCGGCGGGGCGACGACCAGGGTCTTGGCTCCCCGGCTGATAAGCTTGTCGACCTGGCCGAGCTGGGCCGCCCCCTCGCCCTTGCCGTCCATGACGGCCAGGAGGGCCCGGCCCTCGGCGCCCCGCTCCATGGCGGCGAGGCAGGCGGTCGAGAAGGGGCTTTTCGCGTCGGCGAGGGCGACGCCTATGAGGGGTTTGCCCGCTTCGCTCTCCGAGCAGGAATAGACGGCCGCCGAGAAGAGGAAGGTGGCGAGGAGGGGGGCGGCGAGGCGCCGCGGGGCGGCCTGGGCGGGTATCACGCGGAGCGATTGTACCCTCCGGGCCTCCCCCTGTCCAGAACGCGCTTCGGGAGGGGGCCGGGCTGGCTTCCGAGACCGCAGAGCCGTAGGCCGTACGGATATTGACCGAGGCGGGGTGCTGCATATGCTTGTAGGGGGGAGGCGCCCGTGGGCAGAGGCAAGAAGATCGATGACGTGGCCGTCGTCGTGGACGCGGCCATCAAGCTGATCGAAGAGGGCGGCATCGAGGAATTCTCCACGCGACGCCTGGCGGCCGCCCTCCATATCTCGGCGATGACGCTGTACAACTATTTCACCGACCGGGAGGCCATCCTCAAGAAGGTGGCCATCCGCTGCCTCAACGAGTTCACCGCGGAAACGGAGGGGGAGATCGGCGCCGCCCGCGCGAGGGGGGAGGCGGCCAATCCCGTCCAGGCCCTCAGGCTCCTCGCCCGCCGCCTCTTCGAGCTCGGCATGGCCAGGCCCAAGCTCTACCTCTTCCTCTTCGACTCGTCGATGGGCGGGGTGCGGGAGGATCCGGAGGTCTCGCGGGAGTACGGCTACTTCGCCCAGGCGGCGGCGGGGGCGCTCCGGGACGGCTCCCTCTCGGAGGAGCTCCGGAAGGATGCCCTCCTCTTCGAGCTCCTCGCGAACAGCCTCGTCGTCGGCTCGATCCGCTGGCCGGGGAGCATCGACCGGGGCTCCTGCCTGGCCCTGGTGGACCGGGCCTACGAGCGCATCCTCGCGCGCTACGAGTCCCTGGTGGCCGAGGCGGCGCCGGGCTAGTCCTCGACGTAGATCCGGGGCACCCGGCCGCTCACCATGCAGGTGAGCTCGTAGGGTATGGTGCCCAGGCGGCGGCAGAGCTCCTCGGCGTCGACCGACTCGCCGTCCTTGGTCCCGAAGAGGAGGACCTCGTCCCCGTTGTAGGCCTCGCCCCCGGGGCCGAGGTCCACCATGAGCTGGTCCATGCAGACGCGGCCGACCACGGGGCAGCGCCTGCCGCGGATGAGGGCCTCGCCCTTGTTCGAGAGGGCGCGGCTGTAGCCGTCACCGTAGCCGATGGGAATGGTCGCGAGGCGGGTCCGCCCCGGGGCCTTCCAGGCGAGGCCGTAGCTCACGCCGGAGCCCGCCTCCACCACCTTGAAGTACACGACCTTGGACATGAGCCGCATGACCGGCTCGAGCCCGACCCGGGCGAGGGGGCTCGGCTCGTAGCCGTACAGGAGGATGCCCGGCCGCACCATGTCGAAGCGGGCCTCCGGCAGGTTGACCAGGCCGGCCGAGTTGGCCAGGTGGACGAGGGGAGGGCGCTTCCCGATCGAATCGAGGTAGGCCAGGACCTCGCGGAAGCGGTCGAGCTGCTCCCGGGCGAAGGCCAGGTCCTCGTCCGCCGTGGCGAAGTGGGAGAAGATGCCGGCGATCTCGAGGTTGGGGAGGGCGAGGACCTCGTCGAGGAAGGGCCGGGCGCTGTACCAGTGCACGCCGATCCGCTCCATGCCCGTGTCGATCTTGAGGTGGACCCGGGCGCGGCGGCCCGCGGCGGCTGCTGCCTCCGACACGGCCTTGGCCTTCTCCACCGAGGGCAGGGCGAGCTCGAGGCCGGCGGCGAGGAAGCGGGGGATCTGGGCCGTGGCCACGGCGCCGAGGACGAGGATGGGCGCCCGGATGCCCGAGCGGCGGAGGAGCTCCCCCTCCTCGAGGAAGGCCACGCCGAGGTAGTCGGCGCCCTCGGCGACGAGCTCCGTCCCCACGCGGACGATGCCGTGGCCGTAGGCGTTGGCCTTGACGCAGGCCATCAGCTTGACCCCCGGGCCGGCCAGCTCGCGGGCCCGGCGGAAGTTGCGCCTGAGGGCGCCGAGCCTGATCTCGGCCCGGGTGGGGCGGTCGGCGTCGAGGAGGAGGACGGCCTCCGCCGCGCTCACGAAAGCAGCCTTGAGAGCCGGGCCGCGAAGTCGACGGGATCGGCCAGCTTGGCCCCCTCGACGAGGAGGGCCTGGCCGAGGAGGACCTGGGCCAGGTCCTCGGCCTCGGCCTCGGGGGCGGCGGCGAGGCGCTTGACCAGGCCGTGGCCCGGGTTGAGCTCGAGGATGGGCTTGACATCGGGCAGCTCGCCGCCGCCGAGCTGCTTCATGAGCTCGCGGAACTGGAGGCTCGGGTCGTCCGAGTCCACGACCACGCAGGCGGGGCTCTCGGCCAGGCGCTTGGAGGCGCGCACGTCCTTGACCGCCTCGCCCAGGGCCTTCTTGGCCTTCTCGACCGCCTGGGCGACCTCGGCGCCGCCTTCTGACCCCGCCTCGTCCTTCTCGGCCTCGCCGAAGTCCGCTTCGCTGCCGGAGCGGCTCACGCTCTTGATCTCGGCCCCGTCGAACTGCCCGAGGCCCGAGATGACGAGCTCGTCGATCTCGTCGGAGCAGACGAGGACCTCGATGCCCTCCTTGCGGTACATCTCGAGCAGGGGCGAGCGGCGCAGGCGCTCCTCGTCCGCCCCGGCGATGTAGTAGACGGCCTTCTGGCCCTCCTTCATGCGCGACCTGTAGTCGGCGAAGGAGGTCCAGCCCTCGGCCGCGGTGCTCTTCCAGCGGACCAGGCCGAGGAGGGCCTCGCGGTTGGCGAAGTCCGAGTACAGGCCCTCCTTGAGGGGGCGGTTGAACTGCTCGACGAACTTCGCGTACTTGTCGGGATTGACCTTCGCGAGCTCGGCCAGCTCGCCGAGGATCTTCTTCACGCTGGCCTGGCGGATGCTGCTCATGACCCGGTTCTGCTGGAGGATCTCGCGGCTGACGTTGAGGGGCAGGTCCTCGGAGTCGATGACGCCGCGCACGAAGCGGAGGTAGACCGGCAGGAGCTCCTTCTCGTCGTCGGTGATGAAGACCCGGCGGACGTAGAGCTTGACCCCCGGCTTGTAGTCGGCGCGGTAGAGGTCGGACGGCGCCTTGGAGGGGATATAGAAGAGGGTCGAGTACTCGATCGCGCCCTCGGCCTTGGTGTGCATCCACAGGAGGGGCTCCGCCTCGGCGCCCTCGGCCCCGAAGCCGAAGCCGCCCAGGCTCGCCGAGAAGGACTTGTAGAACTCGACGTAGTCGGCCTCGGAGAGCTCGGACTTGGGCCGGCGCCAGAGGGCCGTGGCCGCGTTGACGACCTCCTCCTTCCGCTCGGTCCCCTCCTCCTTGCCCTCGTCGCCGTACTTCTTCTCCTCGGAGACGAGGCTGATGGGGTAGGCGATATGGTTCGAGTACTTCTTGAGCAGGCCCTCGACGGTCCAGCGCGCGAGGTACTCCTGGCCCTCGCCGTTCAGGTGGAGGCGGACCTCGGTGCCCGGGCCGACGCGCTCGGCCGGCTCGACGGAGTACTCGCCCTTGCCGTCGCTCGTCCAGCGGAAGGCGGTCTCCGTCCCCGCCTTCTTGCTGGTCACCTCGACCTTGTCCGCGACCATGAAGGCCGAGTAGAAGCCTACGCCGAACTGGCCGATGAGGTTCGAGTCCTTCCGTGCCTCCTCGGGCAGCTTCTCGAGGAAGCGGCGGGTGCCCGAGCGGGCTATGGTGCCGAGGTTCTCCTCGAGCTCCTTCTCGTCCATGCCCACCCCGTCGTCCTCGACGACGAGGGTCTTGGATTCCCGGTCCAGGACGACGCGGATCGAGGGCTCGAAGGAGATGGACTTGTAGGCCTCGTCGGAGACGGTGAGGTAGCGGAGCTTGTCGATCGCGTCCGAGGCGTTGGACACGAGCTCGCGGAGGAATATCTCCTTGTGCGAGTAGAGCGAGTGGATGATGAGGTCGAGGAGGCGAGAGACCTCGGTCTTGAAGTGGTGCTGGCTCATGCGTTTCTCCCGGAAGCGGCGCGCGCGGGGCGCCCGGCTGATCAGAAAAGATACCAAGGCGGGCGGCCCCGGGGCAAGCGGAGGAGGGAGCTCGGCCGAGGGCTCCCCTCCCCCCTTCAATCGGGGCGCCCGCTCGGCTACGATAGCCTGCGTATGGCTAGCTCCAAGAAACCGGGCCTCCAGTACCGCTGCGCGAACTGCGGCCACGTCGAGCCGAAGTGGCTCGGCCGCTGCCCCGAGTGCGGGCAGTGGAACAGCCTCCGCGAGGGGGCGGCGACGGGCCGCGCCGACCGCGGCGGCGAGACCTTCCCCCTGCCTATCGCCTCGATCGAGGCGGGCGACGGGGCCCGGGTCGGGACCGGGCTGTCCGAGCTGGACCGCGTCCTCGGCGGCGGCCTCATGCGGGGCTCGGCGGTCCTCCTCGGGGGCGAGCCGGGGATCGGGAAGAGCACCCTCCTTTTGCAGGTCGCGGCGCGTTGCGCGACGAAGGGGCGGATCCTCTACGTCTCCGGCGAGGAGTCGCCCGCCCAGATCCGCCTCAGGGCCGAGCGCCTGGGCTGCCTGCGCGAGGGCCTCGAGGTCTTCTGCTCGGGGGAGCTCGAGCTCGTGCGCGCGGCCCTCGACTCGACCAAGCCCACGGTGGCGGTGATCGACTCGATCCAGACCATGCGCGCCGAGGAGGCCGGCGCGGTGCCCGGCACGGCCAACCAGATCAAGTACTGCGCCCAGGAGCTGACCGCC
>Ga0116155_10002805_pt1 | contig 11745 bp, 2 predicted proteins | sample AD_UKC032_MetaG_FD_89890 | JGI IMG/M metagenome (GOLD analysis project Ga0116155, IMG submission 89890) | Active sludge microbial communities of municipal wastewater-treating anaerobic digesters from USA - AD_UKC032_MetaG | ecosystem: Engineered > Bioreactor > Anaerobic > Digestate | place: USA...
CGGGGACGAGGACGTCCCCACTCCTGACTGTCATCGTGCGCGAACATCGTCGCAGGAGGGGCGACGTCCCCGTCGCCCGCGAACACATTCTGCGACTGCCATCGTCGGGGACGAGGACGTCCCCACTCCATCGCACAGTGCGCGAACATCGTCGCAGGAGGGGCGACGTCCCCGTCGCCCGCGAACACATTCTGCGACTGCCATCGTCGGGGACGGGGACGTCCCCACTCCACGGCACGCGCGGACAATCGCATGCCTGCTATGTTTCTGCAAATGGACGGCAGCGAGTGCTCCGCTGCCAACTTCGGCTTAGAGTCGAAACTCCTCGGTCACCCGCGCCCGCCACCGCTCGTCGGCGCTCCGCACCCCGGCGGGAAAGCACTCTCGAGACTGCCGATTCCGCTCGATGAGCTTCGCCAGCGAAACCAGCGGCGGCAGCGAACGGAATCCCTCCGCGTCCGGGAGATTCAGGTCCACATTCGGGGGCGCTGCGTCACGGAGTGCGCAGGAGCCGGAGACAGGTTTCGGAGATTTCCCGAGTACCATACTCCAAGCGGAGTCGACTTTCGGCGCGCCGGCGATGTCCACACCTCTGTCGCTGGACACACGGGTGTTCGACGCAGGTCTCGACAAAGGTCGCGATCAAGGTCGCGACAAAGGTTCCGACAAAGACCCCCGGCCGGATGCTGATTCTCAGGGCAGCCGTCCGCGCAACGTATTGGCAATCAACAACATGTAACGCTCAACTCTCACCCCTGACTTCTGACCTCTGACCTTTTTGCGACGCCCCCTGTAACGTTTTGCGTCGAATCCGCTTTCTTTAGGTATGGCCCAGAGTTCGAGGCTGACCGAGCGCTTCAGCAACTCAGCGTTGCGTCTTCGAGATGGCGATGCTTCCCGCGCCAGCAGCTCGCAGGTCGGTCCGGGGCTCTGCACGCGTCTCGGCGCCGGGGAGGGTGGGCTGTGGCTCGGTCCGCTGGCGGGGACGACGGCCAGCGGGTGCGGTCCTCCCAGCGCAGCCCCCGCCAGCTCCGGAGAAGCTGGGCATCGCGAATCCTGCAAACCCGTGGCGGGCACCCCACCGCACCCCCTCTGTGATGCCCCATGTCAGTCGATGCCACGGCCCCCCCTCGACAGTCTGAACGCGTTTCCGTCCCACACACCATGAAGACCCTCCTTCGATGCCCACCCTCGCTCCTCGCCGCATTCGTACTGGGGTGCGTTCATCCCTGCCTCTTCTATCTCGATACCGCCCACGCCCAATCGCCCGGCGTGGATGATTTCAATCCGGGAAGCAGCTCGGGGATTTATGCGCTAGCCGTACAGGCGGACGGCAAGATTCTCGTAGGCGGGGATTTCGACACACTGGGCGAACAATCACGGATACACCTCGCTAGGCTAACCCCAGAAGGAAGCCTCGACATGAGATTCAATCCAGGGGCAGGGCGTGCGAATGTCCTTGGGGAGTGCGTGGTCTCGCTGCTCGTACAGCCGGACGGCAAGATCGTTGTCGGAGGGTCGTTTACGTCCCTCGGCGGCCAGCGGCGGGAGAACCTTGGGAGGCTTTACCCCGATGGCAGTCTGGACATGGGATTCAATCCGGGGAGCCGGATGAGCACTCTGGGAACCGCAGTGCTCACAATGGCCCTTCAGGCAGACGGGAGGATCCTGGTGGGCGGAATGTTCACCACTTTGGCAGGAGAGCCCCGCGACCGAATCGGCCGACTCAACCCGGACGGATCACTCGATTCAACCTTCAATCCGCGGGCAGATGGGAGTGTGTCATGCCTAGCGCTGCAGCCCGACGGGAAGACGCTTGTGGGCGGGCGCTTCACAACCTTGGGAGGGCAGGCCCACAAGGGGATTGGCCGGCTCAAACCGGATGGATTGGTCGATCCCACGTTCAATTCTGTTGCGGATGGCGGTGTGTCTTGCCTGGCCTTGCAGACAGATGGCAAGGTTCTCGTCGGAGGCACCTACACCATGCTGGGAGGGCAGCCACGCCAGGGCCTCGGCCGACTCAACCAAGACGGTTCGGCCGATCTCACGTTTGACCCCCTGTTGGGCTACCTTTATGATGCGCCCTCGGTGGCCACTTTGTCGGTACAGGCGGATGGGAGGGTTTTGGTGGGTGGATTGTTCACGACGTTGGGTGGGGTCCCGCGCAGCTCAATTGCGCGGTTGAACCCAGATGGCACACTGGACAGTACATTCAACACGGCGCTCGGCGGCTATGAGCCTTCTGCCTCTGCTCTGGCGATCCAGGCGGACGGGAAGATTCTGGTGGGGGGCAACTTCAGGACACTAGGTGGACAACCGCGCCTTGGACTCGGCAGACTGAACAACACCGACGCCGCCAGTCAGAGCCTCTCCTGCGGTGGACCGACGGTTACCTGGCGGCGGGGCGGCAGCACCCCCGAAGTCTGGCGAACGACATTCGAGCACTCGCCGAACGGTGTGGATTGGACGTTTCTAGGTGTTGGAAGCCGCGTGCAGGATGGCTGGGAACTTACTGGCGTGTCCCTCGCGCCCAGCGGCACGTTGCGAGCCCGTGGCCACATCACAGGAGGCGAACACAATGGCTCCGGCTGGTTTGTGGAAAGCCATGACGGCTATCCGGTGGTTGTGGCCCAACCCGAGAGTAGGACGAATGATGGCGGCGCAACGGCCATCTTTCGCGTGGTCGCTGGCGGCGGCGAGCCTTTGAGCTACCATTGGTTCAAGGACGGTGTGCCACTGACGGACGACGCCCACATCGGTGGAGCTGTGGGCCGCTCACTTACGGTCAACGGCGTGCTCAAGACTGATGAAGGCTCTTACCGGGTCTTGGTGAACAACGTTTTCGGCAGTGTGCTCAGCGAACCAGCCACCCTTACGGTCTTGGACCCGTTCGTCGCCGTGCCGCCGGTGGGGACGCGGAAACGGGTGGGCGAGAGCGTTGTTTTTACTGTGATCCCAGGCGGAACGCCGCCGTTTAGCTACCAGTGGTATCAGGATAACATGCCGCTTCCAGGGGCCACAGGACCGGACTTGAGTTTGAAAAGCCTGTCAGGGATGGAGGCCGGCAGCTACACAGTTCGGATCAGTGGCGTTCAGGGAAGTGTAATCAGTTCTCCAGTTCCGCTAACTATCAGTAACTGGCCGACGGTGGACGCGTTTAACCCAGGGGCTTCAAGCGAGGTTTACTCGCTAGCCCTGCAAACAGACGGCAAGATCGTCGTGGGTGGTGCATTCAGAACTCTTGGCGGGCAGTGGCAGAACTACATCGGCCGCCTTGACGCAACCGGGACACTCGATTCCACCTTCAATCCTGTAGCGAACGGAGCAGTGGTCGCCGTTGCTTTGCAGACAGACCGAAAAACCATAGTAGCCGGTAACTTCACGACTCTCGGCGGGCAAACCCGCAACCATATCGGTCGCCTAGACCCCGATGGAACGCTGGACCGCACGTTCGATCCAGGGGCAAATGGTCTTGTGTGTTCTCTTGCAGTGCAACAGGATGGCGGAGTCGTTGTGGGGGGACACTTCACAACTCTGGGGGGGCAGACCCGCAACCGCATCGGTCGGCTGAACGCGGACGGTACGCTGGACCCCACGTTTGATCCAGGGGCAGATGGTAATGTATATTGTCTTGCAGTGCAGCAGGATGGCGGAATCTTGGTGGGAGGCAACTTCACCGTCTTGGGGGGACAAACCCGTAACCGCATCGGTCGCCTGAACCCGAATGGCACGCCAGACCCTACATTCGATGCAGAAACGTCCAGAGCTGTCTATTGCCTTGCGGTTCAGGCGGATGGAAGAATCCTCGTCGGCGGGTCGTTCAGCGATTTCAATGGTGTGGGTCGCCACAATATCGCGCGTCTGAACCTGGACGGGACGCTGGACCCGACGTTCGATCCAGGGACAACTGTCGATAACGTCCATACCCTGGCGCTCCAGTCTGACGGAGCTATTCTGGTAGGTGGCTCCGGTGGTGAAACGCGCGACTGCATTGGGCGGCTTACCCCAGATGGGACCTTGGACCCCAGGTTTTGTCCCGAGGCAAGCAGTGATTACTCTCACGATGTCTCCTGCCTAGCCCTCCAAGAGGACGGAGCGGTCCTTGTGGGTGGAAGCTTCAGTGCCCTAGGTGGCGAACCGCGAAGCGGCATTGGTCGGGTGGCAAATACCGGTGCTGCCCTCCAGACCTTGACCGACGATGGTTCGACGATAACTTGGTCACGCGGGGGCACGACACCTGAGGTCCACAGTGTTTCTTTTGAGCATAGTCCTGATGGTATGAATTGGCGCCATCTGGGCGAAGGCACGCGTATCATGGGAGGTTGGGAACTAAGGGGTGTCACAGTGCCACCGGGGGGGACGTTGCGGGCTCGTGGCCGGGTGGTTGCTGGTAGAAACAATGGTTCGAGTTGGTTGGCCGAAGTGTATTTGGGGGCCCCGGTCTGGATCACGCAGCCAGCCAGCCAGAATCGGGATGTTGGCGAAACCGTCACCTTCCATGCGCTCGCCTCCGGTGGCGCGCAGCCGCTAACTTACCAGTGGTATCACGAAAACGTGCTTCTGGCTGAGGAAGCCGGAACCTCGCTAACACGACAGGACCTGCAGCACGCCGACGCGGGACAATACACCGTCCAGGTTGTCGATGCGCAGGGGCGCGTGGCTAGTGCAATGGCTCTGCTCACGGTTGGCGGCGGGCCTCTGCTTTGCGCCACGCCGGTAGCGGCGAGGCTTGCAATCTCCGGAGAGGTAGACAACTGGACCTTCTTTGGCCGCGATGGGGAATCGTATTCTGTCGTAGTGGAAACCGGCGGTGCCAATGTCTTGAGTCCCCAGCTCCAACATGCCGAGGTAATCCTGCTAGCCTCCTCCGAAGCTGTCCTCGAGAGCGCCAGCAATCCGGTGCCGGGGGAGACCGTGGTGCTGGCCGGAGTTCCGATTACGGCGGACGGTTCCTACCGCGTCCAGGTTCGCGCCCCAGCAGATTGGGGCACGGCCACTGGCAACTATCGTCTCACGCTCTGGCGAGTAACGCCACGCGATGCTCCGTTGATGCTCAACGAAGCGACGGTCGGTGTGATCGACAGCCCCTACAGCCTGCACCACTGGCTCTTCTCCGGTCTCGCCGGCCAACAGATGCGACTGAACCTGATCAACAGCTCGGGTCCCGCTGTCGCTTTCACTTTGGCTGCGTCAGGAGGGTCCGATTTCAGCCAAGTTCTGCATGACAGAGACTTGATCAGCCTACCCCATAACGGGGCCTATAGCCTCACCGTCTCCAGCGCCGACGGAGCCCACGGCATTGCCTACGCCTTACAAATGAGCGAAACCACACAAACGCCCCTGGCGGTCGGTGAGACGTTTACTGGCGAGTTCACCGGGAGCGCGCAAGCGGTGGCTTTTTGCGTGGCGGTTACTGACGGTGGCCCATTGCGCATTTCGCTCACCAGCAGCGGTTCCGGGAATCGCACCGAACTTTATGCCTCCAGATCGCTGCCCCCTACGCGCCAGACATTCGAGTTCAGTTGCGCCTCCGGCCCTGGTGCCAGCAAGGACTTGCTGATTCCCAGCGCCCCGGCCGGCACGCTCTACGTCTTGGTTTACGCCGACCAGATCAGTGATCCGACTCCGTTCACGCTCCGGGTGACTTCCGCTGAAGTGCTACTGGCAGGCCTCCAGCCTGAGCGTCAGGCGAACAACGTTGAGTTCCAGATGACGCTCACAGGTGCCGGCTTCGAGGGGGACACCACGGTCGAGTTGTTAGACGAGAGCAGCATCGTCGTCGGCACGGCTACGAGCGCGGCGGTCAATTCATTCACCCACCTGACCGCCACTTTTCCCCCCGACGTCGGCCCGCCGGGAACATATTCGGTTCGTGTAAGTCAACCGGACGGCGATAGTGCTCTCCTCCAGAACGCCTTCCAACTGCTGAGCCCCGGCAAACCCAAGCTGGTTACCCGTCTGGTCATGCCAGATTTGGTGGGCCGGCACGCGGTGGCCACGATCTATATCGAATATGCTAATGAAGGCAACGCCTCCATGATCGCCCCGTTGCTCCTGCTCAAGAGCAATGACCCGGATGGTAGTGACCGCCCCATCCTCACGCTCGAGCGAGCGCGTGTGATCCAAAACTACTGGTCGGCCAGTTTGCCACCCGGCGCAGCGAACCGGGTCTTTGTGTTGGCCAGTGGTGCCCAACCCGGGCTCCTGAATCCGGGTGAGAGAATCCGCGTACCTGTGTACTACCTCGGCCTCCAGCAGCCCTGGAATGTCGGCGACAGGCAGGTTGAGATGGAAATCCGCTATTGGACAGGAGATAGCCCATCGCCCATGGATTGGGAGGAGCGGAAGGAGGAATTACGGCCACCCGACCTCGACCCGTTGGTGTGGTCCGAGGTGTACGCTCGTCTAACTGAGGGCATGGACACCGCAGGCGACTACCTCCAACGGTTGGCCAGCAATGCCCGCACGCTCGCGGGCCTCGGCGTCAGCGTGAGTGACTTCGCCCACCTTTGGCAGTATGAGCTTCAGAAGGTCCAGGGCTTCGCCCGCTACGCTCCAATTCCGGTTCTTGACTGGGCCGTGGATTCATCTGTGACCTCGCCCGGGCTACCCTTGGAATTGGTTCGGCGATTCTCGCCAGACTTGCGTGCGCGAAGCACCACGGGCTGGTTCGGGCGCGGCTGGTACACTCCGTGGCAGGCGCGGTTGGCTGTCGAAGACGCAGGTGATGTCGTGAAATTGATTGGAGAAGCGGGCGCGATACGCATGTTCACCCGCGACCGTCGCAGCAGTTCCTTCTTCTCTGGCCCAGGCGACAGCGCCACACTCACAGCGCTGGAGAGCGGGCGTTACGAACTGCGCGCCTCAGACGGCACCCTTACTTGCTTTCGAACCGACGGCCGGGTGGATTACGTGCAGGATCCTCACGGCAACCGGATCAGTGCTGTGTGGAACACTCTCGGACGCCCAACCGCGCTTACGCACACTTCCGGCGCCTCCATCACGCTCACGTACAATGCATCCGGCTTCGTGGAAACCGCCACGGACTCCGCCGGACGCTCCACTGGCTATACGTATTCGGGCAGCTACCTCACGGACGTCACTATGGACGACGGTACAGAGACAACGTACACGTACGAAACGGCTGGCACTCGGGCCCAACGCCACGCACTGCGGTCAGTCAGCCGCGGAGGAACCACTCGCCACTACGCCTATGACGACCTGGGCCGTGTGGCGGCCACCTTCCTGGGCGAAGGTGACCAACGCACAGAGTTTGCCTACCAGCCCGACGGCGAAATCCATACCAAGACCGCTGAAGGCGTGACCCGGATGTCGTTTGATCACAACGGACGGCGGCGGAAAGTCGTTGATCCACTGGGCCGGGTGTGGACCTATGATTACGACGATGCCCTGGATGTCCGCGAAATGGTGGAACCGACGGGCGAGAGCCTCAGACTCAAGTGGTGCGACTGCGGCAGCCCTAGCAGCATCACTGACCAGCTTGGTGGCACAACGATTCGCAGCTTCGAGCACCCCTGGAAACGCATGACCAGCTTGACGGACGCTCGCGGCAACCTCACCCAATACGTCTATGACGAAGGTGGCAACCTGAGCCAAACAATCTATGCGGACAATTCCGTCGAGCGATTTGCCGATTATACCCCAGAGGGTCTGGCCCAGACCTACACCAACCGTCGGGGCCAGAGCATCGCGTACCGCTACACGTCGTCTGGACAATTGGAGCGCCGGACTCTCCCCGACGGCAGTTACAGTGACTTTGCCTACGATGCGCGTGGAAATCTGACCTCGGCAGAGGAATACTCGGCTGATGGTACAACCAAGCTCACCAGCTATTACTACGATTACCCGACTTCGGGCGACAGGCTGCGAAGGGTCACCTACCCGAATGGCCACTGGGTTGAGTTCTTCTACGACCGCTTCGGCCGTCGCGAGCGTTTGGTGGACAGCACTGGCCAGGACCTTAGCTACGAATACGACGGCGCCGCACGTCTGACCCGCTTGCGGGACGCCGACCACAATGTGATCGTTCAATACCATTACGACTCCGCAGGAAGGCTTTCCCGGGTCACAAAGGGCAACGGTACGTACACTACTTACCTCTATGATTCCGCAGACCAACTACGAGTCCTGACCAACTACGCGCCGGACGACCGGCTGAACTCGCGGTTTGAATACACGTATGATCGGCGTGGGCGACGAACTGCAATGGCAACTGTCGACGGCGATTGGACATACGCTTACGATGCCACTGGGCAGTTGAGCCATGCTCGATTTGTCGCGAGGAACGCCGAGGTCCCCGATCAGGACCTCGAGTACCACTACGACGCCGTCGGAAACCGCACTTTTACAGTCTCGAATGGCCTGCGGACCGATTACAAGGTTAACAGTCTGAACCAGTACACGGGCGTCGGAGGACTGGTGCTCGACTACGATCTCGATGGCAACCTCGTTTCTGACGGTACCCACAGATATGAGTATGATCCACTTAAGCGACTCGTAAGCGTGACTGGCCCAGATAGTGTCAGCAAGTACGAATACGACGCCTTTGGCACCAGAAGATTCGAGATAGTCAATGGAGACGAACAGACGTTTCTCGTAGATCCCTTCGAGTGGGGCAACGTAATAGCGCGCCTGCGCGACGCTGACGTTCATGCGCGCTACATACACGGCCTTGGTCTTGTACGAACAGAACGTGATGGACGTGCATACTACTGTGATTACGATGGAATAGGATCGGTCGTTGGTCACTCACAAGAGGGAGGGATTACGGCCAGCCAACTGTCATACGACCCTTTCGGCATGCAGCTTGGTCCGGGCCTGCCCGAAGACGACTTCGGGTTTGTCGGCCAGTACGGTATTATGAGAAGTCAAGGCGAACTCCTCTTGGTTCGCCGGCGCTTTATGGCCCCGCGACTTGGGAGGTTTGTGAGTGAGGATTTCGTGAAGGCAGTTGCTAATGACAGGAATGTGTATTGCTACGCTGAAAACAACCCAGTGTCCTTTATTGATATAAACGGATTGTGGAGCTATGAGGCAGGTGGGTTTATTGGATTTATCGGTGGCGTTGGGGGAACTGTGTCTGGAGGGAAGGAGGGCATTAGAATCTGTGGTATCGTAGGAGGAGGTCTTGGTGCCTCTGCAGGTTTCGGAACTAGCACATCAACGCCAGGGTCTGACTGGGAGTACGGTGGAACGGTTCAAGGCGCAACCCCGGTGATTGGTGGCGGTGTATCTTATGGAAACGAAGGGTGGTCGGGGGCGGTCAGTGGGGGCCTCGGAGCTGGTTTTATTGGTGGCGCATACGCATGCACCCCGGTCCTGTGGTGTTTGTGGTGCGATCCACCAGAGGAAGATGACCTTCCGCCTCCGGACGACCCTGGCGACGAGGGCGACCAAGGAGATGAGGAGACGTCCGAGAGCGATGATCCTAACGAGAAACTGAGTGGCGGCGGAGTAGGCAGTGCCAACTGGGTGAGCGAACAGGCGGTAATCCCTTATCGTGTGAAGTTCGAGAATCTCGGTCCGGGCTCGGTTGACGCGAGCGGCAAGGTGTACTTGGCTTTCGCCACGGCACCGGCGCAGGAGGTTGCGATTGGAGATCATCTGAGTCCGAATCTGGACTGGGCGTCGTTCGAATTGACGGAGATCGGCTTCGGCGACGTGTTGATGGCGGTGCCCAGCCGGAGCCAGCATTTCACAGCGAGCGTTAGCGTCACGTGTTGCGGAGATCCGTTCAAGGTCCATGTCGAGGCCGGCATACAGACCGCTACAGGTGTGGTGTACGCAAACTTCCGTTCCGTTGATCCTGTCACAAGCCTGCCTCCGCCGGTGCAGGTCGGTTTCCTCCCGCCCGAGGATGGCACGGGTCGAGGAATGGGATACGTAAGTTTCTTGGTGAAGCCGCGGGCGAATCTGCCGACTGGTACCGAAATCCGTAATGTGGCGCTAATCGAGTTCGATCGGCAGGCCACCATCGCAACGGATCAGGTTGACCCACAGAACCCTGCCAAAGGCGTTGACTTGGCAAAACAGGCGCTCGTGACAATCGACGCTGAAGGGCCGGTTAGCACGGTGAAGCCGCTGCCGGAGACCGTGACCACGACTGCCTTTGCGCTCGAGTGGGAGGGGACCGATCCAAACGGCGGCTCCGGTGTCGCCGGTTACTCGATCCATGTATCGGACAACGACGGGCCATGGGAGGTGTGGTTGGCCAGTATGGCAGATAGGCAGGGTGTCTTTCGCGGACAACGAGGGCACACCTACCGGTTCTTCAGCGTGGCTCGTGATCACGTGGGGCACGTTGAGGCTACGCCCACCGAGGCCCAGGCCAGCACCACCATTTCGTTGTCGGCGCCGAACTCACCGCCACAGCCGTCGGACGACCTGGTCGGTACTACGAAGAATCAGCCTGTCGAAGTGGCTGTCGCCAAGCTGCTTGCCAATGACACCGACCCAGACGGTAATCCGCTGACCCTTGGTCTTCCGTCCGCTGCGTCCAGCCAGGGTGGGGGTGTTGCTCTCGAAACCGACATCGTTCGGTACACGCCTCCAACGGATTACGTGGGTGACGACACCTTCTTGTACAGGGTCAGCGACGGCCAGGGCGGTGAAGCTTCCGCCAATGTGCTGGTTGACATCCGTGAAGGCCCATCACCGAATCTGAACATCATCAGCATCGAGCGGAGCGCCACTGGGGCGGTGAGCCTCAAACTCATCGGCCTGCCCGGTCTGCATTACAGCATACAGTTTTCCGAAGACTTGGCAGGCTGGATCGATCTCGCTGAGGTAACAGCCGGGTTGAACGGCGAGATCGACTTCGTTGATCAGCGTCCGGTCATGCCGCCCGCCGGCTATTACCGGCTGGTTTATCCGTGATCCTCACACCTGGCAAAACGGTATGAAAGCGCATCTTTTTGGCGCCGTCGCGATTACGATCGGCGTTCTTCCGTTGGCGGCGCAATTCACCAGCCACTGGTCAGGGTCTCCGCTGGTCGTGCCGGACAACAGCCTGGTTGGGGTCAGTGACACGCGGTGGGTCAATGATCCCGCGCTTGCGGGCTTCGAGATCAGGAGCGTCCAGGTCCACTTTCTGTTCAGCGGAGGCTACAACGGGGATCTGTATGCCCAACTCAATCACAACGGCCAATTCAGTGTACTGTTGAATCGGGCGGGCGTGTCGCCCGCGGACGAATTGGGTTACAGCGACTCGGGTTTCTCGCTGACTCTTGCCGACTCCGCAGAGAACGGCGACGTTCACATGTACCAGGCCACCCTGGCAGCCAGCGGTTTGAGTCTTGGCGGCGCCGCCCTGACCGGCACCTGGGCCGCCGATGGCCGACCGTACGGACAGGCCACAGCCACCGATCCCCTGGCCCGCACGGCCACGCTCAGTCGTTTCAACGGCATGGGCATCAACGGCAACTGGACGTTGTTCCTGGCCGATCTGTCCCCAGGAGGCCAAGGCCAGCTTCTGAGCTGGGGCCTGGAAATCAGCTACGTGCCTGAATCAGCCGGGCTGGCGCTGTGCTTTGGTTTGGGCCTGCTCGGCTGGGGCATCTCGAGACGGACCCGCGCGCCTGGCCGGCGCTGAAGCTGCCAACAGAAGGCAATAGGGTCAGATCCATACTATTGATTCCGCTGAAAAAGCTCCTCACGGTTTTCTAGGCTTGGGCTTGGCGGCGGGGGCGGCCAAGCGGTGCAGGCGCAAGTCGGAGCGGCCGAGTA
>Ga0116155_10002806_pt1 | contig 11741 bp, 10 predicted proteins | sample AD_UKC032_MetaG_FD_89890 | JGI IMG/M metagenome (GOLD analysis project Ga0116155, IMG submission 89890) | Active sludge microbial communities of municipal wastewater-treating anaerobic digesters from USA - AD_UKC032_MetaG | ecosystem: Engineered > Bioreactor > Anaerobic > Digestate | place: USA...
CAGTTCCGACGGCTGCGTTGGTTGCCCTGAGGCCACGACTGGAACAGGCCGGCTTTCTCGAGGCAGGCCTAGCTCCAGGGGGATAACGAGTGACGCCGCTTGCGCTTCTGCGCTCATCATTTTCAGGGCGTGCTGCTAGTCAGCAAGTCAGAAGCCACAACAGTGCTATCAGCACCAATAGCTCCACAGCTCCCGTAGAGACGGGATGGCCGCTTATGGCACATATCAGCCCCGCCAAGGACAGCAGTCAACCCACAGCGGTCATTGGCGACAGGCAGAAACGTGCCAGTAGCGGACAGTCAGTTTTAACTACGAAACCAAGGGCGATTCATTCCACTATGAGTTTGCCATCCGTTATCAGACGCCGCCCTGTTTATTCATAGATTTGGTTTCGATATTTGATATTTAACGCTGGGGTTTACTGCAAGCAACCATCTTTCGCCGTAATGGCGGGCGGCATTGACGTTTCCCCCAGTGCTTCCAGCAGGTTGATTTCAATGGAGCGTGAGATGGCCATTAGAGGGATATCGTTAGTGGATAAGCCAAAGGGCTCCTCCAGCTCTTCACTTAAGGTATCTAGGCCAAAAAAGGTAACAGCGTTCAAATCCCCAGTCAGGAGTTGAACCCATGCGGCGCTTGGCAAAGTGGCTTTAGGTTTGTGACTCTTTCTGCGGAGATGGGACGCCCTCAATAAAGCTTGGGTAACCGACTGAATCGCCCCGTGTTTTCTAAGCGCAGCCGTACGCTACTCGGCAGCGACTGAAGTTTTTAATAATAAGAAACAGCCCAAAGTCAGCCACGTAATTATTGGAAAATTGCTTGATTCGGAAATGTCTTTTGTCTGTAGCTTCTTACGTAGGTGGAGCAAACGTGGTTGTGTGTAAGTTTCACGGCGATGGAAGTGCAGGCGGCGAAACAGGCAGTAAATGTGGATCGACTCGCCGACTTCTTCAAAGCCCGTGCGGGTGTGCATTTGCAGTGCGGGTAAATTACGCATGTTGACGACTGCACGGGTGCTTTTATAGCCACGCGTCAGGTATTCATCCCAGATCAACTTTTGCGCAAGTACTGCAATGCCAGCGCCGCGAACAGGTTGAGCGCACTCACCGGCAAATTGATAGATGCAGTTTTCTGGCAGGTTTATCCAGCAGCGGTAGAGCTGATCGTCATAATAGTCGCGTTCATTAATCCAGATCATTGCTATGACGTTGCCGTCTTCGTCGAGATGGGCGCTGCCATGACAACCCTTATCCAGCAGTCCACGTATTGCTGGTAGATGTTCGGGATAGTATTTTTCGAAGGCCGGTAGTAGGACGGAGGTAATACGCACCTGGGGCCAGCGACTCGGGCTGATATGGCAACGTATGGGCAGTGCCAATGGGCGCTCAACTGTTACCAGTTCCCAGTGGTAGTAGAGATAACGCTCACAAATCACTCGCAGACTGCCGCGCAAACCTTTGCGGCGAATCTTTGCAATTAAGTTGGTTAATCCACTCATGATGATCTCCAGGACAGCGCAAATAGATTTTCAGCAGACAACTCAAACGGCGCGATGGCGTTTTCACAGGAAACAGGTATTTGGTTAATCTGTCCGGCAGGGTTGAACAGTGCCAGTTGTTGAGCCTTACTCATGGCTTTGTTGGCATTTTTACAGTTTTTACCGAGCATTAAGAGCCTTATAAGGCATTGTCAAAAAAATCCAGAATTTAGCCACCGAAACCCGTAGTGATCAACTCCATTTTGTTCAAATTCCTCATCAAAATTGATCCCATGTCGTATTGGAATAAGTAATTAATGGGCTAGCGCAGCTCTAACATGGCGTATGGCGTTTTTAATCCATAGTAGCTACAGATCGACACCAACCAGACGTGGCAAACCGCGAAAAACCGTCTCTTTCAGTGAGATAGCTTTCGAGCTAAATCGCTGTATGACATTTTCTGATGTGCAGTCAAAGTTTCCTTGAGCAGTGCGCTCAATGAGTGCCCCTCTGGCAAGTAATCATCGCCAAAGTCTCCGTTGTTTAGCTGTGTCGGGTGGGCGACGACCTCGAGTGTGCCTTCAGGGCGAAACCCTTGGTGTAAGTCACGAGGAGTGCAGACGGTCTGCACAGTGATCCCGCATAACCCGGCTATACGACGATTAAGCAGCGTTTTGAAGAGTCGTTTGAGCGGACCGATATTGCCGCCGACGTTACGTGCCAAGCGCACGGGGACTTTTTTCTGAGCGGCGAAACGGGCCACGATAGTGGCAATAGGCAACAGATTGTGCACATGCTGATGGGAGTCTATGTGGCTGGGCTGCAAGCCTTGCTCGATACAGCGCTGCCATTGCGCTTGTAGTTCACCCAAGACTGCTGCTGACGCTGACGCTGGCAAGCTCAGCGCTGAACGACGCAGATTAAGGTCGAACTCGCCAGCGCTGTTGCAAAACAACGCTTGACTGAGAATTGCCACACTCAGTGGCTGACCGTACGTCAGGTTGAAATGCAGACCAATACGCCCATGCAAGTAATGTTCGTGGGTTAGCTGGCAAGCGTTTTCAAAGGCTGGCATGTTGGCCATTATTGTTGCAGAGCTAATCATTCCACTCTGGAAAGCACGCAAGGTTAACTGGTTGTATTCAAGGTCAAGGCCGAAGTCGTCGGCATTGATTATTACAGCTGGATGGTCAGCAGCAGGTGTGGATTTCACGATTGATTCGCTCGGGTAGTGTTTTTTGCGTGGTTTTTCCGCCATTGTTTTAGTCGGGGTTTTACAGCCTGCCAGACACGGTCAGCGAGCCCCAGGGCAAAACCGCTTGGGCGTCGGGAATAGAAACTCCAGCGTACGTGTTCAACTTGACCGCTCATACGTTCATGCAGTTGATGGTTGGAGCGACTAAGGCTGACACGTGAGGCATCGACCCATTGCCAATCGTCATCCAGGCCCCAGCGGATCCATTCATCCAGCAAAAGGCGGCCGCTACCCAAGTGGGAGTGATCAGGTAAAAAGGCAATGTTGTAATCGTACAGTCGCCCACTTTCGAGCAAGCCTAAGCGATAACTGACACAGCGGCCTTGATGCTCAAGTTGAATAACACGTACGCAACCCTCCTCAACTAAACCACGCAGTGCCGCGCGCATCCAGCGCTGACGTGACTCACCAGAAAATATGCCTAATTGGTCTTCACCTTTCCAGCTGGCTTGTTCAACTTCGCTGATGGTCGAAATAACCGAATCAATATTTTGGGCGTCAGGCACGATGCGAACAACATGCGCTTCGGCCTCAGCACAGCGTTTGCGTGCGCGGCGTAATTCGTAACGCAAGTTACCGCGGGGCTCCTCTTTGTCCGTCTCGACAATCAGGTGTTCTGGCGCTCTGCAGCTTATCGAATGCTCTGAATACCACGAGTTGGCCTGCCAGGTTTTCAACGCAAGTTCGGCCTGTATTAGCTCACTGAGTTGCAGCAGTGTGTGGGGCAGGTGCTGGCGGATTTCGCTCAAGGCCTGAGGCATGACGTCGAGGGCATCGTTGGCCACCAATAAAGCCAGTCGATCACTCAAGGGAAAGCCCAGATGGCGGATCACTTTTATCGGTAAACCGGCTTTGCGCTCACGGCAGTAAATAAGCGGCAGGCATAACACCAACCGTTGTTCTTGCCATCCGAGCAAAACATGTAAGTTTTGCCCCTCGGACATTGCACGCTCGCAACCGCGTAACCAGCCTAAACGATTGAAGGGGGTCGAGTGTTCAATGCCATCGCGTAGCTTTTCATAAGCTTCGGCAGGGAAGTCGTTATTCAGCAGGCTGGAGCGCCAGTCAAATCGTACCGTCACTATTATTGCCTTTGAAAGTTGCTTGATTCAGAGATGTTTTTTGTCTTTAGCTGCTTACGAAGGTGGAGCAAGCGTGGTTGTGTGTAAGTTTCACGGCGATGGAAGTGCAAGCAGCGAAACAGGCAGTAAACGTGGATTGACTCGCCGACTTCTTCATAGCCAAGACGGACGTGATATTTAAGCGCAGGTTGATTGTGCATATTTACGATGGCTCGGGAGGTTTTATAGCCACGAGCCAAGTATTCACTCCAGGCCAACTTCTGTATCAGTACTGTAATACCAGAACTGCGAAAAGGTTTGGCGCATTCGCCGGCAAATATATACATGCATTTTTCAGGTACATGTATCCAGCAGCGATAGAGTTGATCGTCGTAGTAGTCGCCTTCATTAACCCACATCATTACTATAACGTTGCCGTCTTCTTCAATATGGGCGTAGCCACGACAGCCCTTTTCCAGCAGTCCGCGTATCGCTGGCAGTTGTTCAGAAAAATATTTTTCGAAGGCCGGTAGCAGGTCGGGAGTTACATGTACCTGCGGCCAGCGATTTGGGCTGATAGGGCAGCGCACGGGCAGGTCCAATGGGCGCTCAACTGTTACCAGCTCCCAGTGGTAGTAGAAATAGCGCTCACAAAACACTCGCAGGCTGCCACGCAAACCTTTGCGGCGAACCTTTGCAAATATGTTGGTTAACCCGTTCATAGATCCCTCCAGGACAGCGCAAATAGATTTTCAGCTGGCAACTCAAACCACGTGGTGGCGTTTTCACAGGACGCAGACATTTGCTTGATCTGGCCGGCAGGGTTGAACAGTGCCAGTTGTAGCGGTTGCTGGCAGAGACTCAGCGGGCCATTGACACGAATAGACTGCGGGCGTCGCACTTTGTTGACCCCCAGCAGGACGTGTTGATTGCCCTCGACCATTGCTAGCGCATCAACTTCAAACGATGAGTTATCGAGTGCTTGCACCTGGTCTAGCCAATGTTGCTGGATAAACTGCTGAGCCTTGGCCACTGGCTTCAGATAGAGCTCAGTGTCGCTTGTTTGACCGAGCATGCCCTTGGGGTAGTCCGGCTCATCGGCGGCTTGAAACCAGTTGAGCATATCCAGAAGGCCATCTTGGGATGCGTTGATAACCACTGAAGTCCACCACAAGCCGGCGTAATAGGTGTCCTGTTGGTAAGGGCTGAGATCGGGGCCGCTAGAGATATTGGTCTGACTCAGTAGCAACGCTTTGTTGGGTCGCCCTGTGGAATCGAGACCAACCAGGTCGGCGGCAGCTTGTACGCTGGTCCGATATTTTCGGGTAGCCAGCAGGTCGCGCACCATCCACTCGTGCCAGGCTACTGCATCAATATCAGGACCATGTTGGGCCAGCAGTTTGCTGGCCCAGTCGATACCGCGGCGTTGGCCAGAGCCCTGCCGAAATGGGCCGTCGATCAGGCGTGAGCTGGCGGGGATGGCAATCCGTACTCCAGCGTTTCGGGCTTCCGGTGTTGTCTTGACGTGTTTGAGCATTTGTTCGAAATAAGCTGCAAAGCTGTTGTAGTCTGGATAGTTGAGGTTAGGCTCGTCAGCAAACGCTAAGTAGTGCAACCCTTGATCATCAAGCAGGATGCTATCGGCCAGCCAGGCGTTGAGTCCGTCGACAGTTTCTGCATTGGCCTGCAGAACCGGCCGCCGTCCTGTGCCGGCGAGCAAGGTGATATCGCGATCAATTTTGAAGCGTTCGCTGTACAACTTGCGAAAGCCCATTTCACGTTGCGGCTGCTGCGTTATTACATCCACAAAACTGTAAAAATTAGCAGCGTGCGGCCCGATTTGATCCAGCAGTTCATAGGTTGACTTAGGGGGGATGGCATAGGGCAGGGCGACGCCCAAGCGAGGTGTCTTGCCGAGTATTTTCGAGCTGATGGAAAGCTGTACTTCACCTGGAATTACCCGCAACGGGTGAAGCTGACTGACGTTTTGGGCAAATAGATTTGCGCTGCCATCGAGCCAGAATGCTGCTTTGCCTGAGCCTCCCAGCGACAGGCGCCATACCTCGTCAGTGGTGGCAAGCGGTAATGCCGCTTGATCAAATTCGCCATAATGTTGATGTTCTTGCAAATCAAGACGAACTTTTTTGCCGTCACTCAGGCGTGTGGCCTGAAGGCTACTCACGCCGCCGTAATACTTGCCCGCCAGCACTGCATGTTCGCCCGCAGCTATGCGGAAGTACAATTCGCTGCCGCTGTCTACTTCTGCGCTGAAGTGAACTTTGCTCGGCTCAAACTGCGCAGCAGTAGTGTCATCGTGATTTATGCTGAAACCGCGGAAACTGTAACCCGGAACCTCCAGCCGATAATCGCCTTCGGTTGGGGCTAGTTCGAATGATTGCTTGCCGTACGGTTGGTTAGCTTGAATATCCAGTTGTTTGAGCAACTGCCCTGCGGGGCCAAGTAAATACAGTTGTTCTTGATTGGCATCGCTTTGCCACGCAGGCTTCCAGCTGATGCGCAAGGTGTCGGTCGTGGCAGGCTGTAGATACAGGCTGCCATCGCGGATCTCCGACCATTGCATGGAATCTGCCTGGGCCGTGCCCGAGAGAAATAGTGCCAGGGCAGATAAATAACCAAGCTTTAACATGCGCCTGCCTTTGGTCGAATCAACTGTTTTAGATGTGCAATATCCTCAGGCAGAACAACTAGGGTGCGATACCACGCTACGCCGCTCAGCTTGCAGTACATCACTAGCATGGCCAGGCTGACTGCCAGATAGGCAATGGAGGATGCCAGGCCCGCGCCGACGATGCCCATAGCAGGAATTAGCAACGCATTGAGCAGCAGGTTGAGTATTGCGCCGCCTGCTAGCAGTAGCGACAGCGCTCCCGGGCGCTGCTTGCCGAGTAAATCCAGACGCAAAATGCTGGCGTAACACAGGCCAAAAAGCCCCGGTAGCAAAGCCAGTAACGCGGTATATGCCGGCCCGTATGCTTCGCCGAACAAGGTCACGATTAACCAGTGGCCAATCGCCGCCATGCTCAAGCATGCGCAGAGCATTACCGTTGCGGTGATGCGCAAGGCAAGCGGAGTCAATCGCTCGATGCCTTCGCCCTGTTGTAACAAGCGCTTCATCAACGGAGTGGTTACAGCTTCGGGGATGATCAACAGTAACTCGGCTGCTGCGCTGGCCATGGCATACAGGCCTAACGCGGTGGGGTCGAGCAAAGCACCGATAAATAAATAATCGGAACGCAGCATCAGTTGTTGCGAAAGAACACCTGGATGACTCTGGGCGCTGTAGCGCAGCAATTCCCCCTGATCTTTAGACTGCCAGCGTAATTTCAGTTGATGGAAGCGTGCAAGCCAACACCATCCGACCAATACAACCAACAAGGTGCCTGCGATCCAGCTAGCCAGTGCCGCTGACAGGACATGATCACGCCAGATCAACCAAAGGCCGACAAACAGTAACAAGGGCACCAGTGACTCAAGTAGTCGCAGGACATTAAACGCGCCGACTCGCCCGTCAGCGTTGAGCAGGGTCAGCAGGCCGCTTTTAAGCACCGTCAGCGGCACGGCTAAGAGCAATAACCAAGCAAACGGGCCGAGCTGCTGACTGATATCCCATTCGCTGCCGACTCCGGTCATTACAGCCAGGCCAATGACCGTCAACAGCAGGGCCAGTAAACAGCCATAGACTAGAACTTGGGCTAGCAATAAACCCATCGGACGTTGCCGGGCGGCTTCGTAACCCAGCGCTGTGTTCAAACCACCGCTGGTAACGGCGGCTATGAGATCCGGCAAGGTGCTTAGCAAGGCAAACAAACCACGATCAGCCGGTCCCAGCAGCCGAGCCAACAGCACGTTGCGTAGTAAGCGAATGGCGACCATGGCCAAGCGAGTACCAATGCTCAGTAGCATGTGCCAGAGATAGCTGTTGCGTTTCATGCCCTGGCGCCCATAAATAAGCGCCAAGCCAGCTGTGCAGGGTTGCGGGCACATGATTGACTGACGTCAATGCGTGGTAAGGCCAAAAGTTGGCTTGGCTCGGCAGTTACCAGACCGGGGGCGGTGCCAAGCGCGAAGCGGTAACCCAAATCAGCCACAGCACGGCGCACTTCAGCATTGTGATCGCCATTGGGGTAGCAATAGATTGGCAGAGGTGATGTGCAGTGATTGCTCAATTCAGCATGGGAACGGGCTAAATCTTTACGCAGGGTTGCTGCGTCGAGTTGGGTGAGGATGTTATGGCTGGCCCCATGTGGACCAAACTGCACCAAGCCGGACGACTCCAGTTTCTGCACCTGTGTCCAGTCCATGCTTTGCGGTATCTGGTCTTTGGGGCAGCGATCAGCGAGTGCCTGTAACGATGCCGGCGGTAACCGTTTCAACTGCTGTAACAACAGCGCGAGCGCCAAGCTGCGAGCATCACAGTTGCCTGGCTGCAGGACAATTTCAGGGAGGTCTACGCCATGGCCCCGTAATTCTGCCAGCAATTGTTTGCTGGCAGAGCTAGCGGGGTTTTGCCAAAGGGTTTCGCCAATTGCTTCCCACCAGAACGCACGGTCGGTGCCGATGAAGTCGGTGGAGAGAAAAATACTTGCCGGCACCGCATGGCGTTCCAGCAAGGGATAAGCCTGATCGGCATTATCACGCCAACCATCATCAAAAGTGAGCGCCAATCGTGGACGCTTACCTGCAGGCTCGAGCAATAGCTGCTCAAGCGGCACACAGTGAAAGTAGCGCTTAAGCCATATCAGTAAATGTTCGAAACTTTGACTGCCGACACACAAAGGTCGGCGGTGAGGGACGTTAGCGGCCTGCTCATCAGCCAGCACGCGATGCATCATCAGCACTACACCAGCGTTAGTGAACTGGGTGCGTCCGAATGAATTGAGATAGGCATTGCCGGCCAGTCCCTTGATCCGTTGTTTAAAAGACATATCAGCGATTCTGCTGCGGATTCCACAGGCTGTAATGCTGCCCGCGGAGAAACTGCCAAAGCCCCATGCTCATGCCAGCCAAGGTCACCAGCAAGAAACCTGCCAGACGAAATGGTTTAGGCAAACGGCCCTTCTGGTCGAGCAAGCCCAGTATGCCGACGCTGTAACCGACAACCTGGGCAATCATGCTCAAACTGTAGAATGTGCCGGCTTGCCATAGATACAGACTGCTGATTAACAGGGGCACAAGCAGTACCGGGGCCAGACGGCGAATCAGCTTGTGGCTGATCAAGGCAATCGCGTAGAAGCCATGGCGCAATGGATTCATCAGTTCACGGCGGTTTGACAGACTCCTCAGGCCACCAACAGTGACGCGCATGCGCCGGCGGTATTGTTTGCCTACCTCATCGACACCTTGATCCAGCACTTGTGCGTCTTCGACATAAACGATGCGCTTGCCGGCTACTGGTGCACAGGTACTGATAAAGAAGTCGTCGTTAACGTCAGCCGGAACGGTCTGAAACAGTTCACGGCGCAGCGCCAGTAATGCGCCATCGGCGGAGACCATGCAGCCGGTGCGGTTTTCCGCTTGCCGTAGCCAGGCCTCGTAATGCCGATAAATACTGTCACCAAAACTAAGCGCATGGCCTGGGTTAGGAATAACCATATGCCCACCACAAGCACCGACCTGTGGATCGGCTAATGGGGCAAGTAGTTTCCCCAGAGTATCGCTGGACCATTGGTTATCGGCATCGGTGAATACCAGAATATCATTGCAGGCTTGCTCTACGGCAGCATTCAAGGCACCGGCTTTACCGACACGTGGAAGATCCAGAACTTTTATTCGGTCGTCCTCTATGGCCAATGCCTTGGCCACGGTGTCGTCGGTTGAGCCATCACTTGCAAGGATTATCTGTAGCTTTATTGCTGAGTAATCCTGGGTCAGCAATGTGCGGATCTTGTGTTCGATATGCAGGCTTTCATTATGCGCGGCGATAATCACGCTTACAGAGTGTGGCTCTGCAGCTGTGAAATGGGGTTTACGTACGAAAAGGCTGAGTAACGCCAAAGTTGCTGGATAGCCAACCCATGCATAGAACGGTAGCAGTAGACACAGCCAATAGATTGTTTTAGCCACGATCAGGCCTCACAGCAGTACGATTTAAAAAGCTTTGCAGCATTGCTGCCGCGCCCAAGTGCAGGCGCAGCCAATGCAAAAGCCAGAGTTGCAACAGGAACAACGGGTCGCGATGCTTGAAACTCTGCCGCAATGCCAGGCCCAAGGGCGCCAAACTGCCTATTAATAAGGCTGTGCCGGCCCCGGAGGCATTCCCCGACATCACCAAGAGCAGGGCTAGTAGTGTCAGCAGAGTAGTGCCTAAGCAGAGCAGGGGGAAACGCAGCAGGCGCAGACTTGCGCCACTGTTCTTAACTAACTGCAGATGACTGCTCTGGCGCCAGAACTCCTTGGAGCTCCATTCTTTCCAGCTACCTTCAAAACCCCAGTGTTGCACCTTGGGTGTAGCCAAACTCAATTGCCTTGCGCCGGCACTATTCAGGCGCAAACCGAAGTCTTTATCTTCACCAGTGCGCAGCGCAAGGTCGAAGCCTTCGACTCGGTCGAACCATTTTCTCGACATGCACAGGTTCGGCGTTGGCATCCATTGCAGCAGTCGCGCCTGTTGATTGCCTGAGAGACTGCGGCGTTGCCAAGCGCGAGCAAACCAGGGGGCACATTGCGGAGCATCACAATCCAGAGCAAACACATCAGCTTGATGCTGGATCTGGACGCTTTGCCAGAGCTGTAGCCAATTGACTGGCACCTCGATGTCGGCATCGAGAAAAGCCAGCCAGTCACCCGTCGCAATACCGGCCCCTTGATTACGCATGGCGCCAATAGTCAGACCTGGGCAGTGCAGTACTTGCGCACCCAGATCTGCGGCTAACTGCGGGCCGTTGTCGCGTGAACCGTTGTCTACAACTATCAATTCATACGCGAGACCCGCATGCTCGGCGGCTACTTTAACGCTGTTCAGGGTGCGTACGATGTGTTGGGACTCATTGAGCATCGGTACGATCACGCTAATCCGTTTCATGTTCTTTGTTCCCAATTAATATGTCTTCACGCAAGATCCAGCGCGGGGCGTTTATAGGCTTCAGCCTGAATACGCATGACGCTGGACAATGCGAGAAAAACCCAAAGATATTTATGATTGGGGACACTGAGGAACATAAGAAACGCTGACATTGCCAAGAAGCTCAGACCCAGATGAGTTGCGATATCAGCTTGTGTTTGCTGGCCCTTGGCGAGCCAGACGAAACGTGTGCGCTCGTAGTTGCGCAAACCCATAAATATCAGGGCGACGAAGAACAAGCCGGCGGGTATGCCCAATTCGCTGAATAACTCCAAGTAGGTATTGTGAGCGCGGCGAAACAGATCCGGTTCAGCCAAGCTTTCTGAAAAGCCGCTGGCATAGCCGGTTCTAGCATAGTAAGTCGGGAAGGTTCCAAGACCTGAACCAAGTAATGGGTTTTCACGAATCATTTGACCGCCGACTAACAGATATGAAGTGCGGCGTCCTAACGAGGTATCTGCAGAGAGAGATCCGGACTGCAGCATACTTAATGACTGGATCCGTGCGACGTAATCTGCAGGCAGCGACATAATGCCCAGTGGGACGATGATGGCTACGGAGAACATCAAGAATCCCAAATGCTTCGGGCGCAGATTCTTCAGCAACGACCGGTAATGCCATACACCGATTGCGATGGTAAACAGCACGACCAGCAAGCCTGAGCGCGAGTCTGTTTTGGTCATGCCGGCCATCAGGATCAAGGTCACCCCAATCCAGAACAGGCGTTTTGGCCAATGGTCACTGCGCATGATGAAAAGAATGGCCGCAGGTATGGCCATAGCAATAAGCAGGGCAAAGTAGTTGGCATCTTGCAGTAGGCCGATAGCGCGGCCACCGACTTGGTACTTGGCAGAAGCCAAGGCGATG
>Ga0116155_10002814_pt1 | contig 11724 bp, 14 predicted proteins | sample AD_UKC032_MetaG_FD_89890 | JGI IMG/M metagenome (GOLD analysis project Ga0116155, IMG submission 89890) | Active sludge microbial communities of municipal wastewater-treating anaerobic digesters from USA - AD_UKC032_MetaG | ecosystem: Engineered > Bioreactor > Anaerobic > Digestate | place: USA...
CGCATGGCACCCCAAGCGCCCGACCGCGCGGCTTCCGCCGCCGAGGTGACGGACCTCCGCGCCTCGGCGGCTTTTTCCCACTTCACCGAAACCTGTGGCGATGGTGGTGGGCGAGTGATGGGCGCTGCCAGCTATTCCGACGACGAACTGGGGCGGGTCGACCAATTCTATCGCTTCTCGGTCAAATGCGATCGCGTCACCAATGCGCGCATCGAGAAGGCGGCGCGCGCCGCCGGCATCAGCCCCACGACCTTTGTCCAGCGGCATTTCGAAACCATCCTGGATGAGCCGGCAGACAGTTCGGGGTTCTCACCCGACGCGTTCGCCCGGGAGCACAATATCTCGCCGCAGGCGGCGCGCGTTTGGCAGGCGATGCGACGCGCCGCCGATGACGTTGGCGTCGTGAGCGGCGGCGCCCGCGATTTCGCCATGGCCGCGAAGGTGGCGCCCGGCAGGGGCCGTGATTTCCTCGCCGACCTGATCAAGTCCGGCCTGGTCAAGACCCTTGTGCGCGCCGGAGCCAATCGACCGGGCACATATCGCGTGGCGAAGGTCGGCGCCGAGATCGGCAAGGCTTCGTAACCCCCAACCTCGGAGAGGAAAACCATGAGTGTCCTACGTTCATTCCGGCAGATGGTCGGCCTGCTTTCGCGGGGCGATTTTTCCCGCCACTGCGACAAGCTGCTGACCGAGGCGATCGAGGCGCTGGAAGCCTCGCCGGCCGACAAGTGCAAGGCCGAGATCACCGTGAAGGTGACCTTCGAATACGAACTCGGCCGCATCGACGTGAAGGCCGAGGCCAAGTCGAAACTGCCCGACACCGTCAAGTTCATGAAGACGCCGTTCTGGTCGATCGACGGCGCGCTTTCGGTCGAGCACCCGAACCAGATCGACATGTTCCCGCCGCGCTCCGTCAAGCCGTCCGAGGAGGACGAGGACGAAGAGCGGGAAACCGCCTGACCTTTCCCAAGCCTCCCAACCTGAAAGGAACATCGCATGTCCAAGAATGACGATTCAGCGCTCGATGCCCACGGCATCGAATTGGTGAAGGAACTCGCTAGCGAAGCTGCCACGCCAACCATCCTGCTTGTCGACACCAGAGACTTTATCGGCCTTCCGGCAAGCGTGCCGGTATCCTTCGATCGCAAGTCGCAGACGTTCAATTCAGTCAAATCACTGATCGAGCAATTTCGCCAGGCGCCCGACCGTCGCAAGGGCACCGCCACGGTCGAGACGCTGGCGAGCTTCATCGCGCTCACCAATCTGCACAAAGACACCGGCTCTGTCCTGTTCGGAAAGACCGTCTGGCCGGATCCGAAGCTGACCGCCGTGCTCGACTATGACCGCGAGGGTGTGGAGGCGCGCAACCGCTCGCATCGCATCGTCTATGCCTTCCCGCTGACGGAAGAGTTCAAGGCATGGGTCAACGGCAACGCCAAGCCCATGCCGCAGGATGTCTTCGCGGCCTTCCTCGAAGAGCATGCCGCCGAGCTTGCCGCGCCGATGGACGGCGAGCGCAGCGAATATGAGCGGCTGTTCAATGAGAAGATGGCGACGCCCTCCGAGGTCATCGCGCTGTCGCGGCACCTGGAAGTGTTCGTCGCCGCACGCGTCAAGAACGGCATCCGCCTGCAGACCGGAGAGCGCACCGTCGAGTTCATGGAAGAACACCAGAACGCCAAGGGCGAGGCGGTGATTATCCCCGGCATCTTCATGGTGTCGGTTCCGGCCTTCGTCGACGGTGATGCGGTGCGCATTCCGGCGCGGCTTCGCTACCGCATCGTGTCCGGCGATATCAAGTGGTTCTATCAGCTCTATCGTTGGGAGTACTTCCTGCGCGAGCAGGTCGGCTGCGACCTCAAGCGCGCCGCCGAAGAAACCAGCCTTCTTGCCTTCGAGGGCGCGCCAGAACAGGGCTCGCCGGCCTGATGTCGAAGGCTGTCGCCGCACCTTCGGCCAAGCCGCTGCCGTCTCTTGTGAAAGAGGCGGCGGCGGCACTTTCGCGCGCGACGACAGCGGCGGAAGTGCTCGACGCGCGCGACAAGGCCGGCGCCGTCTATGATGCGGCGAAGCGCGCCGCGCGGCTGCAGAAGGCGAAGCGCGCGCATGACGAGATCATCGCGGCGACACATCGCGCCGAAGCCGATGCGCTGGAAATCGAGGCAATGGCCAAGCGCCGGCTCGCCGACGAGTATGATGCCGCGCAGGATCGCGGCGAGGTCGCCGGGCCACGGGATGGCAAGCTTGGGCGTTCCAAAGCGGAACGCCCAGCAACGGCGGCCGAGATCGGCATCCGCCGGAAAGATATCCACGACGCGCGCCAGATGCGCAGCGCGATCGCCAAAAACCCGGCGATCGTGCGCGAGGCGCTGGACGATATCCTGGCCAGCGGCGACGAGCCGACCAGGGCAGCGCTGAAGCGCGCCATCGCGCCGGCGGTGAAGACGCTGCGCACGGAAGCGCAGGCCGAGAAAAGGGAACGCCGCGCGGTCCGCGAGGTCGAGCTTGCCGCCAGCCAGGCCGCGCTGCCGGCCAAGAAATACGGCGTCATCTATGCCGACCCGGAATGGCGGTTCGATCCCTATTCCGCCGAGACCGGCATGGACCGCGCGGCCGACAATCATTACCCGACCAGCGATCTGCTCACGCTGATGAAGCGCGATGTCGGCGCACTCGCCGCCAAGGATTGCGTGCTGTTCCTGTGGGCCACGGTGCCGATGCTGGTCGAGGCGATCTGCGTGCTCGACGCGTGGGGCTTCGCCTGGATCGAGCGCGACACGAACACCGGCTATCTCGCGCCGAACAAGGTGCATGCCCGCTACGTCTCGCATTGGGCGTGGCTGAAGAACCGTGTCGGCACCGGCTATTGGGCGCGCGGCAAGCACGAGATCCTGCTGATCGCCACGCGCGGCAATCCGGTGGCGCCGGCCATGGGCGACCAGCTCGATAGCTGGCGCGACGACATGGCGGTCGAGGCCGATGTCGGCCGGCATTCCGCCAAGCCCGATGTGTTCGCGGCATGGATCGATAAGCACTGGCCGAACACGCCGAAGATCGAACTCAACGCCCGCCAGGCGCGCCCGGGCTGGGACCGCTGGGGGAATGAATCGAATCCCGTAGCGAACGTCGGGAAGGAAGCGGATGGCGCGATAGCCGCCGCTTCCGATGATCCGGCTAGTAGGGGCGACGATGTGGAGGACCGCCAGCGTCCCGCATCGCCAGGCTGTGCTGGCGGTCGCAAGCGTGGTGGCGACAAACCTGTTTCTGCGGAGCAGGATCACGCACCAATTCAAACGTTGCTGGTTTGGGAGCAGCCGTACGAGAAGGGGCGGATTGTGGCCAAGCTCGGCGAGATCGAAGTCGGCGCCGTGTTCCCCGAGGAGAAGGGCTGCACCTGGTCATTCTGGCTCGGCGTAGCCAGCGGAGCGGCGAAGCAAAATCGCGCCAAGTCGATTGAAGCCGCCAAGGCGGCGATCGAGAAGATCTTCGCGCACAAGACCGGATTGGCGGTGCCGGCATGAATGCGCCCACGCGTCCCGTCCTTCGCTGGCATGGCGGCAAGTGGAAACTCGCGCCGTGGATTCTCGGCTACTTCCCTGCGCACCGCGTCTACGTCGAGCCCTTTGGCGGGGGGGGCAGCATGCTTATGCGTAAGCCTCGCGCCTATGGTGAGGTTTATAACGATCTCGACGACGAGGTCGTGACGCTATTCCGCGTTCTGCGCGACTCGGCTTCGGCCGCCGAGCTAGAGCGGCTTTTGCGGCTGACGCCGTTCGCCCGGGTCGAGTTCAAGGACGCATACCTGCCGTCCGAAGATCCGATCGAGCGCTCACGCCGCCTTTTGGTGCGCTCCTACATGGGCTTTGGCAGCAACGCGCATGCTAGCCAGCATAAGGGCCATCGCTCGACCGGTTTCCGCTCGAACTCAAACCGCTCCGGTACGACGCCGGCGCAGGATTGGGCGAACTATCCGGACGTGCTGGCAGCAATGGTGGCGCGCCTCGCCGGCGTCGTGGTCGAGAACCGCGATGCTAAGGTGGTGATGGCGCAGCACGATAGCGCTGAGACGCTGCATTACGTCGACCCGCCCTACCTGCCCGAAACTCGAGCTCGGGGTAATCGTTACGATCTCGCCTGGCGCATGTACCGGCACGAACTCAGCCGGGATGATCATGCCGAGCTGCTCGCCTTCCTGGTGGGCCTCGAAGGCATGGTCGTGCTCTCCGGCTATCCGGACCCGCTTTATGACGACGCGCTGGTTGACTGGCGCCGGATCGAAACCAAGGCGTTCGCTGACGGGGCGCGTGAACGCATAGAAGTTTTGTGGCTCAACCAGGCATGCGCCACTGCGCTTGACGCTCGGGCCGCCGGCGCCGGCGCGCCGCTGTTCGCGAGAGTGCCGGCATGAGCGTCCCGTCCTTCTCGCCCGCCATGTTGCAGCTCTTCCTTTACGCCCATTGCGTCGCCGCGCATGCGCGAGCGCCGAGGCTGAAGTTCCAGACCGCCGCCGATCGCGAGAAGGCCCGGTTGCGCAAGCTGGCGCGCGTCACTGTCGGCCAGATGCATTCGGCGTGGATGGGCCGGCTGCCGACGCCCGAGCCGCGCGCGCGGCTGTGGGCGGTGCTCGGCCATTTCCCGTCCGACTTCGGCGTGGTGCTGACCCATGGAGGTCAGGAGCATGGCTGAAATCGCCTTCCACCAGTTCGCCGCCGCGTTCCAGAACCGGCTCGACCAGATCGGCTATTCGCTGCGCATCGCCGAGGAGAAATGGCCGGAGACAGATCGCGCCATGCTGTCGCGCGCGATCAACGGCAAGACGCTGTCGGCCGGCAATTACCTCCTGCTTTGCGAGTATGCCGGGCTCGACCCGTATCTCTATCTCGGCCGCAACCCGCGCCGCCGCACGACCGTAAAAACTATTCTGGATCATATGGTTACACCATCCGTCGCACGTGAAACGCGCGACGAGACCGCACGCATGAGGGTCAATCGCAGATGACGCATTCCACCGAAAGCCTGGACCCGCATGTGAGGGCGATGCGCGATGCCGAAGACGACGCCGCGCGCGCCAATGTGCTGCTTTCAGCGCCGGTCTTCACGCTGATGCGCTGGCGCACGACCTTCGTCAGCTATTGCCGCCGCGCCGCCTTCCGAGAGGGCGAGCACTATCTCGACATGCTGGCTGAGACGATGTCGAAGCCACGTCATCGCGGCAATCTCGGCGGAACCATGCCAATGTCGGGCGCCACGGCGACGCTGCTCGGCGTGCTTGAGCGGAGCGTCGATCATGGCTGAAGCCGCGCTCCGCAAACTCGACCGCGACCTGCCGCGCCTCGATATGTACGCGCCGGAGTTGCGCGCCAGGCTGCTGGCGCAGCGCGCCGGGATCAAAGAGCCGCGCGCCAAGCCGAAGATCGTCGAGAAGCCGAAGCCGGACAGCGCGCAGGCGCTGATCAAGGCCGCGCGCGAAATGCTGGCCGCCGCAACCGCTGATCGCGAGCTTGCCGCACAGGCTCTGTCGGATGCGCGGGCGCAGGCCGCGACGATCATTGCCGAGGCCGAGGCGACGGCTGACCTGGTCAGCAATATCGGGCCTGTCCTGCCGAGTGTCGCCGCGATCCAGAAAGCGGTCGCCGAGCGCTACGGCATCAGCGTCAGCGCCATGCTCGGTGCCGGCGTTTCGAACGACCTCGTCGCGGCCCGTTACGAGGCCATCCGGCAAGCCCATGCCGCACGTCCTGACCTGTCGCCGAGCCGCCTCGGAAGGCTGTTCCGGCGCGATCGCACCATCATCATCCGAGCCATCGCCGGAAAGGGGCCAAAGTCGTGAACCTTCTTCCCTTCGACGCGATGCGCGTGCAGGCCGATTATCCGCCGCTGATCATCGACAGCTTTGCAGGTGCCGGCGGCGCCTCGACCGGCATCGAAATGGCGCTCGGCCGCTCGCCCGATATCGCCATCAACCACAATCCGGCTGCGCTCGCCCTGCATGAGGCGAACCATCCCGAGACGCTCCATCTTTCGGAAAACGTCTACAAGGTCGACCCTCTCGACTATCTCGCCGGCAAGCATATCGGCCTCGCCTGGTTCTCGCCTGACTGCAAGCACTTCTCGAAAGCGAAGGGCGGCAAGCCAGTCGAACGCAACATCCGCGATCTCGCCTGGATCATCCCCGGCTGGATCGAGCGTATCCAGAAGAGCGGCGGCAGCGTCGACGTCGTCATTCTTGAGAACGTCGAGGAGTTTCAGGACTACGGTCCGCTGATCGAGACCGAGCGCGGCCTGATGCCGGATCCCAAGCGCAAGGGAGAAACGTTCAAGAAATGGTGCAAGGCGCTGCGGCGGCTTGGCGGAAAGCTGGAATGGCGCGAGCTGCGCGCCTGCGACTATGGCGCGCCGACGATCCGGAAGCGGCTGTTCATCATCATCCGTTTCGACGGGCAAAAGATCGTGTGGCCGAAGCCGACGCATGGCAAGCCCGACGATCCGGAGGTGATGGCCGGCCGCAAGAAGCCGTGGCGCACGGCGGCTGAGGTCATCGACTTTTCCCTGCCGTGTCCATCACTCTTCGACACCAAGGAACAGATTTGGGAGAAGTTCGGCCTTCGCGCCATTCGCCCGACGGCCAACGCCACGCAAAGCCGCGTGGCTCATGGCGTTGGACGCTATGTCCTCAAGGCCGTGCAAAAGGGCAAGCGCCCATTCCTGGTCAACCTTACGCATGGTGCTCGCTGCGAATCCGTCGACCAGCCAGCCAATACGATCACGGGAGCGAACAGAGGCGAAAAGGCGCTACTGTGCCCGTCGGTCGTGCGCTTCAACACGGGCGCGACCGGCCACGATATGCGCGACCCGCTGGCCACGGTTACCGCCAACAGCTTCAAGAAGCGCCCTGGCGGCGCGGCACCGCTCGGCATCATCGCGCCGGTTCTCACATATGGCCAACAGGGCGGCGCCAATCGCAGCGTCGAGGATCCCGCACATACGATCACCGCGAGCAAGAAAGACCAGAACGCCGTCATCGTTCCGCATCTGACTGCCTATTATGGAAAGGGCAGCGGGTCGGATGATCGCTCGGCGTCAGCGGAAGCGCCGTTGAACACCATCGTCACCGAGCCGCGTCATGCGATGATCGTGCCGACCATCGTCGGATGCGGCGGGCGCGCCGGTCAGAGCCGGCCGCGTGGCGGCGACGAACCTGCAGCGACCATCACCGCGAAGGCCGATATGTGCGTTGCCGCCGCCTTCGTGGCGCAGCACAACAACGACAGCCGGCGTGACGGCGGCGTCAATCCCGGCCGGCCAGCGGATGAGCCTGTCTCGACGATCACTGCCAATCCGCAACAGGGCGTTGTCTCCGCCTTCGTGGCGAGGCAGTTCGGAACCTCCATAGGCCACGGCGTCGAAGAGCCGACGCATACGGCGACCGCCGGGGTAAACAAGTCCATGCTCGTCGCGCCGCATCTGATGACGATGCGGAACGCACAGAAGCCGTTCTCGTCGCCCGAAGAGCCGGCGCACACCGTCACCGCTGGTGGCGCAGGCCTGACGGTCGTGGCGCCTTTCATCAGCAAGTATTACGGCGTCGAGCAGGAATCCGGTTACGACGAGCCGTTGCACACCGCCACCGGCAAGGCCCGGTTCGGCCATGTCGAAGCCGAGCTTGCCATTCCTCCGTTCACGGAAGACATGGCCGACCGCGCGCGCGTGGTTGCTGCCTTCCTGCGCGAACATGGCGAATGGGACGATCGTGAGTTCGTGACGTTCGATATCGAGGGCATCACCGTCGTGATGGTCGATATCGGCATGCGAATGCTGACCCCGCGCGAACTATTCTGCGCGCAGGGCTTTCCCGTCGATTACGTCATCGACATCGAATTCAACGGTAAGCCGCTCCCAAAGAGTGACCAGATATCCGGTTGCGGCAACAGCGTGTCGCCGCCGGTGGCCGACGCGCTGATCTCGGCGAATTGCGGGCATCTGGCGCGCTATCGCGAGGCGGCGGAATGAACGCGCATAGCTCGCCCGCCGCTGTCCGGCTGAAAGCCATCAAGGCCGCGCTCGAAGCGATCGAGCCGGGCCATTGGACGCGCGTGCAGGACGGCAGCGGCGCCTTCCTCGAGGCGCGCGGCGAGCTGCCTGGCGAGGTGTTCATCCTCGCGCGCTTCGGCGATGGCGCGACGGTCGACGAGATCAACTTTGCCAGCGATGCGCCCGACATGGTGCGTTTCCTGCTCGGGCTTCTGGCGCGGGCGTTCGACGAGATACGTGAACTGCGCGGCGAGCCACCTGCGCGCAACCAACCGGCTGGCGAACCGGCGGCGGCCAAGAATTTCGCGGCCGAGTGCGCGCTGAAATGCCAGGACGCGCGCTTCAAGGTCTACATCGAAGAAAAGCACGGGCTTGAACGGCCTCTGACCGATGATCGCGTGGCGCAGCGCGTGCGCTCGATCCTCGGCGTGACTTCACGAAAACAACTCAACGATGGCGGAGCCCCGGCGGAAGCGTGGAAGGCGCTGCGCGCCGATTTCGCCGCATGGCTTAAGGCGGGACGATGAATCCGTATCTGATCACCGGGCCTGCCCTGATTTCCTTCTCTGGCGGTCGCACCAGCGGCTACATGCTGCACCAGATCGTGCAAGCGCATGGCGGAAGTCTGCCCGAGGGTGTGCATGTTCTCTTTGCCAACACCGGCAAGGAACGCGCGGAAACCCTCCGCTTTGTGCACGAGTGCGGCAGTCGCTGGAATGTTCGCGTTGTCTGGCTCGAATGGCGCGACACTGCCGAGCAGTTCGAGATCGTCGGCTTCAACAGTGCGAGCCGCAGGGGCGAGCCGTTCCAGGCTTTGATCGAAAAGAAGAAGGCTCTCCCGAACGGCACCGCGCGTTGGTGCACGAGTATGCTCAAGATATTGCCGATGCACGCCTATATGGCGGCACTCGGCCATCCGATTGGGACCTATCGCGAAGCCGTCGGCCTTCGCCATGATGAAGGGCGTCGTCTGCTGACGATGTACGCAAATAACGACCGCGACAAACGGCAATGCGTCGCGCCGCTATCCAAGGCGAAGATCGTCAAGGCTGACGTGATGAGCTTTTGGCAAGGTCAGCCGTTCGATCTGGGTTTGAGAACCTGGGAAGGCAACTGCGACTATTGCTTCAACAAAGGCCGTGCAATCCGCGAGCGGATAGCCCGCGACAATCCCGATGTACCGTTGTGGTGGGCTGCTCAAGAATGTGCACTCGGCAAGACGTTCGCCATGCGGGAGAGCGTCAGCGAGATCATCAAATATATCGATCGGACGCCGATGCTATTCCTCGATGATCCGGTCGAGGAATACGACGTCGAATGTGGCCTCCATTGTTCATTGGAGGCGGCATGACCGGGCCTCGGCTTTCCATCATCCCGGCGCGTGCCGCGACCGACAAGGCGCTGAAACCGCGCGACCTGCAGGTGCTTTGCGTGCTCGGGCGTCACACCGACGAATTGGGCTGGTGCACGCGCAGCCAGGTCAAGATGTCGGTGGAAATGGGCTGCGCTCGCTCGACCGTGTTCGAGGCGATCGAGCGGCTTGTTTCCGCCGGCTATCTCGAACGCCATGTCGTCGAGCAGAGCAACGGGCGCGATGCGCCGCACATCTATCGCGTCATCTTGGACCCGGTGCACCCCTCCCTCGGCGACCTGCGGCCGAATCCCGACGACGATTTCGATGGCGACACCCCTGCCGACCAGTCGGCACCCCCTGCCGGTATATCGGCACCCCCTGCCGGTCCTGGACCGGCACCTAAGAACGACCCTCTTAGAACGAATCTGAGAGAGAGCGCGCGTGAAGAGGAGGAAAAGGTTCGCCGCTGGCTGAAGAAGACGCATCCGGCATGGCCGACTTATGTCAACGACAGCGACGTGAAGGCGTTCGTCGCCGCGATGAAGCTGACCGACGACGAACGCGAGACGGCGGCGAGCCGGCTTGCCGACTACGTCGAGACGGCCAAGGCGAGCGGCAAGGCCGCGGGCCGCACGACAATCTGTTCCTTTGCCGTCTATCTCGACGAGAAGCGCTGGGAGAAGCTGCCGGCGAAGGCTGTGCCGGTCGCCGCGGCGGATGACTACGCGCCGCCGTTCGGCCCGGTGTGGATGGCATGGGTCCTGGCCCACATGCTGGACGGCTCGACCAATCCGGACGCAAGCGCATTCTCGGAACGCTGGCCGCAGCTGTTCAAGCTGTTCGACATGGCGCGCCATGGTCGAGGCTATCGCTTCGGCGAGCGCTGGCACGGGCTGAAAGCTGCAATGGCCGCAGTGCCGGTGGACACCCAGCATTGGCACGACTGGAAGGTCTGCTTCCAGCAGCGCGGCTGGCCATGGCTGCCCGACCCTGGCCGCGTGGCCTACTTCCCGGTTGGCGGACCGGACGGACTGGAAGCATTCGAACAAGCAGTGCGAGGGAACCATGATGCGGGCGGACGTGAAGCGGCTGAGTGAGGCTGAAAGTGTCGGCCCGACCGACAGGCAGACAGCCGCGCTCGACCGCGCCAGAGGGATGACCAGGCGCGCCGAAGCGCTGCTTGCGGCGGCGGGTCAGAGCGAATCGGCGATGCACTGGTATGTGCTTCGGACCGAGCCGCATGCTGAAATCGCTGTGGATAAACTTCTGCAGGACGCCAATGTGGAGCACTGGCTGCCGTTCATGAAGGTGGAAAAGCGGCGTCGCGGCGGTCGCAAAAAGGTCGCTCGCGAGGCCGTCTCTGTGCTCGCTTGGCCGGGCTACATGTTCGTTCGCATCGTGCCTTCGCCGGAGGCTTGGGCAGGCCTCCTCACGGTGAAAGGTGTCGTCGGCGTGCTCGGCGCGAATGAGAAGCTGTTTCCCGTAAGGCACGAGAAAGTCTTGCAATTGAAGGTCTTTCTCGAAGGCAATGTCATCGCCGTGGGCGAGATCGCATCGCTGTTGAAGCTTGGTCAGATGGTGCGGGTGAACGATGGGCCGTTCGCCTCGCACAACGGCATCGTCAGTGCGATCGATGATGACGCTGGCACCCTCGACGTCGACGTGTACATCTTCGGTCGCGCGGTCCCGATCACGCTCGGGGTTGATCAGATCGACAAAGGATAGTAGCGAATCCGTCCCAGGACGCCCTGACAGAGTCGCACGCCGTTCACGGTGGAAGCGCCAGCAGGATCCAGGTGAAGCGAAGGGCACAGCCCGGCATGCTTCCCCGCGATGGGAAAGATTCCAGACAGTCATGCCCGAGATGCCGAGAACCTTTCGGCCGCGCAATCTGCCATCGCGGCAGGAACAGCAGCGCGAGCACGACAGGAAGCGCGACGAGAGCGAACAGCGCGGATGGTATAAGACCGCGCGATGGCAGAAGCTGAAGCTTCGCGTTCACGTTCGTGATCTCTACGTCTGCCAAGAGACAGGGGTGCTGTGCTCGGGCAAGTATCCAGCCGACGACAGTCCGGTGGCCGACCACAAGATCGAACCCGAGGGCGACCCCGCCCTGTTCTGGGACGAGAACAACATCCGGACCGTCTCGAAGGCCTACCACGACCGGGAGCGCCAGCGCGAGCAGATCGCCGAGCGTGGCCGGGGCGCAGGGCGCCGCCGCCATCAACCGATGTGACCCCGACGCCACACCCCGTCGACCCCTCGACCGGGTGTGGCGGGCGGGCAACACCCCTGGTGGGGGGGTGGGTCGAAAGTCAGAGGGCCACCGCCCCCTAGAC
>Ga0116155_10002820_pt1 | contig 11715 bp, 8 predicted proteins | sample AD_UKC032_MetaG_FD_89890 | JGI IMG/M metagenome (GOLD analysis project Ga0116155, IMG submission 89890) | Active sludge microbial communities of municipal wastewater-treating anaerobic digesters from USA - AD_UKC032_MetaG | ecosystem: Engineered > Bioreactor > Anaerobic > Digestate | place: USA...
TACGGAGGATTCGTCTATATTACAGCAACCGGAAGAAATGACTGGTTCTCAGTTCTTAATCCAAAGAACAACAGCAAGTTCTATCCGTCTGTTGGTGGTAGCTTTGTATTCACCGATGCTTTCAACACTCTTCCTGAATGGCTCAGCTTTGGTAAATTAAGGGCTGCATGGGGACAGGTTGCAACAGCTAACGTAGGCGCTTATGCAGTAGTTCCGACTTATTCTCTTTTAGGTCAGGGCCACCAGAGTGTTCCAATGGGTACTTTCGCATTTGGTGAAACTATTCCAAACCCGAACCTCAACCCGGCTCTTTCATCTGAGATTGAATTCGGTACAGACCTCAAATTCTTCAACGGAAGGGTAGGACTTGAACTGACCTACTATACTCAGAAAACTGTTGATGATATTCTTGATGCAACTATTTCACAGTCTTCAGGATTCAATGCTACAAAAGTTAACATCGGTGAACTTTCAAACAAAGGTTATGAGATCCTCGTTTCCGGTACACCGGTTCAGGGTGAAGTAACATGGGATATTTCCTTAAACCTTGCTCATAATGAAAACAAAGTTGTTGAGCTTGCTCCCGGTGTAACCCGTCTTTTCATTGAGGAACCACGTACAAGGAATGCCGGTGTATACCATGTAAAAGGAATGCCTTTCGGTATGATCCTTGGTTACAAACAGGCTGTAGATCCTGCTTCAGGAAAGAAAGTTTTTGATACCAATGGTTATCCGGTAAGATCTGACGTTATGGAGATACTTGGTAATGGTATTGCAAAAATGACCGGTGGTCTTTCAAATACTGTAACATGGAAACGCTTCACCCTTGATGCACTTATCGACTATAAATTCGGTGGTGACATTTATTCAGGTACAGAAGTTAACCTGACAGGCTGGGGTCTTCACAAACAGACACTCGAATATCGTGATGGTGGAATGCCAATTGAAGGTGTTATAAAGAATACAGACGGTACTTACAGTCCTTTCTCCAAAACACTTACAACTAATCAGGATATCCGTACTTACTGGAGCCGCCTGACAGGTTATGCACAGGAAGCATTTATGTATGATGCTTCATATATTAAATTGCGTCAGGTACAGCTTGAGTACAAACTGCCTCAGACTTTACTGGAGAAAACACCTCTCACAAACGTATCAGTTTCTTTTGTAGGAAGGAACCTTTGGATAATCCACAGGAACACAGACAACATCGATCCTGAGTCCTCATATACAAGCAGTAGCGGTCAGGGTATTGACCAGTTTGCAATGCCTACAACACGCAGCTATGGATTTAACCTGAGGGTTGTATTCTAACATAAAAACTTTGAGAAAATGAAACATACTATAAAACTATTATTGGGTGCGCTGTTAATTCTCGGAATGGCAGCGGCATGCGATACTGACGAACTGCACGACATGAACATCAATCCGAATGCAGTTCAGGAGATCGATATGAACTACTTCTTTACAGCATGCTGTCTTGGTACTGCAAGTAATGGTACCTCAGGCGACAACAGGTATACCGACTGGAGAACAAACGTTGGTACCTGCGCTCACGCTATTCAGCAGCTTGCTACAACATCTACCGGTGGTATCGGTGGAGATGGTGACAAGTACATGGATGGATACGTTGAAGGATTCAATGCTCCTTTCCAGTTTATGTACAGGGATGTCGGTAAAAGGGCAACTGAAGTTATCAAACAGACAAGCGAAGGCGGTCTTTTCGAAGGCAGGATGGTAAATACAAAACAGGCATCCAGAATTCTGCTTGCATTCAACTATTTACGAATTACAGACTGGTATGGTAATGTTCCCTTTACAGAAGCAAACAAAGGTCTTGAAGGTACTTTCCAGCCTAAGTATGACAAACAGAAGGATATCTATACTGCATGTCTCAAAGAGCTTGATGAAGCATGTGCAGGTTTCGATGCAGCTGATGTTGATTATTCATTGTTCAAAAAAGCCGATATCATCTATGGTGGTGATATAGCAAAATGGAAGAAATTCGGTTATTCTCTCATGCTTCGTTATGCAATGAGGGTGTCGAATGTTGATGCTGCAATGGCTGCTACTTATGTTACCAAGGCTGTTGCCGGCGGTACAATGACAAGCAATGCAGATATTCCATGGATTCAGATGACAATATCACCAAGTGAATGGACAAACCAGAACGGTATTTCACGTGGTTTCTATCCTGGTGATGGTGGTCAGTGGTCTGCATCATTCCTCAGCAAGACACTTATGGATATTCTTAAGGGAACCAATCCTGCTTCAACAGCTGATGATGATCCCAGACTTACAGTTTTCACAGCAGGCCCTATCCAGTGGACTGCCAGTGACCTCGGTACTGTTCTTGAACCTGATCCTACAAAGTGGATAGGTCTTCCAAATGGTAAAGATCAGTCACAGGTTAACAATGAATTGTTCGGAGGTACAGCTGTTATTAATTACGAGAAGTTTTGCGCTGTAAATACAAAAATGTTGCAGGATGATGAACCATATCAGATTGCCGGAGCAGCTGAATCAGAACTACTTAAGGCTGAGGCTATCGTCAGAGGTATTGGTACAGTTCCCGGAACAGCCCAGCAGCACTATGAAGCAGGTGTAAGACTTGCAATGCAGGTGTATGATAAATATGATGCAACTTTAGCTGTTTCAGATGCAAAAGTTGACGCATATCTTGCACTCTATCCTTATGATGCAACTAAAGCTCTTGAGCAGATTGGAACTCAGTTGTGGCTCAGCAAATGGTTCAACTGGTGGGATTCATGGTGCGATGTAAGAAGATCAGGCTATCCTGTACTTACTCCGACCAACTACATTGGCAATGCAACTGGTGGCAAGATGATCAGGAAACTTCTCATCCCTGCCGCTGAAGCATCAGGTAACCCGAATTACGCTGAAGGCGCAACCTTACCAGACAAACTTGATACTAAAGTTTGGTGGGATGGTGGTGCTAACTAACACAGATTTTTAATAATCAATATTTATGAGAGCCTTCTGAAAAGAGGGCTCTCTTTTTATTTATATTAACCAAAAAGGACACAACGTCAACACAAAGATCACAAAGTGTTATGCTCAATTAATTAATCTCTGTGTGCTTTGTGTTCTTTCTTTGTGCTCTCTGTGGTTAAATTTGATTTGTTTTAAACAGGGCTGAACTATCAAATGAAATTGTAGATGAGAATTGGAGATAACCAGTAATCTCAATAGTTACTACCTATTTAAAATTAAGATAGTACCAGAAGGTATCCCTCATATCAGCAGGGATGCCATGTATTCCCCTGGCCTTATTCCTTTCGAGATTTGAAAGATATGTTATGTAGCTTGCATAGCGCGATTCAGTTTCGCTGCTGATTTTCAGTGATGCAAGGTCAGGATACATCAGACCCATGTTTAACCTTAAAAAGATTACAGCCTCTTCAATGTGCCTCGGAATTACAGTATAATTCATTAAGGGCAGTCTTACTAGTAATTTTGCAATGCCATCAAGGTCTTTGTTCATCATCAGCCAGGCCATTTCATACTCATAGGCCTTCCTGTTTTCAGGATTAGCTTCCGACAAGGATGAAATATTCATATAAGGATCACGGATCCTGACAATGAAATTAGCCTTGGGCATAAGTTTGATTTTTTCCCCGAGTTCAGGATCAGCCTTGATGAGTTCAGGATTTTCAAGCATCTTTTCATATTTCTTCGCAAGCTTCCTGTAATTAAAAGTTTGCTTCAGAATATGTATGTATTTTGCTGCAATCTTATAATTCCCGTTTATAAGTTCGGTTTTAATCAGGAGCTTAATGTTTTCGGGACGATAACCCTGTATTACAAGAGATTCGAAGGCCCACCTGTGGGCTTCATTTATGAGTCCGATTGAATAGTAGAAATAAACACCCCGGAATAACTGGCTGATAGGGATTTGTGAATTCCAGGGTATGCAGATAGCACCTGATTTAAAATTCTGAGGTGCAAAAAACAATCTGTCACACAGGTTACCCGATTCTGAAAGTGCAGTTATATAATAATATTGAGCAGTCATGGTTTCTGACCTTTCTTTCTGCTGCTGTTCAATTACTCCCTCCAGGTCACCGGAAACGAATTTCTTTTCAATTTCAAACAGGCCGGTTAATTCTATCCTGTGAAATCTGACGAGGAGAATAACCGTAATCAGGATAATGACAGGAAGTGAATATACTGAAAACACCCTTGTATACTTCCTCTCTGTTTTTATAGAATCAATTAGCTTAAAAAGGGCAGGGTACACGGCAAAAAACAGAAATACAAGCCATATTGTAAGCTGATTGGTAAAAAACTGCTTAACAGGCAGAGGGTAATAAAACAGGTTTATCAGAGGTTGAAAGAAGAGGATTTCTTTGAACAGGAATAAAGTAAAGCCAGCTGTTATCAGCAGGAATAATGGAAAGATGAATTGCTTTTTCAGGAGGTTGTAAGCCAGGAACATTACGAGAAAAATCCAGGCAAAGGCACCGGTCAGATAGAAAAAAACAGGGAAAAGTACCAGTATTAACACCCGGATATGTTTTTTGTCAGAATAAAGGGAGAGCAGGAAGAATAATCCGGTAAAAAGCAGTCCAAGATTATTATGGATGAAAAAATTAATATTGGTCTGGGCAAGAATCAGCATTGATGCTGCCAGGGCAGCAAATGGTACTGACATTTTGGAGGACGGAGAAAGTCTTTTATTTATTTTAAAAAACACAAATGAGATAAGTGCAAAAAGTGTGGCTAATATAATGGTACCCAGTATATTGCTGAAATAGAACTGGTTTAGAAAGTATCCGGCATATTCAAGCAAGCCCCCGGGCTTAACGGCAAACTGCCTAAGAAAATCGGCAGAGAAGATGAAAAGCAGAAGGTTTTCCTGGTAAAAAAAGACATGATTTCCGAAAAGATAATAATAGGCAGCAGTAATAATAAATAATGACGCGATCAGAGAATACTTGCCGGGAGTCCATGATCCCGGTTCATTATCTGTAAATGTCTTATTACTTACAGTGACAGTTCTTTTTTTTGACTTATTCATGCGGTTAATTAAGCTTTTTGCCCTGTAAATACTATTTGTTGCTATTCCAGTCAGCCTTTATTGCGGCTTTTTTTGAGACTTTTTCAAAATTTCGAGGACCTGTTTTTATCTTTCCCGTAATTAACTCAGGCCTGTTATATGTCTTCTCAAACCGTTCATATAGTTCGGGATCTTTCTGTGGCAGGACAAAAGGCTTGCATGCTGCACCTGATGAGCTGATATATGCAAAGAATGGCCTTGCAGTAAGTCCATCCATACGTTTGCTGCTGAAAACAAGCCATTCTCCATTTGATGACCAGCCATGGTAACTTTCGGTTTCATCGCTGTTCAGGCTCATCCTTTCAGATTTTAAAGTATTGATGTTCATTAAATACAGATCTGCTTCCTTATGCCATATTGAGAAATTGCCATTATTATGAAGTGTGAATACAAGAAACCGGCCATCAGGAGAGATCCTGGGAAATGAAACACTTTTATCTATTGAATCAGCATTGAAAACAACTTCTGCCTTACCAAATGCAAATGAATCCCTGTTAAAAGCTTTCCTTACAAGGTTGTATTTAATTCTGGGAAAGTCGGATGTGTCATTTGTCTGCCTTGCGCGGCAATAATACAGGTATCTTCCGTCAGGCGACCATTCAGGATAAGTTTCAAGGTAGCCCGTTGTATCTGCTTCCTCTATTGCAGAAACCTCATTTTTCTCAGTATCAAAAATGATCAGGGAGGAAGCAAGGTCAGTAACCTCAATATTATGTTCCTGTGCTCCTTCAAAGCTCTGTACTATTTTATTGGATGAAAATGCCACTAGTTTTCCGTCAGGGTGCCATGCAGGATATACAGCTCCGTATTTCATTTCGGCTGCTTTAAGATCATGCTTCACAATTTTGCCTTTCTCTGAAAAGTAAGTGCCTCCTACTGAACCCCTTACGTGAATAAGATAATTATCAGGATTATTCATGCAGAAAGTGTGACAATTAATGCAGTTCGTCTGAAGAAGCTGATTTTCAACAAGTGAACTTTCGCTGAAATTTTCAGTACATCGTTGTATGATCTTCAGTTCCGAGTACGCTTCATAGCCTGGAAACAGAAGCCTGTAGCACAGGTAGGGATCTATAGTGCTGTTTGCAATATTCAGATTAAACGGTTTGTATTTGATTCCGGTTCCTTCTTCGTTTTCTGAAATTATTTCAATAGTGATCTTCCCTTCAGAATTTACTTTCAGAAGTTTCTTCCAGGAGTTTAACGGGAAATTTATTATACCATTTTCAGATTTTACTGATAGTTTATATCCGTTTGAGGATATGGCTGATAAGTGAAATATTTTTCCTTTTTCACTTATCCTGAAATTTAGTGGTGCTATATTTTTTGGTATTGTAACATCTGAATAGTCTGGTTCAATAACTGGTTCACGGTCAGTAGCAGTGAAAGTGACAGGATCGTCACTGCAGCTTATTGTAAGAAGTAATCCTGTAATTAAAATCAGAATTTTCTGAAACCCAGTCCTATATAGCATACATGTGTTGTTTGTTATTGCTCTTCTGTTAATTATTTCACACAAGCTTTGGTAAAGTAAATTTAGCAATACTACTCCATAGTAAGATCCTCATATCCGGAAATTCCATCTCAAAAATATAAGGTGTATAGTTATTCTTTAACAACATAAGTAAAATCCGGGATTCCCCTCAAAAAAAGGATACTGCTTTTGGATGTTCCGTCAGTTGCATAAACATAATTTTCACCTTGTTTTCTATAATAGGCAAAATACATAGCTTCCAGTTCAATATCTGATATTTTCTGCGGATGAAATAGATAATTTTCTTCTTGATAACGATTTGGGAGTACGACATCATATACAGAAGCATGACTTTCGTCAAAATATCTTAAGATGTAACGTTTATTGGCATTGAGTAATAATTTATTATCCAATTCAGTGAATTGAAATGCTGTGGTGTTAGTTATCTTGACTTTCTTTTTCAATATAGGCGTGTCATTCTGGTATATCCATGAATAAGGCTGATCACCTAACTCGAAAAGCTCAATTTCATATTCCCCTGTTTTTGCCATTCGTCCACCAATAGCTGTCATTTCAATATCAACAGATGGTTTAAAAATATAGCCTCTCTTAGTGCTGTTGGTGCTATAATAACTTTGGTTGTCACTTTGAATAGGTTCGACTACTATTTGAGGATCTTTATTTAAAAATCCCTCAATTATTCCTGTGTATTCCGGTTTTGATTCGGTATCGTTTTTGGTACAGGCAATTATTAAAATAAATGCTAACAAATAAGTTTTTTTCATTTTTAATACTCCCATTTATCAGTTCTGAAAGGAGCCACCGGCAATCCCTCAGTGCTGAAAAGATTTCCTATGGCGTCATTAGAAAATGAGAACCTTACAGCTTCAGGCGTCTTAACATCCTTTGCAGATACTATTACAGTCTTACCATCAATTTTTACAGTGGCAGAAACAAATTTCCTGTCAGCTCCGGCAATTTCAAAGCAGTCAATTTTCTCACTTCTTGTAATAAGCCCTCCGGGTACGTTCCTGAAAGTTATCCTCACCTTTGACTTTTCAATCTTCATCGATTCATACTCCGGATGCCTGTATGGTTGTCCCTGAACTCCATAGTTTTCTCCAAGCGCCCAGTTTGCAAGCCTTCGGCCAACATCCTGCTTATTTGCCGGATGGATGTTTTTTATATCATCAACGAGGTCAGATACCACTACCATTCCTGTTTTTTGAATGTCACCCGCTGTCTGCATCTGCATTTCGCGTATTATTGGCGCTTTCGATTCATTTCCATAAGCAAAGGGGGCGATCTGTACAAAATAGAATGGAAAATCTTTGCCAAAATCAGCTCTCCAGTTCTGAATCAGTGTTCCCATGAGCTTCCTGTAGCTTTCAGGAGTAACTGCATTGCCTTCGCCCTGGTACCATATTGCTCCGGCTATGTTAAATGGAATAAGTGGCGCAATCATTGAGTTATATGTAACACCAGGTTCATTCGGCCACCAGTCGTATTTTGTAAGCCTGCCGGCACATGATTTTAGGAGAGGATCGGCATTAACAAGATCTTCCCTGATCCAGACCTCAGCCGGCGTACCTCCCCATGCAACTTCAATGATTCCTATCGGGATATTCAGTTTCTGATTAAGATTCCTTGCGAAGAAATAGCCTACAGAACTGAATGTACTCATCGACTCAGGAGTACATTCTTCCCACCTGGCAAAACAGTTTTCCTGGGGGGTGTTGCTGGCAAGTTTCTTGACATGAAATAATCTGATATCAGGATAATTTGCATTTTTTATTTCTTCCTCAGCATTCATCAGGTTATGCCTTGCACTCCATTCCATATTCGACTGGCCTGAGCAGATCCATACTTCTCCTATCATTATATTTTTAAGTGTAAGCTCACCTCCGCTTTTCAGGTTTATTGTATATGGTCCACCGGCAGAGGGGGTTTTCAGCTTTACACTCCAGAAGGAATGATTGTCTGTCTTTGCCTTCACAGTATCATTGTTCCAGCTCCCTGTCACTTTTATTTCATTTCCGGGTTCTCCCCAGCCCCATACCGATACTTCACTGTTTTGCTGAAGCACCATATTGTCACCAATCACAGATGGCAGTCTGATTTGCCCGCTGGAGTTTATTGTGAAAAAAATAACAGTAAGTAGTGTTAAGATCCTGGTTTTCATTTTTATAAGTATTGAATTGTAATTATTTAGTATGCAGGTGATTATCAGGTGTTAATATTTTGATTTTGGTTTAACGGTTTTAAAAACTATTTCCGAATAGTTGTTCCTTTCATACAGAATGCCTATCCTGCCTGAGGATAAAGCCACAATATCGGAATAGGCGGTGAAATTCCTTTTTTCTTTCTCATCATCCGACCTGTCAATCACTATTGAATGTTTCCATGTTTCTCCGTCGTCATAGCTCAGTCTCAGAGTAAGATTGTTCCTGTCGGAAGTATCTGCAGGATTACAGAAAGCCAGAATATTCCTTTTGTTATACCTGCCTGCAGTCAGAATGCTTCCTTCGCAAACCGGGTCGGGTAATTGATTTTCATATTTTGCAGTAGCCCAGGTTTCGCCACCGTCTTCACTTATTGCAGTTATTCTTGTTTTTATATTGCCTTTCTGATTACGGGCATTCAGCATAAGCCTGTTTCCCGACAGTTCAGCGGCTGTTGCTTCGTTGCTGCCTGGTACTGGTATGTTGCTGCCTGATCTGAATGTGAGGCCATGGTCATCACTAAAGAATACATGTGCATAACAGTCTTCCCAGCCTGGCAGGGGATCGCCTTGTGTGTGGTTAACCGGGACAATTATCCTGCCTTTATATTTCCCATCGCTTATTTGCATTGCATGTCCGGGAGTATTGGCAAATGCGCGCCAGTCTTCCGGGAAGTTATATGCTGGATTGAATTCAGGTTGCTTTGGTTTATGTACCTGAGTGGTTATATTTACCGGATCAGACCAGGTGATGCCTTTGTCCGATGATGTTTTGTACCACACCTCTCTTACACCATTTCCATTTCTGACATCACTTTCATGATTATTGCCGGTGTTATAAAAGAGGAAGATCCTGCCATCAGGGAATTGTGGATCAGTAAGATCGGCAACAGGTGCGGGGTTCCCCGCCTGAAGGGAGTCATAATCAACAATTGTTTTTAACTGGCTCCAGGTTTTACCCTTATCCTGACTTATTTTCAGAACAATATTAACATCACCGAAATCTGCACTGCCATTTGCCCGGCCTTCAGCAAATGCCAGGATAGTGCCATCAGGAAGAGAAATGATCGCAGGGATACGATAGCTCTTATGACCTTCTGAACCAGAGATATATACTTGTACAGGTTCTGTGTTTCTGCAACTTATAATACTTGTGATAAGTATCAACAGGTATAGTAGGTTTTTTTTCATAACCTGTAATCCGGGAAAAACTAAGCTTCTTAAATGTTGTATAAAAATAATATATATCGGTGATATATCGATATTACAGATAGCTTAGTAATATTTCTGATTTTCATATTTGTCAGATACTATTTAGCCCTTTCAGGGCAATAGGGATGAGTTTGTTTTCGGTAACCTCCGGTTTGACCTGGGTTATAAACTGTTAAGCCACTTCATGGCTCTGTATGATGTTATATGATTGCCGGAAGATACTGGTGATTATATAGGGCTCATTCATATTATATGTTTCTAAGAGTATGACAGCCAGTTGATTATTTCGGTTATTTCTTCAGGTTTGCTGGATATTATTAAGCCCTTTCAGGGCTTTAGAGGTGAGTTTGTTTCGGTAACCTCCGGTTTGACCGGAGGTTATTAACTGTTAAGCCACATCGTGGCTATGTATGATGTTATATTATTACCTGAAGTTACATGTGTTTATAGGGTGTTAATCCACATCGTGGCTATGTATGATGTTATATTATTACCTGAAGTTACATGTGTTTATAGGGTGTTAAGCCACATCGTGGCTATGTATGATGTTATATCATTACCGGAAGTTACATGTGTTTATAGGGTGTTAAGCCACTTCATAGCTCTGTATGTTGTTATATGATTGCCGGAAGATACTGCTGATTATTCTGTGTTAAACCACTTCGTTACACTGTTTTTTGCATCATGACTAACAATAGAGACTGCTGTTTAAAGCGTTTTGAGCCACTTGGTGGCACTTTACTGATTTAAGTCACCTGGAAGGATAGGATGGAATTTACGTCATTTCGGACTGCTGACAGGGAGCTGTCATTTGTTGTAGGATTAAGCTCTGAAAGAGCTGAACATCAATAACCACCGGCATTGCCGGTGGTTATTGATGTCATCGTGTTCTGTCAGCTCTGAAGGAGCTGAATATATGTTATTAAGGAAAGTACCTGTAATCTACTTCCAAACCTGCTTCTGATAACATCTCCCGGTATTCATCTGAGAAATCGATTTTGTTATGGTGTTCTTTCTGATTATCAATGTATTCGATAATTTGATCTAGGTTTTTATAAGAACATGTAAAAGCCCCATATCCATCGCACCAGCCATTGAACTTTGGAAACAGGTCACTGGCTTTCATCCAGATCGATGATGATACCTTCAGGTCCCGTAAAAAATCTGCAAGTGAGATTGAAGGATGAATGTCGCATAATATGTGAATATGGTTATCAATACCATTAATTATATATAGAAAAGATTTTTTGTTCTTTATAAATCCTGCAATATAGGCGTAAAGTTTATCACAGTGTTGTTGATCTATAGCAGGTAAGCTGTTTTTAGTTCTGATAATTAAGTGATATACCAGTTTTCGGTAACTTGACATTTGATTACTTTTTTAGGTTAGCACTAAGCAAGACATCAACAAGATACAATATTTACTTAAATAATTAAAACAATTAAGCCCTTTCAGGGCTTTAGAGGTAGGTGTGTGTCAATAACCTCCGGTACGACCGGAGGTTATTGAGTGTTAAGCCACTTTGTGGCAACATGCAGATAGTAAGGATTTTTGAATATGAGTTACTGTTAAGTCAGTTCGTAACAACATGCTGATAATAAGGCTTTTGAATATGAGTTACTGTTAAGTCAGTTCGTAACAACATGCTGATAATAAGGCTTTTGAATATGAGTTGCTGTTACGCCACTTCGTGGCAGCATGCAGATAGTAAGGATTTTTGAATATGA
>Ga0116155_10002826_pt1 | contig 11705 bp, 11 predicted proteins | sample AD_UKC032_MetaG_FD_89890 | JGI IMG/M metagenome (GOLD analysis project Ga0116155, IMG submission 89890) | Active sludge microbial communities of municipal wastewater-treating anaerobic digesters from USA - AD_UKC032_MetaG | ecosystem: Engineered > Bioreactor > Anaerobic > Digestate | place: USA...
GAATTCTGAATAATCCTTATAAAAAAAAAGGTATAGTCACATGTCAGCGACATATTTCTCTCTTTGACGGATGCCCCCCCTTGCTCCTGCCCTGCCCCCGTTGGGGAAGGGGCGCCCCCGATTCTTCTTAATTATCGGGATTCCTAATCCTGGTACTACAACGTCATCGCAATCGGGGCGCCGTAGCGGCGGGGCGAAGCCACGGGAGCGTTATCCATTATCAGGAATACTTTTTTAATCTGAAATCAGGAACAATACGCTGGCGATATTTTCCCCTCCTAAATTCCCGAATGAGTTGGTAGGTAACATGGCACTATACCCAAAAAAATTGGGTGAAGCGGTATTTCATGCCTGAATCATAGAAGCATTCGTCGCTTTTTAAGACAGAAAATGCAGAACCAAAGGTGGAAAAGTACATCTGTCCGGGACCAGAAAGCGCCGGCACATTGGGGGTTTGCCCCACTACTGGCACGCCCCGATTACGATAGCGCGATAGTATTGGGACCGGGATGTAAAATTACCGAGGAATCGCATGCGCCCCCGCACTTTGGGCCGCGGGGGTGAAGCAACGCGATGGATGATTATTAACCTTGAGTGTTCCGGGACCCTGTTGATACTTTACCAGAAAAAATGGTCAGGACCTGCAAGGATGAGGCTCCCTTACCATGGTGGCGGCTTCTGCTCTCTTGTATCATAACCAGCGGGGCAAGGATACCGGATTTTTTTTGATTCCTGGTACCCGGATGGGAAGATTCCCCCCCGCAGAGGTTACGTTACCGTGTCTGCCGTTGAACGGGGAAACGGGTTGCGAAATAACCCGTTGAAAAGAGAGAATCTCCCGGCCCAACAGCCCGGTTCTCACCAGGTCTGGTTCTGAAAATCCGATAGGATCGCTCCTGATACGGATCAGAACCCAGTCGCAAGGCCTGCATGGATATCCTTCTTCTTTACGGTATTGAGCGTGGCGACATAATCCTCGTACCGGTGAATACGGGTGGAGACCGGGAACGGGATGCCGATGGTGGAGATGATCGCCTCGCCCCGGTCAAGGGTCTGGATCTCGATCTCCATCCTGCTTAAGTCCTGCTTGGCGCTGCCCATGATGATCTCCCGGTCGCCCCGGTCGCCAAGGCCCATGACCACGAAGGTGTTGATCTGGGCGAGCACCTTCTGGTCAATATTCTTTGGCTGCTGGGTGATGACGCAGAGGCCGACACCGAACTTTCGCCCTTCCATCGCGCACTCGCGGAAGACCTGGGTGGAGGAACCGCCGCTCGCGAGCACCCTCTGCGCCTCCTCAATGGTGATAAGAACCTGGTGTCCTGCTTCCTGCTTCTCATCAATGCCAAAGCCCCGCGCTTCGGAACGGTGCTTCTCCATGATCATGCGGGTGATGACCGAGAGGACAAAGAGCTCGCTCCGCTCCCCCATGTCCGGGATATCGATGAGTACAACCCGGTTCTCGTGCAGGTTCTTTAAAATCTCCGGCACTGAGGAGCCCTGCGGCCGGAAGAAAGCGGCATTGCCCTTGACCAGGTTCTCAAGATAGCGCTGGATGACCCGTACCGGGCCGCCCATGGAGTTCCGGATCATCCATGAGAGGCTTCCTTCCCGGATCCCGAGGGCGGCCGGGTCCTTGATAGGGAAGATCTCCGGGTCGATACTGGCAAAGTACCCGATGACCTCCCGGCCGGAGACCCGGGAAAATGCCTCAACGATGTCGTACTGGGGGCCCGAGAGTTCGTGGAGGATCGCAAGGTCGCTGATCCGGAAATCGTCGTACTCGAGGTTCAGCCGGTTCATGGCGTACTTCTTCCGGTCGGCCTCGCTCCGGATGGTGAAGATGGCAAGACCGTCCCGGCCGTTCGTGAAATGAACGAGCCCCTTTGTCGGGTCACCCGTGGACGATTTCCCGCCGCTGACATACTCGCCATGCGGATCAACGATGAGCAGACCGAACTTCTGCTCCTTCATGCACGAGGCGCAGAAGGTTTTCATGAAATTGGATTTGCCCATGCCGGTTGTAGCAAAGACGCCCATGTGCTGCGGGAGAACTTTTGCCGGGATTCTTACCGCAACGTCGCGGATAATGTCCTGGCCGCTCCGCATGAACCCGACCTCGATCTCGCCCATCTGTTGGGTGAGGAAGCGGAAGTCCCCGGCAGTCGGATTAGCGACCGTGGAGAACTTGGAGGGGATGGTGCGGGGCTTATGGAATCTGCCATTGCTGTCAACAAACCCGAGCGGGACTGCATCGACCGTGATGAAAACATCCTCCCCCAGACCATAGAACTGTTCGGCATACGCCCGGGTGTCCCATTTTGGGTCAGCGAAGTTGGAGTCATGCGAAAGGTCGGTTATCTTTGCAAAGAAGGTGACGCCCTTTGTTGTATCCACGATCTTTTTTATGTCCCCGATAAAGAGCGTCTCCCCATGGGGGGCGATGAAGCGGTAGGCAAGGACGCTCCTGCCGATAAGCCGGTACTTGGATTTGTCATGTGTTTCAGTATCGCGTAAATTCATCATGGTAATCTCCGAACAGGATCTCATAGGTCTGCCGATCGATGCCGGCCTCTGCCAGCTTCCCGAGCAGATCGCCCCGGACCTGCTCCATAATCTCCGCGGTCAGGGCAACGGTGCGGTGGGCATCGAAAAGAGGGTACGGGTAGCCGGGGATCCGGCCGTCTCCGGAGCAGCCGGCGAGCCGGTTCATGATCCCGGGTACTGAATCGTCCCCGATACCGGAGGGGATCTCGACCTTCAGCGGTCCCCGGGAACGCGGGTGGAGGCAGGCCACGTACATCTCGCCGTGCTGCCACTGGGGGAAGGCTGCATGGTCGAGGATGGCGGGATCGATTCTGATCCACCAGGGAGCCCGTATAGTGCAGGCCTGTGCAAGTCCGAAAACTGCGGGGAGAAGCGGGTAGCCGCCTCCCCACGTTGCAGCGGAGCGCTTGGAGATCCCCGCAAGGCCGATCTCTTTGTCCCTGCAGGCATGGATAATCCGTAGGAGGACCGGGTTGTGGCTCTCGTGCGAGACCCGGAGCGGGCCGTCCCGCAGGAGAAGCGCCCCGGGTCCGAGGTCTTTTGCCATCGTTTCGGTCACCCAGTATTCGACGGTGTCGCGGAGGATGCCGGCCGCCCGGGCCGTGTCTTTGTTTGCCAGCGGTTTTCCCGGCGGGTGGCCGAAGCATTCGGCATACAGGACCGGGAAGTCCTGGTTCTCCTCCTCCGGCCCAATCAGGGCAAAGGTCATGGGCGTGACCGAGCGCCGGGAGCGTTCCATGTTTACAAAGGTTGTCTGGGCTGCCCGGACAACCGCGAGGGATATGCTGCCGGATTCTAAGAGCGTGACATTGGACCCGTCGACCGCACATACGTCGCCGGGAGGTGCGGGTGTGCAAGGAATAAAGTCGGACTTCGTTATGCCACAGGTCCTTTTGAATCGCTCTGCAAGGTCTTCCGGCACTGATGCCCGGATGCGGACGGCGGTCTCGCTGATTGCCCCATGGTATGCATTGTCCAACATTTCAGTTGATTCTAGGTTGGCATGTACTGGAATATAAGGGGGTTGGGAGCGGGGGGAAACTAAGGACGAAACCCGTCATGCCATTGTCATACTTTTCGCAACGGAAGCGGTTGCAGGCCGGCAGGTTTCAGCAGGAACGTGTTGGGGGTTAAGGAGAACACGCATGATTACTGCTACCTTATCCGGTATTTTTAAAATACCAGATCTTTCCATACCTCTCTTTTTTTTCTGCCAGGACCTTGTTTTTTACGCAGGTTCTCAGGTACGTCAGGAACATTTTTTTGGAGAAATCCGCGTTCTTCCAGGCAATGGTATCCATGCAGAACGATCCATGGAACATTCTCAGGTAGTTGTCCCGCCTTTTTTCCATCCGTTTTTCCAGGGTATCGGTCTTTTGTGTTGTCCGCAGTGCATGGCTACTGATCTGGCCTGCACGACCGTATGGAATTGACCGGTCCGGATTTTTTTCATCCGCTTTCCACATATTTTTGCATCGTTTGCAATGGAATGTATCCAGGAGACTGTATACTTTCTCGCTGGCACAGAACGGGCAGCGGAAAGTTGTCATTTCTCTGGTACCCGAAGAGATCCTGCATGCCGTTTTTTTGCGTATACAATAAGGCGGGTCAGGGCGGAAACGTAGGCACGACCGTCAGCACTTGTTTTTACACCGGACATTCTTTTTGTCAGGAGGTCATCGAACTGCGCTCTCATCTCCCCGGCTGGAGATTCGGGAATCACCGCAGTTATATCCTCAAAATTGCCGCTCTCGCATGCGCTCTCTACCAGAAGAATGATCCGTTGCTCTTCCATCGTTTTTGAAGAGATAGAGATGTTCTCACTCCCGTATGAAACTGAATGGAGGTGGTTCACCATTCTGAAATACCAGTCAGTAGTGAGGCTGTTCCCCCGTTTTTTTACCGTACGTTCACAGCATGCCCGTTCGAGGAGATTTTTCAGGGTATTTTCTGATTCTGCCGAAACCCAGGGCAGGATATGACTGGCTTTTCCGCTCTCAAGGGCCCGTTCTGCCGCGTTCATGAGCGGCCCCCGGTTCATCGTGTTCGCCCCATGATCTTCACCCCGTTGGTTCCCCGGCAGCCTGTCGGAAAAAAAGATTATTCTTCGTAGAGTATACGCAGCTTCTGTTCGATATGAGGTGAAATGGGGTAATAGTCCGGTATAGAAAAAGACCCGGTGCCCAGCCGTATTGCTTCCCGGATATCATCCTCACTGACAGCATGGTTCTCAAAATCCACAATTTCGTGGAAAAATATTCCGCCACCGCCATGGATTATCCTGCACAGCCAGCACTCCCGGTCGTCCGCCCTGATATAAAAATAGGATGAGCCGATCAGGCAATTATCATAATTTCGCACCTGTTTTAGGATCTGCTCGTATGGAGGTATCGCTCCCCCCGGCATCGTGTAGTGGGGCAGCGGATCTATTCCGGTTTTTTCTGCTTTCGGCATGGCTCGTTCATCTCCCTCGTTTTTCCCTCCCAGCCGCGTATGGGTAGAGGCTGGATGTACGAAGGAAATATCTTTCCATAATATTTATAATTAACTATTTAGAACTCCAATCCACATGATTATTGCGAGCTCCCACCTGCGGGAACATACCGGTGCATCTGAAAACCGTTTGGTATCCGGTCACCCGGATTCTCCCCCGCTCCCGGTGCTATCATTATCCACTACGCTACGTCCCGTACATGGCTCCCTTCCCCGCCAACGGTCTCCACCACAAGCGTATTGGCAAACTCGCCCTGGATCTCCGCGATATGGGAGATGAGAAGGATCTGGGGGAAGCGGGATTCCTGCGTGCGCAGGGCTGTGAGGAGACTGGATCGCCGCTCTTCATCCTGGCTGCCAAAGATCTCATCGAAAATAAGGAACGTGGACTCGTGAACATGGTGGAGCTCGGCAAGGTAGCGCGAGAGGGCGATGCGTAAGGCTACTGCAATGTCGTCCTGCTCCCCGCCGCTGAAGCGGTCTACAGGGTAGTCGTTGTCCACGTCACGCACGAGCAGGTTGAAGTCCTCGTCCAGCAGTACCTGCTCGTACCGGCCCGCGGTTATCTCTCCGATGATCCGGCTTGTTTCGCCCTCGAGCCGGCTCCGGACCACCTGCAGGAGGTAGACAACGTACTCTGCAATGAGTTTCCGGGTTTTCGCGAGAAGATCGATCTCCTCTTCACGTTCCGCGATCTGCTTTTGTAATCCTGCGACCTGTTCCTGTGCCCTGTTGTACTCCGCAATCCGCTCTTCGGTGAACCGGAGATCCTTTATGGCATTCGCGATACGGATCTCGACCGTGCGGAGGATTGTATCGGCTGATGCGATCGCATCCTCAATCCCTGCTGCTTCACCGGGATCGAATGCCAGCGCCCTTGCGGATTCCTCCAGCGTTCTCAGTTCCTCCGTGCGCCGTTCGATCTTCCCGCGGAGCGCATCGAGGTGCTGCCGGGCCATGAGTCCCTGCCCGATCTTTTTACCAAGCCCGATGAACCGGTGCTGCATGTCCTGCAGTCCGGCACTCTCTTTCTCGCAGGCTGAAAACTCCTCCTCATCGAACATGAGCCCCATGAGGCTGTTCCGGATCCGGTGCTCATCCTTCTCGTGAATCTTCCGCTGGGCGGCAAGGGCTGCCAGCTCCTGTTCGTATACCGGCTTCTGTTTCAGGTTCGCATCAAGGGCCCGGATGAGGTCCAGGGACGGTTTCAGTGCTTCGATCCCTGCTTTTTCCCGATTGAGGTTCTCCCGCTTTTCCAGATCGGCAACCGCCCTCTCCTCCAGCTCCCGAATCCTCGCGCTGAACTCCGCTTCGATACTGCCGAAGTGCTCCCCGAGTTTCTGCCGGCAGAGCGGGCAGATCCCGTCCGTACCGGCCTGACGGATCGTCTCCCGGTCGGCCGCGATCTTCTCCCGTTCTTTCTGGTAGTGCGCGAGGCGGGCAGCGAGCGTGCCGCCCTGGCGGCTGATCTCCGCGAGCCGGAAGTTCACCGCTGTTTCGAGCCGTTCCTCCGGCACATCACCGGCCCCAAGACCGGTGCGGATGGCACTGATGAGGACTTCCCGCTGCCGGCTGTCGCCGTCCAGGTCTTCCAGCTGGATCTGCCGGGCTTCCTCCCGTTGTATCAGGTCATCCACCATCGTTATGGCAAACCCGAGCTCCGCCTTCAGCTGCTGGTACTTCTCCTTCTTCTGCCGGAGCGCCTCCATCCGCTGCCTGACGGAATCGTAAGATTCCATGACGGGTTTCAGCCGATCATACTCGGCCTGCTCCTCCGCGACCAGCGCGAGCTGGGCTTCGAGCGCCTTCACCTGCTCCCGGTCCACATTCCTTTCCCGAACAAGGGATTCCTGCTGCCGGAGAAGTCCCGTGTACGCAAGCCTCTGCTCCGCAAGGAGTTTCTGCCGGGTGGCAAGCCCGTCCCGTTCCTTTTGTTGTGTTTCGCGGGCCTGCTCCAGCTCTGCGATCAGGGCCCGGTGTCCGGCAGCGGCTGTTTCGAGCTTCGCGGGCTCTTCTTCGCCCAGCCGGTCTGAAAGGGCTTCCAGCTGGCCCGTCATCTTCTGGAGCCCGGCATTCTTCCGGTCGATCTCCTCTTTCAGTGCCTTCTCGCTCTCAGCCTTCAGGTAATCGATCCCGAGCGCCCGGAGAAACCATTCCTTCCGTTTGCCGGGCGTGTTCTCGAGGAGCGTGAGAAGATCCTTCTGGGCTGCGTAGATGGTGTTCTTGAAGTCCACCGGGCCCATACCGAGCACCCGCTTCACGGCCTCCTCCACCGGGCTCACGCCGGTTGCCAGCAGCTTCCCGTTCTGGTGGAATGTGGCATCGTGCGATACCGTCTTGCCCTTTTTGAACGTGCGGACCACCGTATAAGAGTCCCCGCCAATCCGGAAGTCAAGCCGGACCTCGCACTTCTCTTTTGGTCCTGCAAACGAGGAGACAATATAATCGCCGCTGATCCCGGTTGCCTGGACGCCGTACAGCGCAAAGAAGACCGCCTGCACCAGGCTCGACTTGCCCGCGCCATTATTCCCGAGGATGCCCGTGATGCCATCTTTGAACCGGATCTCCTCGTCACGGAACCGCTTGAAGTTTTTAAGGATAAGCCGGTCGAGGATCATAATGTGTCCCCATAAGAGCATGAGAAACGAGTACTGGTTTCACTGCATTGTGAAGGACAACTGATTCCACGGCGGTGATTATGATTTTTCATTGACGCTCCTGGGGGCGCTGTATTTCTCGTGTAATCAAACCCGATCATCAACAGATTACAATTTTTCATTGACGCTCTCGGGGGCTCCGCCCCAGCCGCGTAGGCATCCGCCGGTTGCGATAATGACGAATTACCTGTATTCCTACCGTCACGATTGCACGTTTGAACAGATTTCTCGTCTCGCAGATTTTTCTGCTCATTGAAGCCGCCGCGGGGCGCCCTTCGGGGCGGCGGCAGGCATCGCAATGAACCTGAACGATTTTTCGTAAAGACCGAACCTGCCCGGCCGCGACCCGGCGAGGCGTCGCGGCGACCCCCGAAGGGGGTGGGGGGACTCATAAATATCGATGAATTTCCGGCAATCGCAATCACCCCATCAAATCGAAGAGTCTTCGGCTCTTTTCCTGACTCGGGTCTGGTAACCCTTGTCATTCCCCACTCCCCCTATGCTCCTCCATCACGCGTGCAAGGATCTCCTTCCCGCAATGAACCACGAACGCCTTCTGCTTCACGGTGAGCTGCTGCTTATCGACAAATGAAGAAAACTCCTGCAGGTAATCGATCATCCGGATATCCTGCTGGAGCGGCTGCACGGTGTCGGTACCCAGCTCCTTCACCCGGATCTTAAGATCGAGAAGCTGCTCGCGAATGCCCATAAGGTGCTTCATGTCGATCCCCTTCCCGTGCTCCCGCGAAAGGTTCTCGAGCGTCACCTGCGCCATAGACCCGGCGGGCAGGCAGGCTTTCTCCACCCGGAAACTGATCTCATCCGTGACGTCCCCCGGATGCACCCCTTCGCACGGGATCGTGCCAAGATCTGCCATGAGGGTCTTCGGCAGTTCCAGGTGCCGGACATCGTGCGGCTTTTGGGCATCGACCATGAGGCCGCCTTTCATATCCTTGATCTCGCCGTAGGTGAGGTACTCCGTGGAACCCGAGTACCACGCATTGTCGGTAATCTGCGACTGCCGGTGGTAGTGGCCGAGGGCGATGTAATCGAACCGGTCCGAGAGGATCGTGCCGTCCAGCTCGTGCTCGGCAACGGTGGCGAGGCGCTTGTCCCTGATCTGCGTTGCGAGCCCGTGGGTGACAAGGATGTTGCTGTGTCTGCTGCTGAGCTCGATCTTCTCAAACTCTGTGCGGTAGTCTTCCGGCCGGAGCATGTTGGGCAGGAGATGGAACAGCGTGTCCTGCAGTTCGACTTTTTCATACCGGAATTTATAAGCTATCAGGATCTTTGCCGGGTGGTAGCTCAGCACTTCATACGGGCTTGTCGTGTACCGCGTCTTGGTCATGCTGTGGTTACCGGCGATGATGATGAGCGGGATGCCTGCATTATTGAGACGCTCCATTGCTTCAAGGACGGTTGTGTAGGCTTTGGTTTTCGGTTTTACGGTGTCGAAGAGGTCGCCGGCGTGGACGAGGGCGTCGGGTTTGGCGTTGATGATATCGTTGATTCCCTTCAGGAAATTATCGTAGATCTGCTTCTCGCGGAGGTTCATGCCGCTTTCCGGATCGATGCGTGAGAATGCAGCGAGGCCGAGGTGAGTGTCCGCTATATGGATAATCTTCATCGTTGATCCTTAATGGAATTTCAAGGAATATAAGGGGAAGGGAGTTGGGGTGAAACTGTTTCTGAGCCTGCAAAAAAAAGGAAAGTTGCACCTGTGCACTGCCGGTCCTGCAGCCGGGGGAATCCCGATTACCCTGATGGCTGGAACGGTTCCGGCGCGGAGTATTTCGCACCTGAGTCAGTTTTCCTGTGCAGTGAGGAAACTCTCAACGTCCCGGATAAATACCAGGCACTCCCGTTCTAGCTGTTGGGTCAATGCATCCGGATTACTGAAATCCGGGTTGTCAGCCAGAACGTGCTCGACGATGGAATCAGCGCCTTTCGTGGTTGGCACGACACGGTAGTTCTTCCAGCCGCTCTCGTGGAATAACTTCCAGTATTCTGCCTGGACCTGTTTATTGTATCCTGCCAGCCAGACCTCGAACCGGAAGGTCTCGTGCAGGAAAACGATGGCAATTTTCAGGTTCCGCTGTTTGAATGGCCGGGGAGAGAAGGAGAAATAGGACATATCCATATATCCCTGATACAGACCGGAGACGAAATAATCGGGACAGGTATTTTTGAAATGCGTTCGCAAATCCATGATGTATCCCATCAGTCCCCGGTATGCCTTCTGGATCTCACCCTTCTCCAGTTGTTTTTTGTACTCTCTGATTGATTCGTGGAAAGGTGGCATGGGTAATTTTCCTGATTTCCGGATTGATGCCTTATTAAAAAAGATTTCTGGATCAAGGAGGAACGTGTCATCAATATGGTTTTGCATCAGATTCAAGCCGTCTGGTGCGGGACCTGCCCCGGGGCGGGCATGCGGGTGATGCCCGAAACCGTCAATTTCCGGATTTTTTTGCAGGTTAAGGGGCGAGGCGTGGGGACGATAATGAACCGGCCGGCTATTTTAAAAAAGGTTGTCACCGGTGTCTTGATGACAATCCCCCACGATGTTCCAAGGATTACGATGGGGAGAAACCTGACTAGTTTTCCGGGTGGTGATATTGTACCGGCATTATTGCCTTCGTGAACGAAGAAATACCCTTATGCCTGACAAGAGTGTGTATTCAACTTCTTGCATAATACCATCATCATGCCCTGCCCGCTCCTCCTGGGGTATGCGGATCTGGTTCCGTAATTCTTTTGCCATTATCGGATGGTTTTCGGAAAGAGAACTGAGGAAAATGAATAAGTAAATTGCCGGATAATGCAGAACATCAGCACTGCGGGGTTGCGGATACGATAGAGCCGTTGAGGCGACAGGTACCAGCAGCCGGAGAGGATGAGATCGTGATTTGGAACAGGAAAAATTGTCCAGAAGGTGAGCATCGTACTCACCGCATCCAGCCGATTTTCCCATGATTCCTGATCTTCAGCCGGCAGCCGGCCAACCGGGTTCTTCTGCATCGCAGCCTGCGCAGTACCATGCCCTCACTGCCGGCGAGGTTATTGCAGCCCTTGGCTCGGGTGACGGGGGGCTGGACCGCACTGAGGCTGAACGGCGCCTGCGGCTCCATGGACCGAATGCCCTCCGGGAGACAAAAAAGAAGAGCGTGGTCCTGCTCTTTCTCCGGCAGTTCACGAGCCTGCTCATCCTGATCCTGATCATCGCAGCGGTCATCTCCGGGCTCTTTGGGGAATGGGCCGATGCGGCTGCCATCCTGATCATCGTCCTCCTCAATGGCGTGATCGGGTTCATACAGGAGTACCGGGCAGAAAAAGCCTTAGAGGGCTTAAAGCGGATGACCGCATCGCAGTCCCAGGTTATCCGGGAAGGGGTGACCCTCACGCTTGAGACCGCCGGGCTGGTGCCGGGGGATATGATCCTCATTGCAGAAGGGGATAAGGTGCCTGCCGATGCCCGGCTCGTGGAAACAGTCGCGCTTGAGGCAAATGAGGCCACGCTCACCGGGGAATCCGTCCCGGACCCGAAGGACGCTCACCGGGCTCTTGACCCGGGCACGGCACTGAGCGATCGGGTGAACATGGTGTACCAGGGAACCGTGATCACCCACGGCCGGGGGCGGGCGGTCGTGACCGCGACCGGCGTGAAGACCGAACTCGGCAGGATCGCGGACCTGGTGGTGGACAAGCCCGAACCCGAGACTCCCCTCCAGGGGCAGCTCCGCGTGCTCGCAAAGCAGCTCAGTACCGCGGCACTCGGGCTCGTTGCCCTGATCTTTGTCATGGGAATCCTGCGGGGCTATGCACCCGTTGAACTCTTCCTCATCACGGTCTCGCTTGCGGTGGCGGCGATACCGGAAGGGCTCCCGACCGTGGTGACGATCACGCTGGCGATCGGGGTCCAGCGGATGGCCGCACACCATGCCGTTATCCGGAAGCTCCCGGCAGTCGAGGTACTGGGGGCTGCGACCGTCATCTGTACTGACAAGA